>Ga0256839_1000687_pt1 | contig 43340 bp, 32 predicted proteins | sample 354166metaG_FD_185968 | JGI IMG/M metagenome (GOLD analysis project Ga0256839, IMG submission 185968) | Hydrothermal vent microbial communities from Mid Atlantic Ridge, Atlantic Ocean - 354-166 | ecosystem: Environmental > Aquatic > Marine > Hydrothermal vents | place: Atlantic Ocean: Mid...
CGGCGCAGCTCGGCGCTGATCCACTCGTAAGCGGCCTCTCGGGCCGGGGTCTCGAAGCCGAGGGCCTGGGTGCCTTCCAGGAAGGCGCGGATTTCCTCCAGAGTCTGGAGCCCTTGGGTCTTTAGGGGCACGATCATCATCCTCCGATGATGCCCGTTCCCGGACCCGCCTTCAGGCTCATGTCACGTTGGAATCACGCGCCCCTTTCAGGCTCATGTGTCATTGGAAGAGGCTGAGAGTTGACAACGATCGAGCAGGCCGGTAAAGTTCGCGCGCAGTTGTGAAGGCCGCTTCTCTGGCCAGTCCGCAGCAATCACCTGCCGAGGTGGTGAAATTGGTAGACACGCTAGCTTCAGGTGCTAGTGGGGGAAACCCCGTGGAGGTTCAAGTCCTCTCCTCGGCACCAATTCATTTTGTTACCCCCCCTCTGTCAACAACAGCGTTCCGCAACACGCAAAGGCATTGAGGGCGCTGAGCGCCGGTTTCCCGCACCGTCCCGTAAACGCCATCAACCCCCCTTTCAACAATCAATAACCCGCAAGCTAAAGTGGGGAAATTCAGGATCTGAAGGTATCGCCAGAGAAACGCCTATCCGCATTTTTCAGCCAGGCTAATTCGGTGCTCACCGCTCGCGGCACGAAAATAACTACTTAGGGCGGGTCTCACGTCCCATCAGATTCCCCCGCACAAACACGGCAATGCCGATCCATACCAGGGATCGTGCCGACATGGCGATCACGGTACGCTGTTCATAGTCCCCGCCGAAAAGTATGTGCGCCCCAAAGGCGCCGAACACGAGGATCGTCAGCACAGCAATCGACACCGCCAACACCACCCCCGCGCGACGCCGCCGGAGAATGCACACCCCAGCAAGGATATAAAAAAAACCCGCAATGAAATTGAACCAGAGCACGAAGGGCACATAGTGACCCGCTGCCGCCGCGTATTGCGGCGGGCCGAACAGGGTCAGGCCGCCTTCCTTGAGGGTCAGCAGGCCGAAGGCGATGGCGACCAGGCCGGCGCCCCAAATGCCCATGGTTCGTTTGCCTTCGAGAGTTTTCATGCTCGTCTCCTGGTTGGCCGATGGAATCAGGGTGTTTCCGTGGCGAGGGTTTTGTCTTTTTCGGCGGTGCGCCTCTCCAGCAACAGAAAGATCACCGGGATCACGATCAGGGTCAGAAAGGTGGCCGCCAGAACGCCACCGATGACCACTGTGGCCAGGGGCGAGAAACGCTCTGAGCCGACGGCCATTTCCAGCGCCAGAGGCAGCATGCCGGCGACATCCGATAACGCCGTCATCATGATGGGCCGATAACGCACTGATACCGATTCGATAATCGCCTTGCGCAGCTCGATGCCTTCACGGCGGCGTTGCAGGATGTAGTCGATGAGCACGATGCTGTTGTTCACCACCGTGCCGGTGAGCAGGATGATGCCCAGCATGGCCGGCATGGAGAGATACTTGCCGGCTATCAGCAGCGCCGCGGCGACGCCGACGAATTGCAGCGGGATGGCCACCATGATGGTGATCGGATGTTTGAAGGAACGGAACTGGGCCACCAACACCAAATAGACGGCAAGGATGCCCAATGCCAGGGCTCGCACCATGCGCGTCTTCGCCTCGTCGAAGTCACGCTGCTCGCCGGTGATGTCGATGTGATAGCCGCGCGGCAGTTCGAGCCCATCCAGTTCCGCGCGGATATCCGCAATCACCTCCGACAACGGCCGGCCGACGTGAAAGGCCAGCACATCCTGGGTCTGCACCAGATCCTCGCGGGTAACGATACGCGGCCCGAAGCTGGACACCAGCGTCGCCACCTCGCGCAGGGGAACCTGACGGCCGTCTGCGCCGGTGATGACCACGTCATTGAGGTCGGACAGGTGTACGCGCTCTGTGGCGGCATAGCGCAGATAGACATCGAGATCGCGGTTTTCCGCCTGCCGGTACGGCGTCACCACCCGGCCTTCGAGGGCCTGGTAGACCACCCCTGCGATGTCACGGCCGTTCAGACCCAGTTCGCTGGCGCGCGCGTGGTCGATCTCCACCCGCGTCTCCGGCGTATCCAGGGACCAGTTCTTGTAGGGGCTGCGCACGCCGGGCACCCGTTGCAGGATCGCCAGCACCTCGCTGCCGAGGCGGTCCAGCTCCGCCACATCCGCGCCGCTGATGCGCACGTCGATGGGGGCACTGGTGGTGGCGCGCGCCGTGCCGCCCTTCTCCTTCGCCACCGCCAGGCTCAGGCCCGGGATGGTCGCCGCCTCGTCCTCGATGGCCCGCATCACGTCCCAGATGGTGTCGTCACGCTGCGTGCGTGGCGACAGGTTGACGGTGATGCTCGCCTGGTTGACATCCAGCGCGCCGCGGTCACCGAGAAAGCGGGCGCCGGCCTCGAAGCCGGCCTGGGTGCTTACCGCCACCACGGCCTCGTGCTGCAAGAGGGATTCCTCCAGCCGCGAGACGGCGTCCATGGTCTGCGCCAGCGGCGTCCCCGGCAGGGTATCGAGGCTCAACTGGAAATTGCCCGAATCGAAACGCGGCAACATCTCGCTGCCGATGAACACCATGGTGCGCACGCTCACCAACAGCAGGACGATGGCCGTCAGCAGGGTCTTTTTCGGGTTGTCCAGGGCCCACTGCAACAGGGCCATGTAACCCTCACGCAGGCCTTCCATGAAGGTCGTGAACGGCGCCACCAGTTTTTCCGCGCGCCCTGCCCGGGTCTCGTGGTGCGGCCGCAACCAGAGGGCGGATAGCAACGGGATCAGCGTCACCGAAACAATGAACGACGAACTCAGGGCAAAGCCTAGGGTAAAGGCCAGCGGGGAAAACAGCTTGCCGACAAAGCCGCCGAGGAACATCAGCGGGATCAGCACCGAGAGGGTGGTCACGGTGCCGGCCAGGTCGGCGAGAAAGATCTCCTCGGTGCCCTCGATGGCCGCCTGGGCCGGGCGCTTGCCCGGCATCTCCAGGTGCCGGTGGACGTTCTCCAGTACCACGATGCTGTCATCCACCAGCAAACCAATAGAGAGGATGATGGCCGACATGGTGATCATGTTGAGGTCGATGCCCGCCAGCCACATGAGCGAAAAGGTCATCAGAAACGACACGGGAATGGAAATGGCGATGATCCCCGCCTGGCGCAGGTTGGCCAGAAACAGAAACACCACGCCGATGGTCAGAGCGATGGCCAGCACAATGGAAGTGGTCATGTTGCTGATCACCAGCTCGGTGAAGATGGAATCGTCGTCGGCGACGGCAAATTCGACCTGCGGGAACTGTTGCGCCAGATCGTCCATTGACTGGCGCACCCGATGCGCCACATCGACGGTATTGGCCTCCTGGCGCTTGAGCACCTGCACGGCGATGGCCGGGGCATTGTTGAAGCGGTAGGCGGAACGTGGCTCCTGCTCGGTCTCGCTCACCGTCGCCAAGTCAGACAGGCGCACCACCCGGTCGCCCTGGCGCAGAATCACCAGTCGCGCCGCGTCCTCCGCGCTGTTCAGGGGCGCGTCGAAACGCACCACCGTCTCGCGCGCGCCCAGATCGATACGCCCGCCAGACTCGGTCAGGTTCCAGCCGTCCAGGGCCCGCGAGACCTGCGCCATAGTAATACCGAAGTCACGCAGGCGGTCACGGTGAACCGCCACTTCCAGTTGGCGGCGATGGGCGCCGAACACATCCACCGTGGCCACGCCGGCAATCAGTTGCAGCCGATCGCGGATATCGTTGTCCGCCAGCTCGCGCACCTGTTGCAGCGACAGCGTGTCGCTGCGCAGGGCGAGAGTGAGGATGGGCTTGTCCGAGGAGGAAAACTGCATCACCTGTGGCTCGCGCATGGTCGCCGGCAGGCGCTCACGGATGCGGGTGATGGCGTTCTGCACGTCAACCGCCGCCTCTTCCACGCGTCGCTCGAAGTGGAACTGTACCTTGACCACGGACAGTCCGGTCTGACTGATGGAGCTGACCCGCGCCACGCCGTCGATGCCGGCAAACTCCTCCTCCATGGGCTTGCTCAGGTTCTTGCTCACATCGCGGGCGGCCACCCCGGGATAGGCGGTGATGACCGTGACCACCGGCGGATCGGTGTCCGGAAACAGGCGCACCGGTAGCGAAAAGCGCGCCACCATGCCGATCACGATGACGCCGATGAGCAGGGCGAAGATGGTGTAGCGGTATTCGATGGAAAAACGCGGCCAGCTCATGGCAACATCCCGCCCGCCGCCGGAACAGTCACGGCGAGGCCATCCCGCAGGCGGGAGTCCGGCGTGACGATGAGCCGCTCTCCGGCCTTCAGGCCCGAGCGGATCAAGACGCGGCCAGCCTCCACGGCGCCAGTCCGCACCACGCGCCAGCGGGCCAAGCCGTCCTCGAACAGGAACACCCCGTGTTCCTCCCCGTGATGCCGCAGGGCATGTTGCGGGATGCTCAGTGCCTCATCATATCGGGCCAGCGTCACCGTCGCCGATAGTGCCATGCCGGCGTACAGGCCCTCGGGCCGCGTCTCCGGCCCACAAGCCAGACAGGTCTCGAAGGTGGCATTGCGCGTCACCGGATCCAGCTGGGGATAGACCTTTTCGATGCGGCGCGCCAGGCGCAGATTCGCCGCCGGGATGTCGATCTCCACCGCAAGCCCGCGGCTCAACCGGACAAGATCCACCTGAGGCACAGAAACCACCGCCTTCATGTCATCCAGTGATACCAGTTCGAGCAGCGGCTTGCTTAAAGGCACCGCCACATCGCCCACCTCCGTCATCAGCCGCCCGATCCGGCCGGCAAAGGGCGCGCGGATCTGCGTGTAACCCAGACGAATCTGCGCATTGGCCAGGGCCTCGGCATTTTCGCGCAACGACGCCTGCAAACTGTCCACCCAGCGCCGGCTTTCATCGAGCTGACTCTCCGGGATAACCTTTTGCTGGCGCAGCGTGACATTGCGGCGATTCTGCCGCTGCCAGTAGTCGAGATCGCCGCGCAGGCGCTGCTCAATGGCGCGCAGGCGCCGGATTTCGTTATCCAGCTCGCGGTCATCGAGGCGGATCAGCACGTCCCCCTGATCGACCCGATCACCTTCGCGGTACTCGACCGCCATCACCCGCGCCCCCACCTGGGCCGGAATCTGCGCTAACTGCCCGGCCGCCACACTACCCACATAGCGGACACGGACATTGAACGGTGCCGGTCGCAGGGTCAGGGTCTCCACCGCCAACGGCGCAGGGACCTCCACCTGTACTGGCTGCAAGCGTTGCTGCACGCGCTGAACCGCGAAGAACAGCGCCACCCCGAGCAGTATCAGCAACAGGAAGGCCGCCCCCCGCTTTCGATTTAACGCCAATCTGTTCAGCATCTTGCCCGACCCCCTCTTGAATCCGCCGGCGGCCTGTTTCACTCGCTTGGAAACAGCTCAGCCATCTACTTTCGCCTACCTTTCCACGGAAAAGGACGCGGCGCGCACCACGTATGTGATCAGTTACTCACGTTTCGCCTCAAAAAATACCGGGCAATGACACCCCGGCGCATAAGTGAGTAATTGATTACAATCATAGCCGGATATTTTCCTTTCGCAAGTCCCAGTGCACGCAAGGCGCCTGGCTCAGGTGAAACCGGCATGAAGCACCGAGAATCAGGGGTTGACCGGAAAAACAGCCGGCCGGGGCGCAGTCCGTGCCCATCACGGCATGCATGGCATTCCACAGCAATTACTGACAAAATCGCCGCCATGTTTTTCACTGACAACCGCAGCCATTTCTTCCGCCCCTTCGCCGGCAAATACCGCGAACAGGTGGTGGAATGCCTGCGCAGCCTGCACGCCCATCTCTACGGCTCATTGGCCGACTACAGGCGCGCCTTCACCCGTGAGCAGGTGCTGGAGGCCTTTACCGAGGCCATCACCCGCACCCCCGTGCTGGACGAGGAAGAAGAGGATTTTTCCGCCCCCGCGCGTGGCGAGCGCGAGCAGGCCAACTGGATTCTCAACCTGCTGCTGGAGCATGGCTGGGTGGAGCGCCACGCCGACGAGGCCACCCTGCAAAGCAGCTACGCCTTCAGCCGCGTCGGCCGCCTGTTCACCCAGCCCATGGTGGAGACCGCCGGCGGCGGCTTCCGCACCCGCCATCGCAATACCCGCAACACCCGCAACGCCCTGCAATCCTTCCTCGAACGCGGCGAGGCCTATGACCTGCTCGATGCCTATGAATACTCCGAACGCATCATCAGTGACTTCAGCGACGTGATCGCCGAGCTGGACGAACGCAAGCGCCTGCTGGTGCGCGAGGTGGAGGCGCAGCAGGTCATTCAACAGGCCAGCGACGAATTCTTCGATTTCATGGAAAAGCGCTTCATGCCGGACCTTTCCGTGCGTCTGTCGGCAGACAGCGTGGAAAAATACCGCGATGAAATCCAGTCGCTGCTGCGCAAGGCCAAGCGCAAACAGAAGGCATTCAAGGCCGGCGCCGAGCGGGAGCTGCGCAAGCTGGCGCCGGAACTGCTGCACGACCGCCAGGCCTCGCTCTACTACCACATCCTCGACAGCATCGAGTCCCGCATCCACAGCGCCAGCGACATCATGCTGCCGGCGCTGCGCAACGCCCTGCACAGCTTCACCCGCCGCGCCGACATCATCATCCGCCAGCTCAGCTACACCCTCGGCGGCGAACAGGGCGACCTGCTCAATCTCTGTCAGCAGCTGGGCGCGCAGCCGAAGGACAAACAGCCGGCGGCGCTGGACGCCGTCGCCGACGCCATGGCCAGCCTCGACCTGGGCGTGACCGACCCCGCCGCCCTGCGCCTGCACGCCGGGCGGCAACGGCGGGTGGTGAACAGCAGCGTCGAGGCGCACGCGCCCATGGACAAGGCCGCGCGCCGCGAGCTGTTCATCCAGCAATCGCTGCAAAAGGCCTTCGTGGTCAACAACCAACAAATGGGGCAATTCATCATCGACGCCCTCAGAAACGGCCACCGCATCCACAGCAATCAGCTGCCGGTGCACAGCGCCCGCGATCTGCTGATGGCCGCCCACGCCATCGAGGCCGGCGCCGCCGGGCGCGACTCCAGCGAATTCCGCTTCCGCGTGCAGCCCACCGGCCAGCGGGTACAGACCGATTATTATCAAATGACCGACGACTTCATCATCGAACTGGTGGAGCATGGCCAGCAAACCCCTGTGGAAAACCACCATGCTGACTGATGCCCTGAGCCAACGGCTCGAGCGGGAAAACCTGAGCCTCGACGAGTTCCGCGAACTCATCATCCGCCTGCTCAATTATGGCGTGCTGTGCCGCGACGAAAGCCAGACCGAGCAACAGCTCTACGACCGCTACCTGCGCATCGCCGACCTGGTGCAGGATTACCTGCAGGTCATGGACATCAGCGTCTTTCACGAGCGGCGCTTCGAATACCTGCGCCTCTACCCGCCGGGCAGTCAGACGCCGGGCAGGGACGAGGCCGACGCCTCGGCCTTCGCCGGCAGCCTGCGCAAACGCCTGTCACAATCGGAAGTGGCCATGGTGCTGGTGCTGCGCCTGCAATACGACAAGGCCCTGCGCGAAGGCCAGGTGGACGACAAGGGCTACGTCACCGAATCCATCGAGGCCCTCGGCATCGCCATGAAAAACATCCTCGCGCGCAACCTGCCGGAAAAACTCACCGAGCGGAAACAGCTGTTCACCCACCTGCGCCGCCTGCGCCTGATCGCGTTTCGCAGCGAAGACGACCTGCTCAGCGGCGAGGCCTGGCTGAAGATCCATCCCATGATCGTCAGCTTCGTCAACGACGCGGCGGTACAGGCGCTGTCCTCGGCGACGGCCGCGGAAAGCCGGGACACGGCCGAATCCACCACCGAAACACACGCGGATTGACCCTTCATGTTTCTGAAAAAATTCATCTTCGTGAACTGGGGCAACATCCCGCAGCTGGAATTCGAACTGGGCCCCATCAACCTGTTGTCGGGCGGCAACGGCTCGGGCAAGACCACGGCGGCGGACGCCATCCAGACCATCATGACCGCCGCCCACGAAAACCTGTTCCAGTACAACCCGGGACAGGACGAAACCACCCAGCGCGGCCGCGGCGGCAAGCGCGTGCGCACCCTGGCCTCCTATGTGCTCGGCTGCGACGACGGCAGCTATGCACGCCTCGACCCCACCGACGGCTACCTCGCCGCCGTGTTCCACCCCACCCGGGGCGAGACGGCGGAACCCTTCACCGCCGTCATCGGCGTGCGCGCCTGGCTGGACACCACCGGCGGGCAACAGGTGGCGCGGCAGGACGACCTGCTGTTCCTGATCCTCCCCGGCGAGGAGCTGACGCTGGCCCATTTCGTCCGCGAGGATAAAGTGGCTGGCAAAAAACTCGGCCAATACATCACCCCCCTGGACAAGCTGCAGAACCTGCTGATCCGCGAATTCGGCCAGCGCCATGTGCAGAAATACGACACCAAGAAGACCTACCTGCGCCGCCTCTACGCCGCCCTGCGCGGCCAGCACGACAGCGTCTCCGAGGCCGAGGCCACCGCCGCCGCACGCGCCTTTTCCCGCTTCATGGCCTACAAGCCGGTGCGCAGCATCAACGACTTCGTCGCCCGCGAGATCCTCGAAAGGAAAGATCTCGGCGAGGCCATCCGCGCCATTTCCGGCCAGCTCAAGACCATCCACGGCATGGAACGCGACGCCGCCCAGTTGGTGGAATCCATCGGCATCCTGGAACACGCCGAGCAACAGGCCAGCCACTACATCCAGCAATGGATCGAACTCAACAGCCTCGACTTCACCCTCGCCCAGTACGACTACCTGCAACGCCAGCGCGACTACCTCAAGGCCAAGCAACAGCAGAGCGATTACCAGCGCCGGCTGCAGGAAAACGAAGCCGAAACGACGCTGACCGAACAACGCCTGCAACAAGTCATTGATCAGCGCGTGCAGCTGGAGGCCCAGCGCCTGGGCATCGACGCCCTGCAACAGAAAGACGAACTGGAACAGCAACGCGAACAACAACAGACCCGGCTCACGGACATCGCCCGCCAGCTGCTGGAACAGGACAACTCGCTGCACAACAACCTGCAAGCCACCCAAGCCATCGAAAGGGATCTGCAAGACGCCGAACTGATGGACGCCCTGCCCCAGCTGGCCGATCTGCAAATCCGCCAACTGGCGCGCCGCGTGCTGCAGGAAGGCGCGCGCGGTGAACTGGACATCCCCGCCCTGCTGCAAAAGGATCTGACCAACGACCTGTCGCCACTGGAGCTACACCTGGATCAGGCGCGCGCCGCCCAGCGCCTGCACAATCAGTGGCAACAGCAATGGCATGTGCACGACGAGGCCACGGACACCCCCTCCCTGCACGATCAGCTGGCGAAACTGGCGCATAAACGCGAGGCCCGCTATGAACAGCTGAAAGGCCAGCGCCGGCAAAAACAGCAGGACATCGAACGCCTGCAGGCACAGCAGGTCACCTACCCACTTCATGTTACGCGGGCGCTGCAGGCCATCCGCCGCGACTGCCCGCAGGCCGATCCGCGCGTGCTGTGCGATCACGTCGAGGTCAGCGACCCGCGCTGGCAGATGGCCATCGAGGGCTACCTGGGCATGGCGCGCTTTTCCATCATCGTCGCCGCCGACTTCGAGGCCGAGGCGATCCGCATCGTGCGCCAGCTGCCGGGGCGCGACAACCGCGCGCGCATCATCCAGGGCGGCAAGGCGCAGCGCGACGCCGAACGCAGCACGCTGCCGGCCGATTCCATCATCCACCTGCTGTCCTTCAGCCACGCCACGGCGAAACACTACCTGACCGCCAGTTACGGCACCGTGGTGCAGGTGGCCTCGGCCGAGGCGCTGCGCCAGACCCGCCGCGGCCTGACCGCCGACGGCATGGGCGCCGGCGGCTACAGCATGTTCCGCTGCGACCTGCCCGACAGCGAGCTGGTGTTCGGCGTCGCCGCCCGCGAGCGGGCCCTGAAGGCCACCCAACAGGAACTGGCGCGCCTCGACGAGGAATGGCAACAGGCCAACGACCGCATGCAACAGGTCGGCCGCCTGCTCGACAACGTCCGCAAACTGCGGCCGCTGGACTACGCCGACGCCATCACCCGCATGCTGGAAATCCACCGTGAACTGCAAAGGCTGGAAAACCTGCTGGCGCAGCTGGACCTGTCGGAACACCGCGACCTGGAAGACAAACTGGCCAGCCTGCGCGAACAGGAACAACAGCTGCGCCAGCAACAGGGCAGTCTCAAGGAAGGCAAGGGCGAGCTGCAGGAAAAGATGCGCAAGACCGCCAAGCGCTGCGAGGCGCTGGCCGACGAACAGGAGGCCACCCAGCAGGTGGTCGAAGACTGCGAACGGAACCTGCTGGCCATCGCCACCGTGTGGCCCGGGTTCGACGCCGACGCCCGCCTGGCCACGGCGGAAAAGGAGGCCGCGGCCATGGGCGCCGAGGCGGCCGCCAGCGCCGCCAATTACCGTCAGGAAATCGAGCGCAACCTGCACAGCCTGGAGCGCAAGATGGACGAGGCGATCCAGCAACACAATCAGCATTGTCTGCCCGGCGACGCCATCGTCCATCACAGCTTCAACGGCGACTACGATGACGCCCTGTTCCGCGCCATCTGCGGCCTGCAGCGCGAGCTGGACCGGGTCTTCAATCGCCTGAAAAACAACATCCTGGTGGAAAGACACGACGAGCTGCGGCAGCTCAAGGACAGCTTCAACAACGCCTTCGTCACCCACTTCTGCCACACCATTCATCAGGCCATCAACGACGGCAAGCGCCAGATCGCGCAGCTCAACAAGGAATTGCAGCATCACCGCTTTGGCGACGACCGCGAGGGCTTCCGCTTCGACAGCGACTGGATCCCCGAATTTCGTGACTACGCCCGCTTCTTCGAGGAGGTCATCCGTCAGCCCGGTGTCGGTGACGAGGTCGACCTGTTCAGGATGGAACTGTCGCCAAGGTCACAAAAGGTCCGCGAGGAACTGATGCAGATGCTGCTCGACGAAGACGAGCACAAGGCGCTGCGGGAACTGGATCGCATCGGCGATTACCGCAATTACCGCAAATACGAAATCTACAAGGAAGTGGCCGGCAAGGAGCCCATCGCCCTGAGCGAATACGGCACCGGCAGCGGCGGCCAGCTGGAGACCCCCGCCTACATCATCCGTTCCGCGGCCATCACCTCCGCGTTTCGCTTCGCCGAGGGTAACAGCCACCTGCGCATGGTGCTGGTGGACGAGGCCTTTTCAAAGATGGACGAAACCCGCTCGCGGGAAGTCATCGACTACCTGACCCGCGCCCTCGGCCTGCAACTGATCTTCATCATGCCCACCAGCAAGTGCGGGCCGTTCATGGATTTGATCAGCAATGAATTCGTGTTCGCCAAATGCCCCAGCGAACAGCCCCGCGGCCAGCTCCACACCCGGGTGCTGGTGGACCGCAAGCAATGCAACACGGAAAAGATCCAGCAACTGTGGGCCAACCACAAACGCACCGTCTACCAGCAGGCCGAGCTGGACTTCATGGACGAGGTGCTGGCGGCGGAATGAAGGACGCACCCGCCTGGCTGAGCGAAAGCGCCGCTATCGCCGGCCTGCTCACGCAGTTCATCGACCGGCTGGACAAGCAACCGGCCGCCGATCGCCAGCGGCCGGTGGCCATCACCCTGAATGAAAAGACCCTCCCCGCCCTGTTTCACCAGGGCGCCGAAGCGGATCACCTGTGGGACCTGATTCAAAGCCTGCAACAGGACCACGCCGTGATTCGCATTAGCCCCAACAAGCGGCGCGATCCCTACGCGCCCGAGTACGCCCAGGCCAGGCTCACGCTGCAGGCCGACGGCGAGGCAACCCTGCGCCACTGGCTGCAACGGCCGCAAGGACCGCCGGCCCTGCAGTGCTGGCGCAAGGCGGTGGCGGCAAGGCGCCCGCAGTTTCCAGGCGACACGGAAAAACTGGCCGCCCATCACATCACCGCGCCCGGCCAGGATGACGACGCAGTGATCGACGCCTTCATCCAGCTCGGCGACTACGCGCAAAAAAACCTGAGCCTGCGCCAACTGAGCAGCCGCTGCTTCTGGGGCGATTCCAAATTTCTCGACAGCCGCGAAGAGCTGATCCGCGAACTCTATCCCGAATGCGTCATCCGGGCGCGGCCGGTGATGGTCAGCATCTTCATCCCCCGATGTGTCGAAAAGATCGAAGGCATCCTGTTCATCGAAAACCAGGACAGCTATACCAGCGCCGTCACCGGCAATCCCTCCATCTGCAAAGACCTGATCCTGGTCTACGCGGCCGGATTCAAGGGCAGTGCAAGCAGAATCAGACAAGCCGACGGCGTCAGCCTGCACTATCACGGCAAGGCCGACGAACGGGCACAACAGCAACTGGAAGACTGGTGGTTCAAGCGGCGGCCCTGCGGCTGGCCGGTCTGGTTCTGGGGCGATCTGGACCTGGCCGGCATGGCGATCCTCAAGGCGCTGAAACAACGCTTCAGCGAAATCCGCGCCTGGCCGCCCGGCTATCGACCCATGCTGGAATCATTGCGACAGCAAAAAGGCCACAGCCCGTCGACGGCCGGCAAGCAGGCACAGCAGGACCCGGGCGTCACCGGCTGTGAATTCGCAGACGACGTGTTGCTGCCCGCCCTGCGCCGGCACCAGGCGTACATTGATCAGGAGAGCGTGTTTGAGGTTCCGCGGGGGTAACTGCTCTCCCCTCGGATGGCCCCCTCGGATGGCGGCGATGGTCGCCCTACGTCATTCGCGCAGGGTGTAAGCGGGATTCCCGTGGTTTTAACGACATGGATGCCGGCCAAAATCGTGCCGGAATGACGGGCATCCAAGGGCGTGAGTAGATACCCACGAGGCTGGTCCCCCGTCACCGCCGAGCCTGTTCGGCGCCATCAGGTACGCCGCTTGTCCCAGAACTGCGCCGCCAGCATCTTCATTTCCTGCGCCTTGGCGGCCATGGCATTGCTGGCCTCCTCACTGCTGTGAATGCCGGTGACGCTCATTTCCGATGACTGCTGGATATTGACGACGTTCTGGTCGACCTCCTGGGCCACGGCGGTCTGTTCCTTTACCGCCAGGGCGATCTGGGCGCTCATGTCGTTGATGGCGGCCACGGCGTCGGTAATGGCATTGAGGGAGGTCACCGCCTCTTCACCGCGCTCGACGCTGCTGTCGGCCTGCTGGCGGCTCTTTTGCATCACGTCCACGGCGCGGCTGGCGCCCTCCTGGAGGTGTTCGATCATCGCCTGAATTTCGCGGGTGGAGTCATGGGTGCGATTGGCCAGGGTGCGGACCTCATCGGCGACCACGGCAAAACCACGCCCCTGCTCGCCGGCGCGCGCGGCCTCGATGGCGGCATTCAGCGCCAGCAGGTTGGTCTGTTCGGCAATGCCGCTGATGACACTGACCACACTGCTGATCTTGTCGCTGTCCTCGTTCAGTTTGCGGATCACTTCGCTGGCCTGCGCCACGTCATCCGCAAGGGTGTGGATGGCGTCCATGGTGCGGCTCACGACCGCCTTGCTGTTGTTCACCTCGGCGTTGGCCTGGGTGGCCGATTCCGAGGTCAATTGCGCATTGTTGGCGACCTCCTGGATGCTGGCGGACATCTCCGTCACCGCGGTGGCCACCATCTCCGTCTCCGCGTGCTGGTTGTCGATGCTGACCTTGTTCATTTCGATGGAGTTCATCAGCCTGTCGGCATGGCTGGAAATATCCGACGATGAATCGGCAATGCGACCGACGATGCCGCCGGTTTCCTTTTCCAGGTACTTCAGCGCCAGCATGACCTGTCCGGCCTCGTCCTGACGGCCGGTAAAGACATGGCGGGCGAGCGGATTGGCGAACACGGTGCGTGCCTTGGCGAAGACCCGGCACAGGGGGCGAACCGCGTGGACGTGGAAGATCCCCATCACCGCAAGCCCCGGCAACAGACTGAGCAGCGCGATGCCGAGGTCCAGCCCGCCCATGGCGGCGGGAATCGCCAGGGTGGCGAGCTGCACCAGCAGGAAGGCGAGAATCAGCTTGTGGCGAAAGGCCAGCGGCGCGCGTTTCAGCCAGCGAGGCTGCCTGCCGGCATTGATGCGCGCGTAGAGCTTTTCCGCGCGCTCGATCTCCTCGGCGCTGGCCTTGCTGCGGATGGATTGGTATTCGACGACCTGGCCGTCCTTGATGATCGGCGTAACGTAGGCATTGACCCAGTAGTGGTCGCCGTTCTTGCAGCGGTTCTTGACGATACCCATCCACGAGTGACCCGACTTGATCGTCTTCCACAAGTCCTCGAAGGCCGCCGACGGCATGTCGGGATGGCGCACGACATTATGGTTCTTGCCGATCAGTTCGCTTTCGTCGAAGCCGCTGATCTCGATGAAGTCGGGATTGACGTAGGTGATCGCCCCTTTCAGGTCGGTGGTGGAAAGGATGTTGGCGGCATCACTGAAGTCCTTTTCGACATGGGTAACGGGCAGGTTTTTCTTCATTGTTGACTCGCTGCTGATCAGGCCATCTCCACGCTGGGCCTGTATCGTTGAAGGGTATTTGTCGGATGTCCATTCCGCTCGACAAGACAGCGGCACGCCGGCGCAAAACTTTATCCCGAATCCGCAGGTTCAGGCCTGTGGAAACTGAACTGGCCTGCCGGCGAGGCGCCTGTGGCATTGAGAACAGGAGGATGGGGTGGAGGATCATGCAATGCAAGCACGAGATTGCACATGCCTGACGGCGGCGTGGTGAAAACGATCAGCAGACGAAATTACTCGGGGAGGGCCCAGATGGGCGCGGGCTAAACGCCTTCCTTTTTCTGACAGTCGGCACAGACCCCGTAGATATAGAGGCAGTGTCCGGTCATGGTATAGCCGGCCCTTTCGGCGATATCACGCTGGCGCTGCTCGATGATCTCATCGACAAATTCCTCGACCTTGCCGCACTTGACACACAGGATGTGGTCGTGATGCTCGCCCTGGTTGAGTTCGAACACCGACTGTCCACCCTCGAAGTTGTGGCGCTCCACCAGGCCGGCACCCTCGAACTGGGTCAGCACGCGATACACCGTCGCCAGGCCCACGTCTTCCCCGGTCTCCAGCAGCAGCCGGTAGACGTCTTCAGCGGTCAGATGCTCGCCGGCCTTGGATTCCAGCACTTCCAGTATTTTCCGCCGCGGCACCGTCGCCTTCAGACCTGCGGCCCTGAGATCTTCGCTCGTCACCTGTTCTTCTCCTGCCTCTCGGTACCAACACAGTCGTGAATCAGGTAAGATTCAGCGCCTGTCCGGTCTTCTTTTTCATTGGGTAATATGCGCCGATCCATCCTTCTTCTCGTGGCCCTTTCCGGCCTCTCGCTGGCTGCCTGCTCGGTGCACAAGATCGACATTCAACAAGGCAATGTTATCACCCGGGAGATGGTGGAAACACTGACGCCGGGAATGGACAAACGCCGCGTGCAACTGGCCATCGGCTCGCCGATGATCCGCGACCCGTTTCACCCCGACCGCTGGGATTATGTGTACACTTTCAAGGCCGGCATGCGCGACCAGGAGCAGTCAGCGCACGTCGTGCTGTATTTCGACGGCGACACCCTCAGCCGCATCGATGTGGTCAAGGCGCCGCCCGCCGAGAAGGACATCCTGAAGCCGGCCCTGCGCGGGCGCTAGGCCTTTTCCGTCTTTTCCGCCTCGCCGCCGCCCTTCTTCATCTTCTTGCCCTGCGCCGCGCGTTCCTTGCGCACCTTTTTCGGATCGGCAATCAACGGGCGATAGATCTCCACCCGGTCATGCTCGCGCAGCACCGTGTCGCGCTTGCTGAGCTTGCTGAAGATGCCCACCTTGTTGACGCCGAGGTCGATCTCCGGAAACTGCTCGGTGATGCCGGACAACGCCACGGCCTGCTCCAGGGTGGTGCCGGGCGCAACCTCCAGGGGAATGATCACCTGCCGGTCCGGGAGCGCATAGGCGACCTCGACGTGGATGCTTTTTGGCGCCGCCGTGTCTTCGCCCACCGGATTCCCGGCCGCATCCCCTGCCGGGGCCGCTTCCGCCCCGGGCTTGTCTGTTGTGCTGTTCATCGCCTCCCCCTCTGTTCAGGCTTTTCCATAGACTACCTCGGCACGCTTGCAAAAGGCATCCATCATGCTGTTGGCGATCTGACTGAACACCGGCCCCAGCGTCAGACTGAGCAGTCGGTTGGAAAACTCGTATTCCATGTCCAGCGAGACCTTGCAGGCCCTTTCATCCAGCGCCTCGAAGCGCCAGAAACCGTGCAGGTGCTTGAAGGGGCCGTCCACCAGCGATATCTCGATCATCTTGTTCTTCTGCAGGCGGTTGAGGGTGGTAAAGGATTTCTGGATCGCGCCATAGGCGATATCCACACGGGCGCGTACCTCATCGTCCGAGCGCGACAGCTCCTCACTGCCGCCGCACCAGGGCAGAAACTCGGGATAGGCGCGGACGTCATCCACCAAGCGGTACATCTCGGCGGCGCTGTAGGGAACCAGGGCGGTTTTACTGATCGTGGGCAAGGTAAAGACTCTTTGCGTTTGAGGGAATGAGGGGCTCGGCGTCTCAGCCGCGGCCAACTTCGCGGTCCAGCTCGCCGCTCTTCAGGCGCGCCATGTATTCATCCAGCGCCTGGCGCACGCGACCGCTGAGGATATACAGGCCGATGAGATTGGGAAAGGCCATGGACAGCAGCATCAGGTCACTGAAGTCGAGGATGTTCGAGGCGCTGGTCATGGAGCCAACCACCACGAAGGCGACGAAGATGACCCGAAACGCCATGGAAAAACGCTCGCCGAACAGATAGGTCCAGCAGCGCTCGCCGTAGTACGACCACGAGATCATGGTGCTGTAGGCGAACAGCACCACGGACAGCGACAGAACCAGTGGGAACCACGAGATCACCGACCCGAAGGCCACCGAGGTCAGCGCCGCGCCGTGATTGTCCTGCACCAGCGGCGCGTATTCCGGGTTCAGGTAGACGCCGGTGATGACGATCACCAGCGCGGTCATGGTACAGATCACCACCGTGTCGATGAAGGGTTCCAGCAGCGCCACCATGCCCTGGCGGACCGGGTATGGCGTGCGCGCCGTGGAATGGGCGATGGCCGCCGAGCCGATGCCGGCCTCACTGGAAAAGGCGGCGCGCTTGAAGCCCTGCACCAGCACGCCGATGAGGCCGCCGACACCGGCATCCAGGGTGAAGGCCTCGTGCACGATCAGGCCCAGCGCCGCCGGCACCTCGCTGGCATGGGAGCCGATCACCCACAGGCAGGCGAGCAGGTAGATGATCACCATGGTGGGCACGATGGCCTCGGCGGTGTGGGCGATGCGGCGGATGCCGCCGATGATGACCACACCCACCAGCGCCGCCATGATCAGGCCAAACAGCCAAGGCTGGGCCTCGAAGAACGGCACCGACTGCTTGACCGCATTCAGCGACTGACTGACCTGAAAGGCATTGCCGCCACCCAGCGAGGCGCCGATGGCCAGCACGCAGAACAGCATCGCCAGCACCTTGCCGGAGCGCGCCCAGCCCTTCTCCGCCAGGCCGCGCGACAGATATTCCATGGCGCCGCCCATGATGTGGCCGTCGGGGCGCACCTCGCGGTACATCTGCGCCAGGGTGGCCTCGGTGAACTTCACCGTCATGCCCAGCAGGCCGGCGATGATCATCCACAGGGTCGCGCCGGGGCCGCCGATGCTGACGGCGATGGCCACGCCGGCGATGTTGCCGAGGCCGACGGTGGCCGACAGCGCGGTGGTCAGGGCCTGAAACGGGCTCACCTCGCCGACATCGTCCGGGCGGCTGTAGCGGCCACGCAGGATGGCGATGGAATGATGAAACACGCGCACATTGATGAAGCCCATGCGCAGGGTCAGGTAGACCGCGCCGGCGATCAGCCAGGCGACGATGAAGGGAAAGTTCACGTCGTCCATGAAGAACAGGATATTGAAGAAGAACACCGCCGCGAGGTAGCCGTTGAGCACGCCGAACCAGTCGTTGAGGGTGCGCGTGGCCTCGCCATCGGCGAAAGCGAGGCTGCTGAACAGCATCAGACAGACAACAAGCAAGGCCGTGACGGCCTTTGGGGATCGTGGCATTGTGGCTCCGTGGCGGGGATTGCGATTCAGCGGGCTATTATTGGACATTCGGCCGTAATGGCCAAGGAAACAGCAAAGAAATCTGCCCAAGACCCGGCTCTGCCTGGCGTTTTCACCCTCACAGACCACACGATGTTCTTCTCTGCAGGGTCGACACGCCCACCCTGCTTTCGATCACGACCGGACGCCCCCCGCAAGACCTGTAGGGCGTCTTCAGGCGCGACAGTCGTCCCTGGCGCTTCGCGGCCAAAGCCGCCCCCCCTCGAACAGCGCTGCAGGGTGGAGGCCACGCACCATCTTTCGGCTTCCGCCCGGCGGGCAGTGCCCACCCTGCGGTCTTGAGGATAAAGAGGGCGTTGTACGCAGCAACTACCGCCAGCGATAGATCTCCGTGCTCGCCACATCGCACTTGTTGCAGCCGCTGCCGCAGGCGGGCATCAGGGTCGAACGCTCTACCCTGCCCTTGCGCACCCACACCTCCAGCATGCCGCGCACGGCCTCGGGATCGCTGTCGAAGTGCAGTGCGATGTCGCCCAGCGTGGCCTGCCCGCGCGCTCGCAGGTAGTCCCGCACCTCGGAGAGAATCATGCGTCCGCTCCGGCCGCCACCGCGCGTCCGGCGCGGCCCCAGCGCATCAAACCAGCCAGCACGGCCGCCACCAGGGCCAGCATCAGGCCGATGAGCAGTGCCGACGAGGCCGGGTGCTGCAGGAAGGTCGCCGCCTGATAGAACACGCTGGCCACCACGTAGGCCAGCACCGTGGTCCAGGCCACCACGAAGGCCGCCCAGGGCTTGCCGGCCTCGCGGGCGATGGCGCCGATGGTGGCCACACAGGGCGAATAGAGCAGGATGAACAGCATGTAGGCAAAGGCCCCGGCCTGGCCGTCGAAGCGCGTGGCCATGGCGCCGAAGGTACTCACATCCACCGCCTGCGCCTCGGCGGCGGCGCGGGTGTCGCTGATGTCGCCCACATCCAGCCCTATCGGGTCGCGGAAGGCATCGCCCAGGGCGGCGAGATTCGCCGGCACGGTGGCGGCGCTCGCGCGGATGGCGCCCCAGAAGTCGAAGGCCTGTTCGGTCGGCGCAACCCCGGCATCTTCGTTGGCAAGGCGCGAGTAGAGGGTATCCAGGGTGCCCACCACCACCTCCTTGGCCAGCACGCCGCTGAAGATGCCGACCGTGGCGGGCCAGTTGTCTTCGTGCAGGCCCATGGGCGCGAAGGCCGGGGTCAGCTGCTGGCTGATAACGCTGAGTACCGAATGCTCGGTATCCTCGTTGCCGAAGGAGCCGTCGGTGCCGATGGAGTTGAGCACGTTGATGATGGCCACCATGACGATGATCACCTGCCCCGCCTCTTTCAAAAACAACCGCACCCGATCCCAGGTGCGCAGCAGCACACCCTTCAGGGTCGGCCGGTGATAGGTCGGCAGCTCCATCATGAAGCCGTCGGACTCGCCGTGCAGCAGGGTACGCTTCATCACCAGCCCGGTGAGCACGGCGGCGGCGATGCCGATGAGATACAGCAGGAAGACGATGTTCTGGCCGTTGGTGGGAAAGAAGGCGGCGACGAACAGGGCGTACACCGGCAGGCGCGCACCGCAGGACATGAAGGGGTTCATGAGGATGGTCAGCTTGCGCTCGCGCTCACTCTCCAGGGTGCGCGTGGCCATCACTGCCGGCACGTTGCAGCCGAAGCCGACGATGAGCGGCACGAAGGCCTTGCCGGGCAGGCCGATGGCGCGCATGAAGCGGTCCATGACGAAGGCGGCGCGGGCCATGTAGCCGCTGTCCTCCAGAGCCGACATGAACAGGTAGAGGGCGGCGATAATGGGAATGAAGGTGGCGACGATGGTCAGCCCGCCACCGATGCCGTCGGCCAGCAGCACGGTAAGGAAGGCTGGCATCCAGCCCTCGATGAGTGTCTTGAAGCCATCGACGAAGATGGCATTGCCCAACCCATCGAAGAAATCCACGAAGGCGCCGCCGAGGTTGATGGTGAACATGAACATCAGGTACATCACCAGCAGAAACACCGGCACGCCGAACCAGCGGTGCAGCACCACGGCATCGATGCGGTCGGAGACGGTCTTGCCCAGCCTGCCGCGCCGGCGCAGCACAGTCTGCGTCAGACCGTGGGCGTGACCGAAACGGCTGTCCGGCAGATAGATGTCCATGTCTTCGCCGACGCGCTGCTCGATGCCGTGGCGCAGCGCGTCGATGCGCGCACGCAACGCCTCATCGGCCAGCGCCAGGGCCTGCGGGTCACCCTCCAGCATCTTCAGCGCCAGCCAGTGGGCGTTGTGCGGATGCCGGCTGTCGCCCTGCGCGGCGGGCAGGGCCTCGACGGCCGGCAGCAGCTCGCCGATGGCCTCTTCCACCACCTCGTCATGGGCCAGACGGAAGCCGCCGGTGGCCTTGCCCGCGCGCACCGAGAGGATGGCCGCCTTGAGTTCCTCCAGCCCCTCGCCACGCGGCGCCACCACCGCCACCACCGGGCAGCCCAGTTCCTCGCTGAGGCGCGCGATGTCGATGTCCATGCCCTGCTTGCGCGCCACATCCATCATGTTCAACGCCAGCACCATGGGCACGCCCATCTCCAGCAGTTGCACGGTAAAGTAGAGATTGCGCTCCAGATTGGCGGCATCGACGACATTGATGATGAGGTCGGCATCACCGGAGAGCAGATACTGGCGGGTGACCTCCTCGTCGGGCGAGGCGCTGTCGAGGGAATAGGTGCCGGGCAGGTCGATAACGGTGGCGGTCTGGCCATCCAGCTCGAAATGGCCCTCCTTGCGATCCACCGTCACCCCGGGCCAGTTGCCGGTCTTCTGGCGGATGCCGGTCAGGGCGTTGAACAGCGCCGACTTGCCGCAGTTGGGATTGCCCGCCAGGGCCAAGGTCAAGGCAGCGCCAGAGCCCTCGGCGGCAAGTGGCCGGGGATCCTGCGAGGACTCACAGCAGCCCATTATTAAGAAAGGCTCTCGACCTGCAAGTGCCGTGCAATGGCCCCGCCCAGGGCGATGCGGTTGCCGGTGCTGGTGATGACCACATCCTGACCGCGCTGTTGCAGCACGCGGATCTCAGAGCCGATGCGCACGCCCAGCCCCATCAGGCGATTGATCAGCGCCCGGTCGCCGTCAATGCCCACCAGCCGGCAGGTCTCGCCCGGCCGGCAATCACAGAGCGGATGACGGCAGACCGCCGACCGGGGCGCCGGGGGAGAGACGGATAAAAGGGATTGAGACATGGATAACTACCGCGAATACCAAATGAGAATGGTTCTCGTTAAGAATATATAAGCGATCCCGGTCGAATTCAAGCCCATCAAAGAAATCAGGCTATTTTATTTGCCGACAACCTGAATCCGTCGGCGAAAGACAATGGGTTGCATGCATCTAAACAATTCCCAGATTTCCGATGTAGGGTGGGCATTGCCCACCAGTTGCGCCCTGCCCAAGCAGCGATGGTGGGCAATGCCCACCCTGCAACGAAGAGAATTCTGTGTTGGCAACACACGTCTCAAGCCGAGAATTGTTTAAAGGCATAATTGGTTATAATGCCCGGATGGCCAAACACTCCACAAAAAAATCCAAAAAGAAAACCAATACCGGCAGCACCATCGCCCTGAACAAGAAGGCGCGCCACGACTACTTCATCGAGGACCGCTTCGAGGCCGGCATCGCCCTGCAGGGCTGGGAGGTCAAGAGCCTGCGCGAGGGCCGTGCGCAGATCGCCGACAGCCACGTCATCATCAAGAATGGCGAGGCCTTCCTGCTCGGCGCGCTGATCACCCCCCTGCTCTCCGCCTCCACCCACATTCACCCGGACCCCACCCGCACGCGCAAGCTGCTGCTGCACCGCGCCGAGCTGAGCAAGCTCATCGGCGCCGTGGAACGCAAGGGCTACACCCTGGTGCCGCTGGCCCTGTACTGGAAACACGGCCTGGCCAAGTTGGAGATCGGCCTCGCCAAGGGCAAGCAGAAGCAGGACAAACGCGCCACCGAGCGCGACCGCGAATGGAACCGCGACAAACAGCGCCTGCTGAAACGAGGCTAGCCGGGAACTTTGCATTCCAGTACACTGTCTACTGTTTTACTTTGGGGGCGACCTGGCTTCGACGTGGGTCACAAAACCTGAGGTGCATGCCGAGGTGCAGATAACCTCGTAAATCCATCTGCAAAACTTATAGTTGCCAACGACGACAACTACGCACTCGCCGCCTAAACACCGGTAGGGTGCCCTCTGACCGAAGCCGTGTCTGTGCGTTCGGATTCCAGGGGTCGACTCTCACAGAATCGCGATGAAGCTTGTTCAGGGCGGATTCGCTAAAACCTCACTGAACTCGCTGTACGTCTTCCCCGTCTGCCGGGTAGCGTGCAGTTAAATCAAAAGGCAGACTAAGCATGTAGATCCGAGGGCGGAGGATTTACGGACGCGGGTTCGATTCCCGCCGCCTCCACCAAACACAGAAAGGCCAACCCGTTCGGGTTGGCCTTTTTTTCGTTGCGGAAGACGCTGTATTCCTCCGTGTATTGGAGGAATCCCTGGCTGCCCTTCAGCCCCGAGGCACTGGCCTGTTGAGCGGCTGCCTGGGAATACCCTACCCCATGGCCGACGGTTGGCACGCAGCACGCCGGCGCCGCCAGCTCCAGGCCAGGAGGCAAAGGAACGACAGGCCCGCCACCACGGGATGAGCGATGGCCAGCACCAGGGGCGTCAAGGCCCAGCGGGTTAGGCTGCGCAGGGCCTCATGATGGCGGATGACATGGGCGATGGGCGGTGAGTAACGGTAGTACTGGGCCACCAGCCAGCGCCCCGGGGCGTTGCCGAGCAGGTAACGGTCACGGAACTCGCGCAGTACGACCACCTCATCGGCCAGGTAGCTGCCGTAGGCGGCGGTGGCGATGAAGCAGGCGCCGCCGTCGCCTCCCCCGCCAGTCCCAGCCCCAGTTCCATCTCCTCCCGTGGCGCCCGCGGTCCAGGCGGGAGCGCCGTCGTCACTGATGCTGCCATCGGCGCTGAGGTCATCGTCACCCCGCCCGCCGTCCACCAGGTGCAGGGTAATGCGATCCCCCTCGATCACGGCCCCCGTGGTGCCATCGTGGTCGAAGGCGTACCAGTGGGGATCGGGTGCGTCCGGCGTCGCGCCATATTTGTAGTAGCCGTCGGGCGCGCTGCCCGCGGGGAGGACGATCTCCACTTGCGTGGCGGCGCCCGCCCCCATGCCGGTGATGCGGAAGCGGTAGAACCCGGCGGGAAACCCGGCCTCGGCCGGGGCGTCGCCGGGCGAGGGGTTGGCCACGGCCTGCACCCCCTCCAGCCGGGTGCCGGCGGGGCTGGCGAGGGTGACGTAGTAGGCGCCGTCCTGGCTGTGCAACGAGGCGACGTTGGCCTGCTCGCCATCGGGGATGCCGTCTCCGTTGCCATCGTAGTCCGGATCGTCACCCTGCGGCCCCTGTTCCTCGCTGTCGGGCACGCCGTCACCGTCCCTCTCGGGCGCCGCCCAGCGGCGCAGGTAGACATCGGTGGCATCATTGGTATCGCGCAGATCGGGTAACAGATTGCCCGCGAAGGAGTTGAAGGCGATGACGTCACCACCGGCGCTCATGGCCAGCGGGCCTCCGCTGTCGGCATTGCCGCATTTGCCATCATCCCCGCAGCCGCAGCGGCTCGCCAGGGCCAGGCTGCCTTCTACCCGGTCATAGCGGAACACGTCCGCGACGCCGTTGGTGTCCTCGGCGAGGAGGTTGCCGGCCGCCGAGTAGAAGGCCAGCCAACGGCCGTTGGCACTGAGTACGGGCGTACCGCTGTGGCCGTCGGCCTGGTCTCCGTTGGGGGCCAGGCTGACCCGCTCGGTAGCGCCGGTTTCGCGATCGTGGACGAAGACGTCTAGGCAGGGCCCGCTGATGGGCACGATGACAACCCCTCCGCCACCACCGGGCGGCGGATTGGGGGAGAGGGGCGGCGCGCTGCACTGGTTGGTCTTGCCCGGTACCAGGTTCCCGGCGCTGGAGACGAAGGCCACCACGCGCCCGTCGGCGCTGATGGCCGGCTGGTCGCTGGGGCCGTCGGCCTGGTCGCCGTTGGAACGGATGCTGACCCGCTCGGTGGTGCCGGTCTCCCGGTCGTAGACGAAGACGTCCGGGGCGTCGTTGGTGTCGTTGCGCACCAGATTGTCGGCCCGCGAGACGAAGGCCACATAGCGGCCATCACCGCTGATGGCCGGCTGATCGCTGGCGCCGTTGGCCTCGGCCCCGCCGCGCCCGCGGGAGACTCGTTCCATCGCCTCCGTCTGACGATCGAAGACGAAAATATCGCTCACGCCGTTGCTGTCGCCCGCCACCAGGTTGTCGGCCCTGGAGACGAAGGCCACGTAACGGCCGTCGGCGCTGAGGGCCGGCCGATTGCTGTGCCCGCTGGCCTGGTCGCCGGTGGTGCTGCGGCTCACCCGTAGGGTGGTGTTGTCTTCCCGGTCACGCAGGAAGATCGTGTCCCACCCCCCGTAGCGGTGGAGATGATGCGCCACGAAGGCCACGTAACGCCCATCGGCACTGATGGCGGGCGGCTCATGGCTGTCGACGAGGATGCCGCGCTCATAGAGTTCCCGGGGATCTTGGCCGCTGAAGTCGCCATCCGCCACCAGGCTTATGGGGCGGGTGCTGCCGGCCACCGTGTCGCGCACCAAAGCGATGGGGACGACCAGGCCTCCCGTCACCTGGTCGGCGTCGGAGAGGAAGGCCACATGGCGACCGTCGCCACTGATGCCTCCCAAGGTATTGAGGAGCGGGACCCCTTCCAGCTGGGCATTCGAGAAGGTGAGCTGGCTCTCGTCATCGGCCAGACTGGCACGCAGCATGTCGTTGCCACAGGGCTGGCCTGGCCTGGTACGCACGCGGTCTTCCAGGGCCGTTTCGCTCCAGTTGCCGGCCGCGTCGCCGGCGAAGACGCGGAAGCGATAGGCATGGTCGGGCAGCAGGCAGCTAAGTTCATGGCGGGTGACGTCGCCATTCACCACGATCAGGGTCTCCCACTGGTCCGGGGCGCGCTCGACTTCCAGGCGGTATCCGCTCACCCCCACGTTGTCCGTGGCCGCGTCCCAGAACAGGGTCAGGGCGTAGGCCCCGATATCCGTGGCGAAGAGATCGGCGCCGGCGGGCCACTGGGGTGACGTGACATCACGGGTACGCACCCAGAGCACGGGATCACCGCTGCTGGTATGCCCCCCGTCATCCACCGCCTGCACACGGAAACGGTACTGCACGTCGAATTCCAGGCCCGTCACCACATAGGTCTGCACGGCGGCGTCGAGCTGGGCGATGAGCTGCTCGTCACTGCCGCCCATTCTCTGCTGGAAGAGGTTGTAGCGCACCACGCGGCCATCGGGATCCTCGGCGGCGGTCCATTGCAGGGTGACACTGTCTTCGCTGACCTGACTGGCGGTGAGGGAACTGCCCTGGGGCCACTCGGGGGGCACAAAGAAGAAGTCGCACACGTCACCGATGCCGTTGCCGTCGCTGTCGGCCTGGTCCGGGTTGAACTGGTCGGGGCAGTTGTCCACGGTATTGGGCACGCCATCGTTGTCACTGTCCCAAACCTCGCAGGCATCGCCGATCCCGTCGCCGTCCGTGTCGGTCTGGTCGGCATTGGCCACGCCGCGACAGTTGTCGACGAGGTCGGGCACACCGTCGCCATCGCTGTCATCGCAGGCATCCCCCACCCCATTGCCGTTGCTGTCGGCCTGATCGGGGTTGGCGGTGTTGGGGCAGTTGTCGTCGGCATCGGCGACCCCATCGCCGTCGGCGTCCGCAATGCTGGGGCAGGCCGCGATGGCAGTGTTCTGCAGTGACCTGCCGGCCAGATCAAGGAAGGGCGCGTAGCTGCCATCGTTGTAGTGCACCTGGTGAATGCCGTCGGCCTCGATCCAGTTGTAGCCGCGGCCACTGCTGTTCAGCGTGCCGGCCCAGGCCAGGGGAGCGCCGGCGGCGCTCAGGGTGGGGTAGACCTCGATGAGACCGGTGGCATCGTAGGCGAAACCGAACAGATCGCCGCAGGGGCTGAAATACCAGGCGGCCGTGCCCTGGATGTTGTTGACGGCCAGCACCGTCTGCTGCGTCTGCAGGTTCACCACGCGCAGGAAGGCGGCCGTGGCGGTGTTGTCGAGGCTGGCCCAGACGAAGGTGGCATCCTCGGCGTCGGGGCTGAAACCCCAGCCGGCCACCTGCACCTCGGCAGGGGGGGCGGAGACCAGGGTGCCGCCGGGGTTGTAGGTCACGCCGCTGCGGGCGTCCACCACCTCCAGGATCAGATAACCGCCGCCCAGCCCCGCCCGCAGCAGGTAGCGGCCATGGGGGCTGAAGCCGAGCGAGGCGCTGGAAAAGCTGCCGGGGGCAAGGCTGGCCACCTCCTCGGCGGGGACATCGCTGCCGGGCTGGGGATCCAGGTTGATAAGTGTGGCCCAGTGGCGGCCGCCCGTGTCGGTACCGTGGAAGACGAAGCGGTGGTCGTCGGGGCTGAAGGCGAAGCCCCCGTTGCCGATGTCGCTGTTCTGGTAGACGACGTAATTCGTCGCCTGGCGGGTGATGGTGATGCCATACTTCCCATTGCTGAAGGTGGCCTGGTAGCGGTAGATGTCATGGGGCGACGTGCCGGTGAGCGACGGTGACTTGGGCACCGCCACCTTGGCGGGGGACTTCCAGTGACCCGATGCCGTGCAGCCGCACTCGATGCCGGTGCGGGCCTGCGCCAGGCCCGACATCACCCCGGCCAGAAGAAGCAGACCAGTCAACCACAGATAGCGGGGTAGATATCCCTTTGCGCTGCCAGCCATCACCGCACCTCCTAGCTCTAACCTGAATCCGTAGGTTCATGACGGCGAATCGCACAACTCATTGATCCGTCTCGCTATATGAAAAATCTCGGCAATAGTCCCCTCTATTCCCTCGATCTTTCATTACGCGATACGCATCAAGCCGTTGCTCGCTTCATCCGCCCTGAACCTACGGATTCAGCTCTAAAACTAGATATAGGAAAAAACATGCCCCGGTTCAATAAAGCCGGATAGTCAACTTTTTTATCCGCCCTACCGCCTCCCCGCCGCCTCCACCAAACACCACGAGGCCAGCCTGTCCGGGTTGGCCTTTTTTCGTTGCGACCTGAACCAGTGCGGACATGCTGAACGTGCGCAGGGTATGCATGGTTTATCCGCCATGTTTCCGGGCAGATCGGAATGGCCTTCGTGGCCGCCGGCGGGCGGATATCGAGCAACCCTTTCCCCTTTAACTTTCCCCCTGCCAGACGATATAAAATACCGTCGACAGAGAAATTACGCCGGCATTGATTTCAATCAACGCGAGGACGCATCATGCGCGTTCACTCTGCCTGCCGGCACTGGAAATCACACGGAGGTACATAGGCATGTCTGTTTTTTCCAAATGGTTTGGGAAGAAAACCGCCACTGGCGATGTGCCCGTGTCAGATGCCAAGCCGGTCTTCGCCCCGAATACCCGCATCCCCTATCACAGCGACCTGATCGATGGCCTGAAGCGTGATCACCAACAATTGGGGGTCATTTTTGCTGGTTTGGTCAGCGCCGTCGGCGCCGGGAAATCGAAGGAAGCCAAGGCCGCGCTGGATGATTTTGAAGCCCTGCTCTACGACCATCTGCTGAAGGAGAAGACGAGTTTTTACATCTACCTCCGTGGCATTTTTTCCCGCGATGAGGAAACCCTCGAACTGGTGAATCACTTTTCCCGGGAAATGGATGGCATCCAGCGGGAGGTGGTGAAGTTCCTGAAAAAGTACAAGGCGTCCACCCTGTCGCCCGAGGCACTTCGGGAAATGAACGATGAGCTGGGCGACTTGGGCAAGGCCCTGACCGATCGCATCCAGCGGGAGGAGTCACAGCTATACCCTCTTTACATGCCGCCTCCGCCGGCCGACGAATAAGTTATCGTCTGAAGGCCAGCTGCCCGATCTACAAGTGCCCGCAGGCCAGCACCGGCGTCAGCCAGTAGTGGATGCCGCTGTCGCCGAAGTCCCGCTTCAGTTCCGCCACCAGTGACTGCGCCTGTGTCGCCGGCAGGTGCAGCTGAAACAGCACCTGCCGGCGACGGCCGGAGACCTGCTCGGCGAGGCTCATGGCGTGCGCGGAGCTGCCGTGGCCGTTGACGGCGGCGCTGGTGAAGCCGGGCACTTCATCGTGCGCCAGCAGCCAGTCCACCAGGGTGTCCTCCACCAGCGGGGAGACGACGAGGGAAAGCAGGGTCTGGTCGGTCATGTCAGGTTTCCTGGGGCTTGGCGGCGGGTTTGGCCGTGGTATCGACCACCGGCTCGACGCCGAAGCGGCGATAGAGGATGGGCAGCAGGATCAGGGTCAGCAGGGTGGAGCTGACCAGCCCGCCGATCACCACGATGGCCAGTGGACGCTGGATCTCGGAGCCGGGGCCGGTGGCAAACAGCAACGGCACCAGGCCGAAGGCGGCGATGGTGGCGGTCATCATCACCGGCCGCAGTCTCCGCCGCGCGCCTTCGATGACCACCTCGCCAATGTCTTTCCCCAGCGCCAGCAGCTGGTTGAAGTAGGTCACCATCACCACGCCGTTGAGCACCGCGATGCCCAGCAGGGCGATGAAGCCCACCGAGGCCGGCACGGACAGGTATTCACCGGTGAGCCACAGCGCCACCACGCCGCCGATCATGGCGAAGGGGATGTTGGACAGCACCAGCACCGCCTGGCGCAGGGAGCGGAAGGTGGTGAACAGGATCAGGAAGATCAGCCCCAGCGCCACCGGCACCACGATGGCCAGGCGATTGGCGGCGCGCTGCTGGTTCTCGAACTGGCCGCCCCACTCCAGGTAGTAGCCGGTGGGCAGCTTGACCTCGCTGCCGACGCGCGCCTTGGCCTCCTCGACAAAGCCCACCAGGTCACGCCCGGAGACACTGGCCACCACCACCGCCATGCGCTTGGCACGCTCGCGCTTGACCATCACCGGGCCCTCGGTGCGCTCGATGTGGACGATGTCGGCCAGGCGCACGCGACGGCCATCGGCGAGCACGATATGCTGGCCGGCAAAGCCGGTGGGCGAATCGCGCAGGCTCTGCGCACCGCGGATCACCAGCGGAATGCGGCGGATGCCCTGATACACCGTGCCCACTTTCATGCCCTCGATCTGGGTGCGCAGCAGGTCTTCCAGCGCATCCACGCTGAGGCCGAGACGGCCGGCGGCGAGGCGGTCCACCACCAGTCGGTAGTACTGCGCGCCCTCGTTGCGCGGCGTGTAGACCTCTTCGGTGCCGCTGATGCCCTGCACCACCTGGACGATGGCGTCGGCGGTGCGGTTGAGGTCGCCCTGGTCCTCGCCGAAGATCTTGATGGCCAGGTCGCCGCGCACGCCGGTGAGCATCTCGTCGACGCGCATCTCGATGGGCTGGGTGAAGGCGAAGGTGACGCCGGGGAAGTCGGCCATCACGGCACGGATATTATCCATCAGCGCCGCCTTGTCCGGCACCGTCCATTGCTCCCGCGGCTTGAGGATCAGGAAGCTGTCGGTGTCGTTGAGGCCCATGGGGTCGAGGCCCAGCTCGTCGGAGCCGGTGCGCGACACCACGCCCACCACCTCCGGCACCCGATTCATCAGCGCCTGCTGAAAGCGGGTATCGATGGCAATGGACTCCTCCAGGCTGATGGACGGTAGCTTCTCCAGCTGCACGATCATGTTGCCCTCGTCCATGGTGGGCATGAAGGTCTTGCCCACCTGGGTATACAGGCCGGCAGCCGCCAGCATCGCCAGCAGGGCGACGGCAAACACGCTGCGACTGTGACGGAAGGACCAGTCCAGCACCGGCATGTAGAGTTTCAGCATCTGCCGCACCAGCCACGGGTCGCCGTGGGCGGCCTTGCCGAGCAGGAAGGAGGCCAGCACCGGAATCACCGTCAGCGACAGCAGCAGCGAGGCCGACAGGGCGAAGACGATGGTCATGGCCACCGGCGAGAACAGCTTGCCCTCCAGGCCCTGCAAGGTCAGCAGGGGCAGGAAGACGATGATGATGATGGTGATGCCCGAGGCCATGGGCACGGACACCTCGCGCACCGCGCGATAGATCAGGTGCAGGCGCGGCAGGCGGCTGCCCTTTTCGCGCGACAGGTGGCTGACCACGTTCTCCACCACCACCACCGCGGCATCCACCAGCATGCCGATGGCGATGGCCAGGCCGCCCAGGGACATGAGATTGGCCGACATGCCGAAGAAATACATGAGAATGAAGGTGGCCAGCGCCGCCAGCGGCAGCACCAGGGCCACGGTGAGGGCCGCGCGCAGGTCGCCGAGAAACAGCACCAGCAGGATCAGCACCAGCACGATGGCCTCGCCCAGGGCGCCGGTAACGGTGCCCACGGCACGGTCCACCAGACGGCCGCGGTCGTAGAACACGTTCACCTCCACGCCCGGCGGCAGGCCCGGGCGCAGCTCGTCCAGCTTGGCGTGGATGCCCGCCACCAGATCGCGGGCGTTGGCGCCGCGCAGGCCCAGCACCAGGCCCTGCACCACCTCGCCCTTGCCGTCGTGGGTCACGGCGCCGTAACGGGTCAGCGAGCCGATGCGCACCTCGGCCACATCGGCCACCCGCACCGGCTCCTGCATGTCGGCGCGCACGACGATGGCGCGCACGTCGTCGAGGGTCTGGATGGCGCCCTCGGTGCGCACCAGCAGCACCTCCTCGCCATCGTTGAGACGACCGGCGCCATCGTTGCGATTGTTGTCACGCAGGGCCTGCTGCAATTCCAGGGTGCTGATGCCGCGCGCCAGCAGGCGGGCCTTGTCCGGCACCACCTCGTAGGTGCGCGCCTTGCCGCCCAGGGCATTGACATCGGCCACCCCCGGCACGGTGCGCAGGGCGGGACGCAACACCCAGTCGAGCAGATCGCGGTGCTCGATGAGCGACAGCCCGCCGCCCTCGATGGTGAACATGAACATCTCGCCCAGCGGCGTGGTCATGGGCGCCATGCCACCGCTGACACCCGCGGGCAGCTCGGCCCAGATGGCGCCGAGGCGCTCCGCCACCTGCTGGCGCGCCCAGTAGATATCGGTGCCTTCCTCGAAGTCGACGGTGATATCGGTGAGGGCGTACTTGGCCACCGAGCGCAGCATAACCATGTGCGGGATGCCCAGCATCTCCACCTCCACCGGCGCGGTGATGCGCGCCTCCACCTCTTCCGGCGTCATGCCGGCGGCCTTGATGATGACCTTTACCTGGGTGCTGGAGACGTCGGGGAAGGCGTCGATGGGGGTCTTCTGGAAGGCCGTCCAGCCGCCGCCGATCAGCAGTACGGCGGCCAGCAGCATCAGCAGGCGCTGGGTGAGGGCGAGCTGGATCAGGCGCGCCAGCATCAGTCAGCCCCTTCCAGCCAGGCCGCCTTGAGGGCGGCGGTGCCGCTCATCACCACCTGGTCACCCGGCTTGAGATCGGCGCTGACCACCACCGAATCGCTCTCCTCGGCGTGGATCACCACCGGCACCACGAGGAAGCCCGACGCCCGGGCGACGAACACCCAGGTCTTGGCGCCCTGGCGCACCAGGGCGCCAAGGGGGATGCGGTAATTGCGCGCGGCGCGACCCGTGGCCAGCTCCACCTCGACGTACTGTCCCGGGTGCAGGCGTTCCGCGCCCTCCGTGACCTCGGCGCGCACCAGCACGCCCTGGTCGGCACCGTGCACCATGCGGCCAATGGTGATCACCTTGCCATCCACTCTCGGCTTCATCACGCGCACCGTGCTGCCCACGTCGATCTGCGACAGATGGTCCAGGGGCACGTGGATCTCCAGCCACAGCGGCTGCAGACGCCCGATGCGGTACAGGGGATCGAGGGCATTGAGGCGCTGGCCCGGCGTCGCCAGGCGCTCCAGCACCACGCCATCGAGGGGCGAGCGCACCGTCAGGGTGCCGGAGAGCTGGCGCTCCTCGGCGAGGCGCTTGAGGGCGTCGCGATCCATTCCCGCCAGTTGCAGGGTCTGCCGGCCCTGCTCCACCTCGGTGCGCACCTGCACGTAGTGGGCATGGGTGGTCTGGTAGCGACGTTCAGCGATGATGCCCTCCTCCAGCAGCTGGCGGTCACGCTCCCAGTCGGAACGCGCCAGATCCAGGCGACTGAGGGCCTGCAAATAGCTGCGTTGCAGGCTGAGCAGTTCCGGGCTGAGGATGAAGGCCAGCTTCTGGCCCTTTTTCACCGCGTCGCCCTCGGCCACCAGCAGGCTCTCGAGCAAACCGCTCAGCGGCGTACTGACCACCCGCAGCTGGGCGGTGGGCACCTGCACCTGGGCCGGATAGGCGACGCTCCACGACTCGGTCGCCAGCGCCACCGGCGCGGTGCGTATGCCCATGGCCTGGCGCTGCTGCTGACTCATGGGGATCAGATCCGCGGCCAGCAGGGGGCCACAGCCCAGCACCATGACCACGGCCAGCATGGCCGTGCGCCACAGGGTTGCCATTGATTGTTCGGGTGTCATTGCGGAATCTCTCCCAAAAGGTGGTTGTAGCGGCTCACGGCGCGCTGATATTCGATACGGGTACGGGTCAGGTTACGCGCCGCGGCGGCGGCCTGGCTGCGCGCCTGCAGCAACAGGAACAGATCGCTTTCACCCAGGTCGAAGGCGCGCTGGTTCATGTTCATGCGCGCATCGGCCAGCTGGTTCTGCCGCTTGGCCAGGGCCAGGGCCGTTTTGCTGCGCGCCAGTTCCTGCTCGATCCGCACCCGTTTCAATTCGAGATCCCGCCTGGCCGACGCCAGTCCCATGCGTGCCTGGGCCAGCGCCGCCTCGGCCTCCGCCACCTGGGGCGCGGTGCTGAATTTGCTGCCGAAAGGCAGGCTGATCTCGGCGCCGACGGAATTGCCGAAGGGGTCCAGCGCCGAGCCACGATCACGCCTGGCGTAAAGGGTGACCTGGGGCGCCGACTGGCGCCAGCGGCGGCGATCATCGCGGCGCGCCGTCAGCTGCGCGACGCGCAACTGTTCACGCCGCAGCAGGGGGTGGGAGATGTCCAGGTCCTTCTCCAGCCGGGGCTGACCGGCCGGCAGCACCGGCACTTCGCTGAGGCCGGTATAGGCCTGCCAGGTGGCCATGGCCGATTCCAGCGCCATGCGGGCGTTCTCGTGATCCACCTCGCGGGTCAGGGTATCCTGCTGCACCATCAGCAGATCGGCGCGCGCCAGCTCGCCCGCCTGGACACGCCGCTCGACCGCCTTTTCCAGTTGGCGCGCCGAGGCCCACTGGGCGTCCGCCAGCTCCTCGTCGCTCGCCACCAGGCGCAGGGACCAGATCAGCTCCAGCACCTCGCCGGCCACCCGCCAGCGCAGCAGGGCCATGCTGGCGTCGGCCTGATCGCCGATGGCGCGCGCCAGATTCTGTCTCGCATCGCGCTGGCCGGGCATCCACAGCGGCAGGGACACCCCGGCCTCCATTTCCCGATAGCCGTAATCGCTGCCGATCTGATCGGAGTAATAGCTCAGGCTGGCGGAGGGATCGCCGCCCAGCCAGCTGCCGGCCTGCCGCTCATAGCCCTTGCCCAGGGCGCGCTCGGCGGCGGCCTGCGGCAACTGGGGGTGCCGCTGTACGGCGGCCTGGATCGCTTCACCCAGGTTGGGCGCGGCCAGCACTGGCGGAGCCGCGCCCAGCAGGGCCGCCAGCAGGAGGGGGATCAAGGGAAATTTGCGCATGGTTCTCGTCTGATGGTTAGAAGCGGTTCTACGGCGAGAAGGATAGGTGCCGAATCTGAAGCAAAACTTAAGCGGCTTCAGGCTCTACCTTGCGGCGATGACAGGAAGCACGAGGAAATGCGTGGCCTCAGCGTCTGCCATCACAAGCCGGCGAATACACTGACATCCCCCAGCCCCTCGCGCAACACCACCGGCGTCTCGCCGGTCAGATCCACCACCGTGGTCGGCTCGAAGCCGCAGTAGCCGCCGTCGATGACCAGGTCGAGGCTGTGCTCCAGGGTGTCGCGGATGTCGTAGGGATCCGTGAGCGGCATGTCGTCGCCGGGCAGGATCAGGGTGGAACTCATCAGGGGTTCGCCCAGGCGCTCCAGCAGGGACTGGGCGATGCGATTGTCCGGTACCCGCAGGCCAATGGTCTTGCGCTTGGGATTCTGCAGGCGGCGCGGCACCTCACGGGTGGCGACCAGGATGAAGGTATAGGGGCCGGGAGTGAGATTCTTGATCAGTCGGTAGGCGCTGTTGTCCACCTTGGCGTAGGTCGCCAGCTCGGAGAGATCGCGGCACACCAGGGTAAAATTGTGCTTCTCGTCCACCTGGCGGATGCGACGGATGCGCTCCTGGGCGTTCTTGTCGCCAAGGTGGCAGCCCAGGGCATAACCGGAATCGGTGGGATAGGCGATGACCCCGCCCTGGCGGATGATCTCCACGGCCTTGTCGATCAGGCGCGGCTGCGGATTGTCGGGATGGATCTGGAAAAACTGGCTCATGCGCTTGCTCTCTGTTGCGTGTCCCAGCGTGTCCACAGCGGTGTGCAACCCGCCGGCAGGGGCGGCATCCGCCCCAGTTCCAGCCAGGACTGTTCGGGTCCATGATAGTCCGAGCCCTGCGAGGCGAGCAGACCGTAGCGCCGCGCATACTGGGCCATGCCCTGCACGTCGCCCGCCGAGTGACTGCCGGAGACCACTTCCAGCGCCTCGCCACCGCAGTCGATGAATGCCTCCATGAGGGCGCGCAGGCGGGTGGCGCTGAGGCGGTAACGCGCCGGGTGGGCGATCACCGCCTGGCCACCGGCGCCGCGGATCCAGCCCACCGCCTCCGCCAGCGTCGCCCACTCACCGGGCACATAACCGGGACGGTTGTGGGTGAGGAACTTGCCGAAGACCTTGCGCATGTCCTTGGCATGGCCCTGCTCGACGAGGAAACGGGCAAAGTGCGTGCGACTGAGGATCTGCCCGTTGCTGAAGGCCTGCGCCCCTTCCAGGGCGCCGCAGATGCCCTTCTTCTCCAGCCGGCGGGCGATCTCCTCGCCGCGCCAGGCGCGGAATTCTCTCAGCCTGGCCAGCCCGGCCTGCAGGCCGGCATCGGCCGGGTCGAAATTCAGGCCGACGACATGAAGGGTGACGCCATGCCAGGTCACGGAGATCTCCACGCCGTTGATCAGCCGCAGCCCCGCGGTCTGCGCCGCCCGGCGCGCCTCGTCGAGGCCGTCGGTGACATCGTGGTCCGTCAGCGCCAGCACGTCGACACCTTGCCGCCGCGCGCGCTCGACCAGCGCCGTGGGGGTCAGTGTGCCGTCGGAGGCGGTGGAGTGACTGTGCAAATCATGAAGAAGGGACATAGGCGCAGTTTATCAGACCCGCCTGCGACAAACGTCGTCAATGTGGTAAATTAGCAGGCTGTTATCCAGCGGCCCGAGACTGCCATGAAATTCCTCTTCGATTTTTTCCCCATCCTGCTGTTCTTCATCGCCTACAAGCTGTACGGCATCTATGCTGCCACGGTGGTGGCCATCGTCGCCAGTTTCGCGCAGGTGAGCTGGTACTGGCTGCAGCACCGGCGTTTTGAAAACATGCACCTGATCACCCTCGCCCTGCTGGTGGTGTTCGGCGGCCTGACCCTGTTCCTGCAGGACGAGGCCTTCATCAAGTGGAAACCCACGGTGATCAACTGGCTGTTCGGACTGGTCTTCCTCGGCAGCCAGTTCATCGGCAGGAAAACCCTCGTCGAACGCATGATGGGCGCCGCCATCGAGCTGCCCGCCAGCCTCTGGCCACGTCTCAACCTGGCCTGGGCAGCGTTCTTTCTTTTCCTGGGCCTCGCCAATCTGTACGTGATGTACAACTTCGATACCGACACCTGGGTGAACTTCAAGCTGTTCGGCATGACCGGCCTCACCCTGGCCTTCGTGCTCGGCCAGGGCCTGTACCTGGTGCGCTACATGAAGAACGTGCCGGCCGCCGAAAGCGAAAGGGAGTGACCACGCCATGCTGTACGCCATCATCGGTGAGGACGTGGACGACAGTTTGCAGCAACGCCAGCAGGCCCGCCCCGCGCATCTCGAACGCCTCAAGGCGCTGCAGCATGAGGGGCGGCTGGTGCTGGCCGGCCCGCACCCGGCCATCGACAGCGAAGACCCCGGCGCGGCCGGTTTCAGCGGCAGCCTGATCGTCGCCGAATTCGATTCTCTGCAAGACGCGCGTGACTGGGCCGATGCCGACCCCTATGTCGAGGCCGGCGTCTACGCCCGGGTCACCGTCAAACCCTTCAAACAGGTATTTCCCCAATGAATGATCGTGTCGAACAGATCCGCGCCAGGCTGAGCGCGGCGCTGTCCCCAGTCTCACTGGAAATAGAGGACGACAGCCACCTCCATGCCGGCCACGCCGGGGCGCGCGGCGGCGGTGGCCACTTTACCGTGCACATCGTCTCCGCGGCCTTCGAGGGCAAGCCGCCGCTGGCACGCCATCGCCTGGTCTTCGACGCCCTTGGCGACATGATGCAGAAAGAGATTCACGCCCTCAGCATCAAGGCCTCCACACCCTGACCACAACCAGCCATCCCTACAGCCACACACGGAATCCACGCACATGCACCCGACGACCAAAGCCCTTTCCACCCTCCTGCTGGGCGGCCTGCTGACGCTGCCCCTCGCCACGCCAGCCGCGCCCATCGGCGAGCCGGGAAAGCCGGCGCGCACCGTCGCCACCGTCAACGGCACGCCGATCACTGAATGGACCCTGCAACGCTACGCCCAGCAACGCGGCCTGCCGCCCGAGGCGGTCAAGGGGCCGCAGCGCGACGCCCTCATCGAGGAACTCATCAACCGCGAACTGATCTACCAGAACGCCGTCAGCATCGGCGTCGACAAGACCCCGGCGATACAGAAAGAGATCGAGCATGTGCGCATCAACATCATTGCCGGCGCCATGCTGAACCGTTCCTCGGATCGCTTTGCCGTCGATGACGCCGAAATGAAAAAGGAATACGAAAACCGCAAGGCCGAATTGAGCGGCACCGAATACAAGGCGCGCCACATCCTCGTCGCCTCCGAGGACGAGGCCAAGGCCATCATCGAGGAACTGAACCAGGGCGCCGATTTCTCCCAGCTGGCCAAGGAACACTCCACCGGACCCAGCGCCGCCAGCGGTGGCGACCTGGGCTGGTTCCGCGCCGAGCAGATGATGGAACCGTTCGGCGAGACCGTGGAAAAAATGCAAAAGGGCAGCTACACCAAGACACCGGTAAAGACCGACTTCGGCTGGCACGTCATCCTGCTGGACGACGAGCGCAGCGTCGCCCCGCCGCCCTTCGATTCCATCAAGGAACAGATCCGCGTCGGCCTGCAGAATCGACTGATGCAGAACTACATCGCGGACCTGCGCAAAGAGGCGAAGATCGAAAGGCCGTGATTCTGCCGCCTATGGGCGACAGAATCAGTCTGTCGCGCCAGCGCCCAGCCACTCGTCGAGCGGCGCCGGGCGGGCGATGGCGTAGCCCTGGGCATAGTCCGTGCCCAATTCACGCAATCTCTCCAGCAAGGCCTCGTTTTCCACGTATTCGGCAATGGTCTTGATGCCCAGGGTGTGGGCGATGCGGTTGATGCATTGCACCATCGCCTCATCGACCGGCTGGTGCAATAAATCACGAATGAAGCTGCCGTCGATCTTCACGTAATCGAGCGGCAGCTTTTTGAGATAGGAAAAGGAGCTGACGCCGGTGCCGAAATCGTCCAGCGCAAAGCGGCAGCCACGCGCGCGCATTTTCTGAATGAAGGCCAGCGCCACGTCAAGATTGACAATGGCCGACGATTCCGTGACCTCGAAACATACCGCCTCGGCCGGCACCTGGTAGGCGTTCATCAGACGATCGACGTATTCGTAGAAACTCTCGTCGCCCAGCGACTGCCCGGAAAGATTGATGCCGCACAACACGCGCTGGCCCTTGTTGGCCGCGAAACGGGCCAGCTCGGTAATCCGCGGCAACGCCGCACTGACCACCCAGCGGTCGATATCCGGCATCAGGTTGAAGCGCTCGGCGGCGGGAATAAAGGCCTCCGGCGAACTCAGTTCACCGTTTTCATCCTCACGGCGCATCAGCAGTTCGCAATGAAACAGCCCCGGCTCGGCGGCGCCAACGGGCTTGATGGTCTGGTAGTAAAGACGGAACTGCTTGTTTTCCAGGGCCTCGCCGATACGCGTCGCCCAGCGCATTTCGCCACGACGCTTTTCCAGCTCCGGGCTGTCCGCCTGGTAGACGAAGACCTGGTTGCGGCCCTTGGACTTGGCGGCATAGCAGGCGATGTCAGCGGCACGCAGCACATCGGTGGTGGTGCCACTATTTTCCGTTACCGGCACCACGCCGATGCCGAAACCAACATCGAAACGCTTGCCCTGCCAGATGAAACGGAAGCTCTTGACCACATCGCGCAGGGACTCGGCCTTGTTGGCCGCCAGCTCGAGTGGACAATCCATCAACAGCACGGCAAATTCGTCGCCGCCGAGGCGGGCAAGAATGTCCGTGTCGCGCACCGTGGCCATCAGCAGGGCCGAGAGTTGCACCAGGAGTTCATCACCCGCGGCATGGCCGCAGGCGTCATTGACCACCTTGAACTGATCCAGGTCCATGTAACACAGGGCGTGCTGGCGCCCTGATGTCTTTGCGCTGTGCAGGGCGGCGCTGAGCTGGCGCTCGAATTCACCCCGGTCGAGCAGGCCGGTCAGGGCGTCATGGCTGGCCTGGTAGGCCAGCTGATCCTCCATCTGACGTTCCTTGCTGACATCGTGAAAGACCAGCACCGCGCCGATGATCCGTCCCTCGCGGTCACGAATCGGCGAGGCACTGGCGCGGATGAGGGCTTCTTCCCCCTGTCTGCCGCGCACCACGACCGCCTCGACAAGGCGCGCCGTGCGGCCCTCGCGAATACACTCCGCGACGGGATTGGGCACCATGCCGTGCGTATGCTCGTCCGTAAGCGGCAGCACCCGGGAGATCTCTTGGCCGCGCGCCTGCGCCAGCGACCAGCCCGTGACCTGCTCCGCGGTGGCGTTCATGTGTTCCACCCGGCCTTCGGTGTCGGTGGTGATCACCGCGTCGGCAATCGCATGCAGGGTGATTTCCGCCTGTTCCTGCTGCTGGAACAGGATGTCCCGGTTGCGTTCGCGCTCGATGACGAAACGCCGCCGCATGTACAGCAACATGATCAGCAACAAGGAAAAAATGCCGATGCCGAGCAGCATGCCGGGGCGAAAGACCTCCGCGCCCAACTGCTTTCTGATCACCAGGAGAAAGGGCTGGCCATCACCATTGAGCATCTTGCGGAATTCCAGCCGCGGCAGCATCCAGCGCAGCACGGGGCTGACCCGATGGGGGGATTCGATGCGGGACAGCTGCCGTGAAACATCCGCCTGGTAGCTGAGTTCGATGCTGGCATCGGACACCAGCAGATCGCTGCTGGCCAACAGATAGTCGGCCTTCACCAGCAGGGACACCAGGCGCCGCGCGCGGGAAAACTTCTGCGCATCGTCGCCGGGAACATCAGGACCGGAATAGACCACCTTGAACAGCGTATAGGCCCGCTGGCCGTCGCCCAGTTCGAACGGCGCCGAGGCGCTGACGCCGCCGCTGTCGATGGCCTTGTCGATGGCGCGGCGCAGAGCCGCATCGGAGTAGACATCGTAGCCCAGCATCTGCGCCCGCCCTGATTCCAGCGGTTCGATGAAGACGATGGGGTAATAGAAGGGACGCTCGGCCACCGGCCGGCGACGGGCTTGCCGCCATTCCCAGATGTGATAGGACAGATACCCTTCCGCCTGCCGTGCGTGCTCGAACGCCGCGGCCTCGCGGCCAGGCACCCTTTCCTGATAGTCGATGTAGGCAATGTGCGGATAGCGGCCCAGCATCTCACTGGCATAGAGACCGAGCTGGTCGCGGCCGACGTCATCGAGCGCGTAATACAGGGCCGCCAGTCCGCTGAGCACCGCCTCGCTTTCGCTCAGGCGGCGCGACATCCGGTCATGGGTCGCCAATGATTCACGCTCGAAGCGGTGCGTGGCGTCGGTGACCTCCCACCACACCGCCCCCCCCAGCAGCAACGTGGTGACGACGATGCCAAGCAGGATCAGGCGCAGCAGATAGCGCACCGAAGGCCGATTGTCGGATTTTCCGGCGACGGAGCCGCTCACCGGCAGCCCCTGGCCTTGGGCCGCCGCGCAGGCGGCAATTGGGGCGGGTGCCTGCGCAGCATGGCGGCGTTCACCCTTCGGCCCTGGCCGGCCCGGGGTGGCGCTTGACCGCCGCGCCAGCCGCCGCCATGCCGCGCAAGATCAGCCGCCGTGTCCGCATACGCATCACCCCTGTTGCAGCAGGCGATTCAGCCCGGCCTCGTCGAGCACCTCGACGCCCAGCTCCCGCGCCTTGGTCAGCTTGGAGCCGGCGGCCTCGCCGGCGATCACCCAGTCGGTCTTTTTCGACACGCTGCCCGTCACCTTCGCCCCCAGTGCTTGCAGGCGCTGCTTCGCCTCCGCGCGCGACATGCCCTGCAGGGTGCCGGTGAGGACGATCACCTTGCCCGCCAGCGGCAGGGCCTCCGGCGCCTTCACCGCCACCTTCGGCCAGTGGATGCCGGCGGCGATCAGCTTATCGATGACCTCCAGGTTGTGCGGCTGGCGAAAGAAGGTATGTATGCTGTTGGCCACCACCGGGCCCACGTCCGGCACCGCCTGCAGGGTCTCCAGATCGGCCTCCTCGATGGGTTTCAGATCGCCGAAGTGCTGCGCCAGGCTCTGCGCCGTGGTCTCGCCGACCTCGCGGATGCCGAGCGCAAACAGGAACCGCGCCAGGGTGGTGGACTTGCTCCTTTCCAGCGCATCGATCAGGTTCTGCGCCGACTTCTGCCCCATGCGCTCCAGCCCGGCCAGCTGCGCCACGGTCAGCGCATAGAGGTCGGCGGGGTCGTGCACCAGCTCGCGCTCCACCAGCTGCTCGACCAGTTTCTCGCCCAGTCCCTCGATGTCCATGGCGCGCCGCGAGGCGAAGTGCCTGATGGCCTCCTTGCGCTGCGCCGGGCAATACAGGCCGCCACTGCAACGGGCGATGGCGTGGCCTTCGAGGCGGATGATGTCGGAGCCGCACACGGGGCACTTCTTCGGCATCACGAACTTGCGGGCATGCTTCGGCCGCCGCGACAGCACCACCCCGGAGACCTTGGGGATCACGTCACCGGCGCGATAGACGATCACCGTGTCGCCGATGCGCAGGTCGAGGCGCGCGATCTCATCCTCGTTGTGCAGGGTCGCGCTGCTCACGGTGACGCCGCCCACCTCCACCGGCTCCAGGCGCGCCACCGGGGTAATGGCGCCGGTGCGGCCCACCTGGACGTCGATGGCCAGCAGGCGGGTCAGGGCCTCCTGGGCGGGAAACTTGTGGGCGATGGCCCAGCGCGGCGCGCGCGACACGAAACCGAGGATTTCCTGCTGGTCGAGGCGGTCCACCTTGTACACCACGCCGTCGATCTCGTAGGGCAGTTCGGGGCGTCGTTCCTTCATCTCGCGGTGATAGGCCAGGCAGGCCTCGATGCCGCGCACGGTCTCGCGCACCTCGGGACTGACCGGCAGCCCCCACGCGCGCAGACGCGCGAGAATGGCGCCGTGGCGATCCGGCAGCCCGCCGCCCTCCACCTGCCCCACGCCATAGGCGTACATGGCCAGCGGACGGCTGGCGGTCACCCGCGGGTCGAGCTGGCGCAGCGAGCCGGCGGCGGCGTTGCGCGGGTTGGCGAAGGGCCTTTCGCCGGCGGCGCGCTGGCGCTCGTTGAGGGCCTCGAAGCCGGCCTTGGGCATGTACACCTCGCCGCGCACCTCCAGCACACGGGGCAGGTCCCTGCCCGGCTCGCCGCGCAGGCGCAGGGGAATGCTGCGGATGGTGCGCACATTCTGCGTCACGTCCTCGCCCACGTAGCCATCGCCCCGGGTGGCGCCGCGGCTGAGGTGGCCATCCTCGTACAGCAGGCTGATGGCCAGGCCGTCCAGCTTGGGCTCGGTGGTGAATTCGATCCGTTCGACGGGGATCGCCAGGCGCTCGGCGCAGCGGCGGCCGAATTCCAGCGCCTCTTCGTCGCTGAAAGCATTGTTCAGGGACAGCATGGGCACCGCGTGGCGCACCTCGCCAAAGGCCTCGAGCGGCCGGGCGCCGACGCGCTGGGTGGGGGAATCCGGCGTCACCAGCGCCGGGTATTTCGCCTCCAGCGCCTGCAGCTCGCGGAACAGGCGGTCGTATTCGGCGTCCGGGATCTCCGGGTCGTCGAGCACATAGTAGCGGTAGTTGTGGTAGTCGATCTGCTCGCGCAGCTCGCGGGCGCGGGCGGCGACATCGGCGGGAACGCTGGCGGCCACACTCATGCCTCGACGGCTTCCGCACCATTGTCCGCGGCCGCCGCCAGCTCCGCCTGGTAGCCGAAACGGCGCATGTCCGGCATGCGCTGGGGGAACAGGATGCCGTCCAGGTGGTCACACTCGTGCTGCACCACGCGGGCGTGGAAACCGCTCGCCTCGCGCTCCACGGGCCGGCCCTCGGCATCGAAGCCGGTATAGACGATATGCGTGTGGCGTGGCACCCAGCCACGCAGTTCCGGCAGGCTCAGGCAGCCCTCCCAGCCCCCCTCCTGCTCATCGCCCAAGGGGGTGATGCGCGGATTGATCAGCACCGTGGCGGGCACCGGCTCGCGGTCGGGATAACGTGGATTGTCCTGCATGCCGAAGACGATCAGGCGCAGTGGTTCGCCGATCTGCGGCGCCGCCAGGCCGACGCCGTTTTCCGCCACCATGGTGTCCAGCATATCCTGGATCAACGCGTGCAATTGCGGCGTGTTAAACTCGGCGACGGCCTTGGCCGGCCGGCTGAGGGTGGGGTGACCTGAACGTAAAACGGGCCGCGCGGGCATAAACAGATTCCTTGAACAGATACGGATAAATGCCGAAGACAACTTCACTACCGACAGGCGCACAGTCTATCAAGATCCGCTGGCTGGCGGGGCTGCTGATGGCCATTTTCTGGGCCTCGGCCACGGCCGCCAACAACGAGGACGAGGACGGCGCCCGCTGGTACCAGGTCGAGCTGATCCTGTTCGCCCACAACAACCCGCAGGCGCTGGACGCCGAGCAGTGGCCGGAGATCATCGGCGTCGATCTGCCGCTGGAGGAACTGGTGGAGCTGCAACTGCCCGCGACGGCCGGGCAGCAGACAGGGGACGAAACCGGCGCGGGAATGGCCAT
>Ga0256839_1000688_pt1 | contig 43327 bp, 29 predicted proteins | sample 354166metaG_FD_185968 | JGI IMG/M metagenome (GOLD analysis project Ga0256839, IMG submission 185968) | Hydrothermal vent microbial communities from Mid Atlantic Ridge, Atlantic Ocean - 354-166 | ecosystem: Environmental > Aquatic > Marine > Hydrothermal vents | place: Atlantic Ocean: Mid...
AGTGATAAAAATGAAACGTCAACCTAGAATCCACAATTGAACGGTCTGTAAAGTGCGCGAAGCCGTCAACTGCGGAATATAGGATAATACAAACAAAGTAGCACTTTAAAACCCCAAGTATTTAAACTCTCAAAGTTTAAAATCCAAAAATCACATTTATTGCTGACCTTGAGTCAGATGCAAATGACTTTAGTGCCGGATCATTATCAACATTGGAAAACTTATATAAGCTGGCTTCAATAAACCACTGTTGTTTAATACGTGTTTTGGCTCGAAGATCCCAAAAGCTTGAATGGTTATCCAGGTCACGGGTCAGTCGAAGCTCATATTCGGTACCGCTTAAATTATTCAGGGCAAGACGAAAACCAAGGAAAATATCATTCTGAAAGGGTGTTAGAGGAGAGCTGCGGTTAGACTCGCGCCCGTCATAATAGTATTCACCATACAAGGTCAGCCCATTTTTGCTTGAGCCAATACGTGGAAATTCACGCTCCAAACCAATGCCCAGGCCGGTAAAGTTGTCAGCATTCGTGGAGCGGTAAATGGACTCCAGTTTCACCAGCACCTGTCCCCTGACCCATAACAGCTCAAGCCCGGCCTGTTCTATCCGGGCATAATTGGGCTGCAATGCGATGACATTGCCAATACCGTTCAGGTTGGGCGTAAAATAAGGTGAGCGGGCATGGCCGTTATAATAAGAAACAGCAAATTCTACAGATTCCAGCATTTGTGAAATACGGGCCGCAGCAGAAACTGCATTTTGCCCTTTTTCAAATTCTGCATCAGAAAATGAAAATGCTGAAGTCCGAAACCGATCTTTCCCTTCTGCCAAACGCTCTTCGCGGCTATAGGGTAATAACCAGGCATCAATTCTGCCATCGTCCAGCAACCAGGAGAGTCTCCCGCCGGGAATGCCTCTCTTTATATCGCCTTGAAAATCCTCAACGCGATCCCTTGGGTTCAGTATATCAACCGGGCTGAATGCTTCCAGCACACCCCAGCGTTCCATTAATACACCACCAGACACTTCAAGCTGTGAAGCGTAATAATTCAATGCAAGTTCACGCACATCACTCTGATAAGGAGTATGGGCTTGAGGATGATAACGACCAAAAACAGAAACATTAATGTCAATATTACGGTTTATCTGGCCGTTATAATCCAGGGTTGTGGCAAGTGCATACTGGCTTCTGTGGTCAGACTGTTCGCTGAACAACGAGTCTTCTCCATAGTAATAATAACGTCCTTCTACTTCTCCCTTAAACGTTGCGCCATTGACGATTGAATGTAACCCTATCATCGAAAAAACCAATAATACGGAAACGTGGTTTTTCCTCATTATTTAGACCACCTTCTTAAGGCCGAAGGATTCAGGTCGCTTTCTGTAAAATCTGCGCCAAACTGGTAGTCAGACCAGATAATCGTCGAGACGGCACCGGTCCTCAGGTTGGTCATCACCATTTTCATCGGTCGCCAATATTTGTCTGCAAATTTTTCATAATCGTAAAAGCGCATTTCTTTTAATGGCCTTCCGTTAATATCATGATACAGCAGTCGCAAGGGATGATAGATTTCCTGGTCTACCCATTCTCTTATCATTTTGTAACTGGAATAAGGATACGCAGGCGTATTTTCGACAACAAAGGTTGGTCTGCCATCCAGAGTCTCATCTTTGATGTATTTATAGGTATATTTTTTGACTTCCCAGGTGCCAATATCTTCAAATGACAATTCGCTACCCGCAAAGCTGCCACTTTTATCTCTGGCGGCAAGTCGTTTGGTGCGACGAAGTGCGGGCATATAGATCCATTGGTCATCCGGTTCCAGTCCATGTGAATAGGTTAAAGAAACCATTCCTGCCAGGTCTCTGGGTTCCAGAAAATTGACCAGCCGCTTGTCTCCATCACCAGGTACTTCAATTGTATACATTTTGAATTTTCGTTCGCTGCTAAAACCTCCCGGCCCTTCCAGTATCATTGTTCCTGATACAGCGTAATTACCAAAGCCGGAGTCACGGCGGTCTGTTTCTTCCGCAATTTCAAGCCCCCGGTCTATTTCGGCAAAAGCCGAAAATGTTGCTAACAAACCTGCTCCAAATAATATTGTATATTTTTTCATTATAATTTCCTTGTCTTATAAACCACTGAAGGCAGAAATAAGAAGTCGAAGACCAGAGCCAGAGAAATGACAATGGCTGTCATTAATCCCATCCATGCATTGATTTGAAAACCTGAAACCGCCAGACATGAGAAACCGGCAACCAAGACAATGGTGGTAATAAGAATCCCCGGCCCCGAGTGTTTCATTGCATTCAGAATTGCCTGACTATCATCGACATCCTTGCACTTTCGCTCCCTGCGAAGGGCTTCAATCAGATGGATAGTATCGTCCACAACAATCCCCAGGGTGACTGCAACAATGGCGGCAACGGCCATACCGACCTCACCAACCACCAATGCCCAGCCACCCAGTGCGGCAACAGGGGGAATAAAATTCGCCAGGGTGGCAAACGCCCCCAATACAAAAGATTTAAACAGGAAAAAGAGCAGAATCGATATTGCCAGTAATGCGAGTAATGTTCCTTTCAGCATTTCGTCAATGTTACGCTGACCGATGTATGAGAAAAGAATACTTGTCCCTGTCGCTTTGGCGGTTTCGCTTAATAACGGAGTATGCTTATTCATCCATTGTTCAGCACGCCGGGTAAGGTCAAGCATTTCTGAGGTGGACGCATCATACAATGATACCGTTAACCTGCTTTCACTTTTATCCACTGTCACTTGGTCCCTGAGACCAAGCCCCATAGGCAGAGACATTTCATACAACCACAGATACTGCGCAGCAACATATTTATCGGAGGGTAAAACATAGTTTTCTTCATCCCCGCCGTTCATGGCGCGATTGATCGTTTTCATGATATCCGCCAGGGAATGAACATGAGAGACTTCCGGTTGTTCTCTCAGCCAGTTTGAAAACTGGTTTAATTGACTTAAATACTCCGGGTCAGTAATACCATCCGGGCTGGTTGCTGGCGAATAATCAATGGTATAGAAGCCACCGATATGTTGATTCATATAATCCGTATCATTTCTGAAATCAAAACGCTCATCAAAATACTGGACATAACGATCATCCAGTTTATTGGTCAGCGCCAGACTGGCCATGCCAAGTCCCAGCACAAGGGAGGTTATAATCACCTTATTGGTATGTTGAGTCACTAACCTGTGTAAAAAAACCCACAATGATTCGGGCACCAGCGGGCGCTGGTGAGTTACACGCCAGGGAAACAGCAGGAGAAAAACAGGCAGCAAGGTGAGGCTGAAGCCCCAGGCAAACAAGGTACCAAAACCGGCAATCATTCCCAGGTGAGCAAAGGGAGGGGATTCACTGAACATCAGAGAAAAGAAGCCCACTGCGGTGGCCAGACTGGTCATGGTGATGGGACGAATCGTTTCTTTCAAGCCTTGTTGTATCGCCCATGCTTTATCTTTGTCCGGATTCTCCCGGCGAAAGCGGGAAACAGCAGAAACAAGATGTATGCAGTCTGCGGTTGCCAGCGTTAAAATAATAAAGGGTGCTGTAACACTGGGTGATGAGAGCGGTATACCCAGCATACCGGCAACCCCCATTCCACAGGCAATCGCCGCTACCATAATCACTGTTATTGCTGAAACCACCCATACTGACCTGAATATCAACCAGAGCAGGAAAAGCATCAGCGTAATCATGATGGGCGTTAACAATGCCCCATCATTGGCACCTGCTTCACCGAATGCATTATCCAGTGCCAATGAACCGGAAAGCCTTAAGTCAAGTTCTTCATTGGTTGCTTCAAAATCTGCAATAATTTTCCTTGCCTGTTCCGTTAAATCAAATGCGGGGTCTCCCTTTACGGTGTCATCCAGGCGAAAATCAACCGCCACCAATCCGACCTTTGCATCACGGCTCAACAGTTGCCCAAGCAATATGGGTTCTTGCAGTGCGGCCTGTTTTAGCGCTTGCGCACCCTGGAGGGAAATTTCATCGCCTTTACGGTAAAGATGGTCGATGACAATATCATCCCCCCGCGCGACAACCCGTTGGAAATTGGTCACTGAGTCCACACGTTTGGTATGTGGCATTGCCCATGCTTTATCCGTTAAGGTTGTTAACGCCTGTAACTTTGAGGGTGTAAACAAATCCCCTTTTTTAGCGGAAACGATAAATACCAGGGTATTTTCACGGCCATATTTTTCTTCAAAGCTTTCCAGCTCCAGAAGCTCAGGGTTTTCGTCTGAGAAGAATATCCGGGCATCACTTCTAAATTCCAGCCCGGCAATACCCGCTGAAATAATAAAAATCAACAACAGTGATATCGACAAGACAAACCAGGGGCGCGCCAGTATCCATTTGGCATAACAATCCATGTAATTTTATACTCCTGAGAAATTTGTGGTGTTCGCCAGTATTCTTTTTAAAGCGTCCAGCGTATAGATAAAATCTTCCTGCGTATGTTCTGAAGTAATAAAAAACCGAAGACGCGCTTCATTTTCAGGCACCACGGGGTACATAACCGCATGAGCAATAATACCGATTTGTTGTAAATCAGACATCAGGTGAACAGCCAGCATACTGTCTCCCAGCATCACGGGGACAACAGCGGAGGCACCGCTCCCTCCGGTATCAAACCCCCGCTCGCGTGCCAACTGTGAAAATTGTCGGACATTATGTTGCAGGTTTTCCACTCGCCATGATTCTTCCAGCATCACTTTAACGGCTTCATTGGCTGCTGCGGCAGATGCTGGCGGCAGTGCCGTACTGTATAAAAGTACGCCCGGTGCAAAAAAGCGCAGTAGTCTTATCATTTCTTCAGAACCACCCAGAAAACCACCACAGCTGGCAAAACTTTTGCTCAGCGTACCCATAATAATATCGACCTGTTCAGCATCAACCGCCCAGTGTTCACACAAACCCCGCCCACTTTTTCCGACGACACCCAATGAGTGGGCCTCATCCACCATCAGCCAACAGTTGTGTTTCTTTTTAAGTTCTATCAGTCGGGGAAGGTCTGCGAGATCACCATCCATACTGTAAGCCCCTTCGACAACAATCATGGCTTTTTCGTAATGTCCACGATTCTCGTTCAGCAAAACGTCCAGGGCGTCAAAATCATTATGGGGAAAAACAATCCGCCGACTATTCGCCATAACCGCTCCCATGACACCACTGTTATGCATGTATTCATCCATGATAATCAGGTCGCGTTTACCCATGAGGTATCCGATGGTCGCAACGTTTGTCATATAACCACCTACCGTGGTCACGCAGCTTGCAAAACCAAATGCATCACACAAGGTTTGTTCCAGCTCAGCATGTATGGCCATTTCCCCTCCGACCATACGTGCGGCACCTGCATGTGTGCCGTATTGATCAAGAGAGTGTTTGGCGGCATTAATGACCCGTTCATTATTCGCCAAACCAAGATAGTTGTAACCTGAATAACAAATAAAGGTCTTTTCCTGACAGGTCACCTTATTGGATAAATGACCGGAACGAGACATAAAATAGGGGTTATTCATCCCTTCCCGCCCATAAACATCATCAATTTTTTCAATAATTTTATAGTCTGCGGTATTCGTTACATCCATGATACCCATACTGGCAGTCACACCACCGGCATCTGTGTTGCTCTTGTTTTTCCCTAAAAATTCCGACTTAAACGATGCCAATAAATCTGCATTCACGCCCATTAAAAATCTCCATATTGTGTTATGCCGCAATATCTTCCTGATTATCAATCTGTAATTGATCGAGGCATTTTTGAGCCAAAGCGGATATAGAGCTGCTGCCAATCAGTTCCAGTGCTGATACGGATACTCCCAAGGTGGCATCCAGACTCACGCGAATCTCGGTTGCCATCAGAGAATCAACACCCAGCGATTCCAGAGGCCGGGAGGGATCAATCTGTCCTACGGGCATTTTCAATGCCGTGGCAAACACTTCGGATACCAATGAAACCAGTACCTGTGTCTGCACTTCCTGATCAAGCACGGCAAGTTTTGCTGATAAACGTGATTTGACAGAATCATCATGTTCTTCTCTTGCCTCTTCCAGCACTGTGCGATAACGCGATGAATGAACTGCGTTCACCTCATACCCGCTCCACTTTCCCCAATCCGGCTGAGAAGAAATACTGATATTGGTTTGGCCTGTTGCAATTGCACGCTCCATACCATTCAATCCCAGGTTGAATGAAAGCGGCGAAAGCCCGATCTGGGTCAGGTGATCGCCAATTTTGCTATCCTGGCTCAACATTCCCACGGAACCAATGGCCCCCCAGTTGATGCTCATGCCTGCCTGATTATGCCGCTGCCGATATCCTGCCAAGGCATCGAGAAAACCATTTGCCGCACAGTAATTGGCCTGACGGCTATTACCCAGTAAAACAGAAATGGACGAGTACAAAACAAAATGATCCAGTCGATGTGACTGTGTTGTCATATGAAGATTCCAGGCACCTGTTGCCTTGGGAAGCATGACCTTGCGCATATCTTCTTTTGTCATTTCTTCAAGCGGTTTGTCTTCCAGCAAACCTGCGGTATGAAAAATCCCCTTAAAGGGTATTCCGGTTTCCTCTATGGTCTTGATCATATTCTGAACGGAAGCAATATTTGCGAGATCACAGGGGTGCGCCGTAACATGTGATCCCATGGTACCCAGCATTTCCATAAACGTTTGGTCATCACGACATTCACCGGCTCTTCTGCTGCATAAAACAATGTGTCCGGCACCCTGTCTGGCCAGCCATTTTGCCGTTTCTTTACCCAGGCCACCAAACCCGCCGGTGACAAGATAAACGGCATCAGAAGAAATATTGACGGCATCCATTGCCTGTGCAGGCAGTTTTGAATCGTCATCAAAATCCAACACAACATCATGATCATTTATTGCCGGGCTGTTCTGAATAAACTGTTTTAATTTTATACTCTGCCCGTTGGGTTTTTCTTTATCCGTGGTTATTGCCTCACGCAGACATTGTGCAAGCTGTGTTTTATTGTTTTTTAGATCGTTAGCCAAGCTGTAACGAATCAACGCACCGATGTTAGGCCGACACATAAAGGCACTATCGGTATGACCAAGATCAACAACAATACCTCCCTGCGCCAGCATATTAAAACCAAAAGCCCTGCCCCATTCATCAACAGGCGCAGCAAGTAACGCAATTTTTTTATCGCCAACAATTTCTTCTATTACAATTTCATCCCAATGCGGGTTATTTGCCGAAACGGTGATGACTTCGATGTTCTTTTTCCTGAGCAAAGATGAGAGCGCCTGACCAAGCGCATTCTCACAGACCAGCGCTATTGATTCGTCCGCCAGTGCAATACTGTCAATGACCCGCTGTGCAGAAGCCCTGTGTATGGCTTCACTGACAACAAACGAAGCTGACACAGCAGCATCAATTTTCACCAATAGCCCGGTATCCATCGATACCAGAACATGCGAAGAAAGCGAGGGGGGGATAATTCCTGCAACACGGTCACCAGCACTATAAGCTGTTATATTCCCCCCGACGCGGGTTACATGGGCACACACCCCCATCAGCCCGGATTCACTGGCATTATCCTGAAATCCGTCACTGTTTTCAGGATAATGAATCGCTTCAATTTTCACTTCAATCTCATCGGCAGAAATGTCAGGTATCGCCAACTCTGCCAATCCAAAGGCGTGCTCATTTTCCGTTGGCACCAATTCAAACCTGTCACCCGCCCGGGCAGAAAGCATCGTTTCATGCACTTCCGAAAAAAGACCTGAAGGTAGCAGTTCCGAGAAATAACGCCCTGAGCTTCTCAGCGCTACTTCATCTTTATTACGATTGGAAAATAACTCTTTCAACAATGCGGTGATATTTTCATCATCCACCATTTTTGGCAGATCAATGATGGTGGCCTTGAGATTATCAATTTCATTGAATGCCACCCGGCTCAAGCCAACCAATGCACCCTGGGCCGGAATCGTGCTTGTATCAACAGAGTCAACGATAAAGGCACCCCGCGTCACGATATATAAGCGGGGAATGGATGGTTTTTTTGCCAACACCTGTATCAATTCGAGAAGGCGTTCGCTGGCTTGCATCCCGGTTGGGTCCAGCGCATTGTCATAGCCTGCATCCGCCATATACAAAACGGCATCAAATAGTGTTGTGTCTATGTCGCCTGATGCCACATCATCCACAGTGGCAATGGTGCTATCAATGGTGGTTTTCTTTGTAATTTCGGCACATATCGTGCTGAAAATGGAGACATCACCTTCCTCAATGGCCAGCCACTTTTGGTTGACTATCGTGAAATCGTTTAATTCTTCCGCTTTCCATTCAAACCGAAGATCACCGCCCGGGTATTCTTTACGCTTATCCTTGTTCAATAAGGCAGAACACACCAGACCGTTTATACTGGCAACCCGGTTGCCGTCTTCATCGAATACCGACAAATCACATTCGACTTTTCGTGCGGTGCGTTTTTTCATACGTCCATGGCAATAAATTCGCGCGGGAAAAGCACTGTAAACTTTCATTTCATTAATAGCTGTCGGCAAAAATGCCCCTTTTTCAGGGTCCAGCAAACATAATACGGTTTGCAGGCAACCATCCAGCAGACTGGGATGCATTTGATAATGATGGCTTTCCTGCACGAGATCATCCGGTAAAACCAACTGACTGATCACTTCATCACCCGCATCATTTAAAGAACAATGTGTGATTGGTTGAAACAGAGCCCCGTATTGCATAGAAAATTTTGTAAAGTTTTGATAAACCTCATGTGCCTGTAGTGGCCGCTCAAACTGCGTCAACAGGTTTTGGATATCTGTTTCAGGCTGTTTTCCGCACAGCAATGGATAAATGAATGCGCTCGCATGCCGACTGACTTGACCAGGATTCTGCTCATCAAAACTTTTCACTGTGAAGGCATCCCCCGATTCATTCACAGTGACTTCCACATTGAGTGCTTTACCTGAATCAAGCACTAACGCCTTTTCAATAGAGATATCCGTCAACCGCCATCCTTTATCTGCACCCATTGACATTTTCTGGGCACACTCAACCATCGCCTCGATATAACCCGCTGCCGGCATAATGGAAAGCCCATCCACAACATGCTCTTCCAGATAATGTAAACGGTGATCAGCAAGATCACAGCGCCACACATTGGCTGCGGGTATTTTCATTCCCAACAGTGGGCGTTCAACATCATCCTGACGGTCACGTCGCTGTGATTCAGATTCACGCCACAATATTTCCCGCTGCCAGGGATAAACCGGCAGCGTTACAAAGTTTCCTGCCGGATGGCGCTGCTGCCACTGCAATTCAGCCCCTTCTGCCCAGGCATTGGCAATCGATTGATAAAAGGACTCAAGTTCCCGCTGTTTTCTGTTTAACGTTTGGCACAGACTTATCTCCTGTCCTGCATCAGCACAGATTTCTTTGATGGCGTTGCGTAATACCGGATGAGGCCCAACTTCAATAAATACACGATAATCATCATCAATCAGTGTGCGTATCGCTTTTTCAAAATAAACAGGGTTGCGCACATTTTCACACCAGTAAGCAGCATCATAACGTCTCTCTGTGACACGCTCTCCGGTTACCGTTGAATAAAGCGGTATAAGCGGATCAACAGGCGTCAATGGTGCCAGACTTTCCATAAGCTCCGGCTTAAGTGGTTCCATCATGGGGCTGTGATAGGGCACTTCAACAGTTAATGCACGGGCAAATACATCACGCTCTTCCAGTTGCTCGCGTAATTCATCCAGACATTCGGAATCACCCGCCAGCGTCACCCCGGTGGGACTGTTGATTGCGGCGATACTGACCTTTCCCTGATAGACCGTAATGGCTTCCAGTGCCTCTTGGTGCGCCAGGCCAACGGCCAGCATGCCGCCCTGATGTGCCGCTTTTTTCTGAATCTGACTGCGATAAAAAGCAACATGGAGTGCATCCCGCAGGCTCAACATACCGGATGCCCAGGCAGAACTTATTTCACCCACTGAATGACCCACCACCGCCGCCGGTTCCAGACCTTCGCTCCGCATTGTTTCAGTCAGTGCATACTGAATAATAAAATTTGCCGGTTGTGCATATTGGGTTTCTGTAACGCGGGAATCTTCTTCAGACTTCATCATTTCTGTTTTGATTGAGAAACCCGCGATTTCCTGAAAAATGTTATCCGCGTGTTCCACAGCTTCCCTGAATACCGCATTACCCTGATAAAGCCCCTGACCCATTCCCCACCATTGCGGCCCCATTCCTGTGTAGACAAAGACCGGTTTTACCTGGCCGGTAAAAGGTTTGCTGCCTTCCGCTGCCTGAAATGAATGTCCCTTGTTAACGTATTCGTCCAGCACATTACATATTTCCTTATCACTTTTACCCCACAGTGCAAGACGATACTCCAGGTGCCCCCGCCGTCGCGAAGCCGAGTAAATAACATCATCGAGTTTGCTGCCTGTCCGCAATAACTCCAGATACTCTTTCGCCAGGATTTTTACCGCTTCCTGACTGCGCGCAGAAATCGGCAACAACCTGCAAGACTGTTTGCCCGCCGTTTTTTTATGCGCCCCCGCTACTTCATTATTTATTTCTGCGGGCAGGCTTAATATGGCATGCGCATTGGTGCCGCCATAACCAAAAGAGTTAATGGCAATACGCCGGGTTTCACCTTCCGCTGCCAGCGGACTTAATTCTGTGGCCAGCATCAGGCCATTTTCACCAAAAGGAATATTCGGATTGGGTTCTTTCAAGGTCGCCAGAGGCGGGACTTTATTGTGTTTTAACATCATGCAGACCTTGATGATGCTGGCAACACCTGCCGCCGCTTCCAGATGACCGATATTGCTTTTCAATGAGCCAATTTTGCACAAGTCCGCACGCTGTTGACCATAAACAGAAGAAATAGCCGCTGCCTCTATGGGATCGCCCACCGGAGTTCCTGTACCGTGCGCTTCAACATATTGAATGCTTTGTGCTGCCAGAGAGGCGCGGGAAATAACTTTTTCCATCAAAACCTGTTGAGATTCTGCACTGGGAACGGTAATACCATGAGTGCGGCCATCTTGATTAACACCCACCGCATCCACCACTGCCAGCACATGATCACTGTCTGCCAGCGCCTGATCAAGTGGTTTTAGAATAACAACACCTGCCCCTTCGCCACGGCCATAACCGTCTGCCCGGGCATCAAAACTTTTTGACAGGCCATCACGCGCCAGAAACTGCCCCTTTGACATGGCAACGGCGTATTCAGGGCGCAACATAAAATTCACGCCTCCGACAATCGCCATTTCACACACACCACTGCGAATATCATTCACTGCGTATGAAAATGCGACCAGGGAAGACGAACAGGCCGTATCAACAGAAATGCTGGGGCCGCGAAGATCATAAGCATATGAGAGACGGTTGGAAAGCATGGTCAATGTTGCACCGGAAGCACTGTGCGTACCGATTTCACTTCGCGCACCACTGCCCAGTTGATTGAGCAGATGATCCAGCGTAAATCCCCCCATATACACACCAACATCCTGCCCTGCCAACGCTGTCGGATCTATTCCCGCATCTTCCAGCGCTTCCCATGACACTTCCAGTAACAGACGTTGCTGGGGATCATAAAACTCGACCTCCCGAGGCGCAAAATTAAAAAACCCTGCATCGAATTCTTTATGGTTCCAGTCAATAAAGTGCCCTTTACGGACATACGATTTTCCGGATGCTGTACTTTTTACATTATAAAATCGTTTCGCCTCCCAACGACTTTGAGGAATTTCACTGATTGCATTTTTACAATCGGCAATATTTTCCCAAAACATGTCTGCTGTATTTGCATTTCCTGGAAAGCGGCACCCCACGCCAACAATCGCGACTGTTGATTCCTTGTCGATACTCATAATCCATTATCCTCACGGTAAATACATAACGATCTGTCAATTGCTAATCAACTTAATATATTTTTACATTAACAACGAGCAATTTTATCACAAAAAAATGTGTAATATTTACATTTTTAAATTAACACCTTCTCAGACCACTAAATATTGTTATGAATTTATAACGCTATGGAAACATAAAAATATCTATATATTAGCAACCTCTGGCATTTTGATATTTATTAAAATTTCGCCATAAACTTTCGCCATAGCTATACACTATGTTCCTGATTGTTTTCTACTCTCCTTTATATCCAATAAAAACCAAGGAATACTCTCAACTAAACCTGCCAGACGCTGGAAACCAGAAAGCTTGGCATAAACCGGTATTTTTTCTTCACGCTTTCACTGCATCTTACAATCGGGAAAAATATTTTATCTGCTGATTTCCATCCTGTTTTTTGAAAAAGCAGAGGGAAACATTTTTCCAAATAGGTTCCGGTGACATTTCCAGCAATGATTAAACATTTCAGGCCAGGGCCAGTGAAGAGTGCTGAAAAATTTTTGGCCTCATCGGCTTCAGACATACCATTGGTTGCAGCGCGCATAACCTGCAAATCAGCATCCCGACTTTTCTGGCAACAAGTTCCAGGACTGTTCCACGGACCACCGTCTGTTTTGTCTATCGTGCATTCCCTGCCTGCTCCTTCCAAACACCAGCAATCTGTCCAATACAGCCCGGAAGGTATTCTAAATACATTCGATTATTATTGAGCGCCCAGTACCCATACTCGTCGCGATTGACATTCAGGTTTGATCACATGTCATATCACCTTGCCATGAAAGAAATATGACACACACCTAAAGTTAAACCGCAAACACCACCGGTATATTCAAACTTATCCTTTTTCATGAATATGCTTCAATTGAGAACACCCCTCGACCGGGCAGGTAACATTACCCAGGAAATGATGTCGGGAATTTATTTTTGCTTAACCAGGCAGTAGTGATAAAATGCAGAGATCTCTACTCTCCCCATAAAAATACACAAAGGAAAATTCATGTCTGCACTCATCTGTGGCTCCTATGCCTACGACACCATCATGGTGTTTCCGGATAAATTCAAACATCACATCCTGCCGGACAAGGTACATATGTTGAATGTGTCGTTCCTGGTGCCGGAGATGCGCCGGGAATATGGTGGCTGTGCAGGCAACATCGCCTACAACCTCAAACTGCTGGGTGACAACCCGTTACCTATGGCAACCGTGGGCAAAGACTTTGACCTCTATGCCAACTGGATGGACCGGTGTGACATCACACGTACCCACATCAAGGTGTACGACAGCACGTTTACGGGTCAGGCCTTTATCACCACAGATCAGGACGACAATCAAATTACCGCCTTCCATCCCGGCGCCATGAATCTCTCCCACGAAAACCAGGTATCTGATGCTGAAGGCGTCACTATTGGCATCGTTTCTCCCGATGGCCGTGACGGCATGATTCAGCATGCGCAGCAATTTGCCGAAGCCAGCATTCCGTTTATTTTTGATCCCGGCCAGGGCATGCCCATGTTTGACGGTACCGATCTGCTGCGCTTTGCAGAACAGGCCACCTGGATCACCCTCAATGATTATGAAGCGCAGTTATTCGAAGAGCGCACGGGTAAATCACCCCATGAAATTGCTGAAATGGTCGATGCTCTGATCATCACCCGGGGCGGCGAAGGCTCGCATATCTATACCCGCGAGCATCGCACTGAAATTCCGGCTGTCCCGGCCAAACAACTGCTGGACCCCACCGGCTGTGGTGACGCCTACCGTGCGGGCCTGATGCATGGCCTGATGCATGACATGGACTGGGAAACCACCGGGCGCATTGCCTCGCTAATGGGCGCCATAAAAATAGAGCAGCATGGCACACAAAATCACAGCTTTACCCGTGATGCCTTTGATGCGCTCTTTCAGGACGCTTTTGGGCGCTCCATTTAACCCGGGCTTTAGGGTCTAAAGTTTCATTTTTATCATTGCCGTGATTAAAGAATGAAACGTCAACAGACCCTGATATTCGTTCCTTATTAAAAAGCATGACAACCATCATCCCGGTACAGACCGGGATGATGCACCACCCAGAAACACGCTTGTGGATAGAGACACACCCGTGAAGGGCCGGACAATCACTCACAAACTCATTCAGACGCTCGCCCCTCTCGGCCCCCTCGCTCCGGTCATCGCCTTTGCCTGCTTCTTTTTATTGTTTTTCAGTATCAGCCGTTTATTGCTCGCACTGATTTATTTTTCAGAAATCAATGCTGTAAATGACGCGCTATGGTTATTTCCAGTAGGTGTGCGCATGGATGTGATGATGATTTCCGCCCTGTTGCTCATCCCCACCCTTCTACTGTTACTCATGCCACCCTTTGCCCGACGCTGGTGGTATTTTTTTATTGCCAGCCTGCTTGCCTTGTTCAGCATTGTGCTCATTTATTTTGAGATCACTACCTACACTTTTTTGTCCGTTTACAATGCACGGCCCAATCATTTGTTTGTGGAATATATGGCCAGCCCTGGCACGGTACTGGACATTGTGTTGACCAATTACAAGCTGCCCTTGTTTGTCGGCCTGCTATTAATGGCCGCCATCGGCGGGTGGATGGCACGCTTCACTTACCGGCTTATGTGCAATGCGCCACAGTGGCTTTGGTGGAAGCGCCTGCTGATCACACCGGTTGTTGTGTTGTTACTGGCGCTCGGCATACGCTCATCCCTAAGTGACAGCCCGGCCAATCTGGGTAGTGCCGCTTTTTCAGAAGACAGTCTGGTCAACGAGTTAGCCCTTAATTCCAGTTATGCCGTAGCCTACGCCACGTATAACTTTTTCAATCAGCAGCAAAACCTCGCAGAAAAATATGGCCACATGGCAGAAGATGAAATCATTCGTCGTGTACAACAACAAACCGGCCTGCCCGTAACAGCCTTTGATGATCCGGCCATTCCGCTGGCTCATGTACAGATAACCAACACACCACTTGCCCGGCCTCGCAACCTGGTGATCATTCTGTCCGAAAGCCTCAGTGCAGAATTTATCGGCAGTCTGGGCGGCCTGCCCCTGTCACCGCAATTTGATGTGCTAAGCCAGCAGGGTATTTTCTTCGACAATCTGTACGCTACGGGCAAACGTACCAATCGTGGCCTGGAATCGGTGATCACAGGTGCATTACCTATTCCACTCACCAGCGCCATTAAACTGCGTCTGGCACAATCTGATTTTTTCACCCTGCCTGCACTGCTAAAAACCCACGGTTATCAAACCAGCTTTTTATACGGTGGTGATACCAATTTCGACAATATGCGGCGCTTTTTCAATTACAACGGTGTAGACCGGATCATTGAGGGCAGTGATATCGACAATGTCCGTTTTCGCAACCACTGGGGCGTATCGGATGGCGATATTTTTTCCGCCGCCAATCACTTCTTTCGTACCCAGGCCAACAATGCCCGGCCCTTTGCCAGCATTATTCTCACCCTCTCCAACCACGAACCCTTTGATTTTCCCGACGATGATTTTGAGCTTTACGAACACCCCCGCGCCACACAAAACAACGCCGCCAAATATGCAGACCATGCCCTTGGCCGTTTTTTTGCGCAGGCTCGCAAGGAAACCTATTTTGGCAACACCGTATTCCTCATTGTCGCTGACCACGGCGTGGAAATTCAGGCCCGGGGGTTGATTCCTGCCGCCAAATATCATGTGCCCGCACTGATTCTCGGGCCCGACATTACACCACAACGTATCAAAATACTGGCCAGCCAGATTGACCTGCCACCCACCGTGCTCGGCCTGCTGGGCATTACCACACGTCACCCCATGCCCGGTCGCAACCTGCTGCACCTGCCAGCCAACCTGCCGGGACGAGCGATTTATCACCTTGGCAGCACCTATGCCTATCACGTCGAAAACCGTGTGGTTTTGCTGCGCCCCGGCCATGCGAACCGTCAATATCAGCTCCATAATGGCAAGCTCACACCAATGACGCTCGATGCCGAACTGGAAAAGGACGCTCTGGCCCACCTGCTGCTGCCCGATCTCCTGCATCGCCAGCAACGCTATCGGCTGTCACCTCAACCCTGAGCCCCCATACAGCGCTGCGGCAAACCGGCAGCATCACCGGGAATTCACTGACACTCACTCGAAACTAAAAGACAACCAAGGGTATTTACTGATTCATACGGACAAATACCACGCCCCTCCTCCTGTAATTTCTCTGGTTTTAGGCCCGGCCAGCTTTTATACTCCCCGCTGCTGAATAATGCAGGTTGCCCACATCGTCAGCCAGGAAGGCCAACGACCCGGCAACAAACACCTGAAGCAAGGTGTACTGCCCACTCAAAGCGGTAATATAGGAGTCACTCATCCCATGCAAGCCAATATTCTGTTCCAAAATAATGAACACATGGTCCTTACCTTCACTGATCTGGTCACCGGAGAAGGCATTCAGGCCAATCAAATGGTCATTATCCAGGAAGGTCACTCCGCCATTTTTGATCCCGGCGGCGATCTCACCTATATGCCATTGAGCATGGCCATCACCAAATATGTAAAAATAAAAGACATCGACTACGTTATTGCCAGCCACCAAGACCCCGATATCATCTCCTCTCTGGACAAGTGGCTAATGTACAGCGACGCCAAAATCGTGGTCTCCAAACTCTGGGAGCGTTTTGTGCCGCACCTGGTACCTGGTTACATGAAAGAAAAGGCAGAAGGTCGTATGATTGCGATCCCGGACCAGGGCATGTACATCCCCATGGGACACTCGGTGATAAAAGCAATTCCTGCACATTTCCTGCATTCGGTGGGCAATTTCCACTTCTACGACCCCATCAGCAAAATTCTGTTTTCCGGCGACGTGGGCGCCTCGATGGTGGATAAACACCCTGAACGGGCCGTACGGGATTTCGACCGGCACATCCCTAAAATGCAGGCATTTCATGAACGTTACATGGTTTCCAACAAAGTCTGCCGACTCTGGGCCAGAATGGTGCGTAATATGGATGTCGAAATGATCGTGCCACAACATGGCCGCCCCTTTCAGGGCAAAGAAATGATCAGTAAATTTCTTGACTGGTTTGAAACCCTGGAATGCGGTATCGACAAATTGACCCAGCATAATTACATGGTGCCGCAAAACAGCGAAAAAAGAACAAACGAAAAAACAGGAGAGGCTTTACCCCTTCTCTCTTCGATGTAACCCGGAAAGGCTCTCCAACGGTGGCAGACAATGCCCCTCGCGACAGACATAAGCCCGGACCCCGGTTGCCGGCGCCGCATAAGCTGCCAGCACACCGGGGAGCATGGGCGCATCATCGGGAATAACCACCTGTAAACGACGCGGTGCATATTCCTGATTCAATGCGGCGGTCCACCGCACCACTTCTTCCGCCGCTCCCATCCCTGCGCTGCGCAATACAATGGTTTCTGTCGGATATAAAAATTCCTCGGCTGCCGTTAACACTGCATTGTGCGCATGGGGAAAACCACGTACGTTCTGCCAGGCAGCATGTAGGGTTTTTTCCGCCGCATCCACATAACGGCTGTTACCCAGCAAATAACCCACACGTAATAATACCTGCGCAGCAATACCATTGCCCGATGGCGTAGCTTCATCCATCCATGGCCGGGGGCGCTGAATCAGTTTTTCGTGATCATCCGCCGTAAAATAAAACCCTCCGTCGTCTGCTGAAAAATGCGCCAGCATGGCATCAAGCAATGCAATCAACATGTGCAAATCATCATCACACCAGCGCGCCTCCAACAACGCCAACACCCCATCAGCCAAAAAAGCATAATCATCAAGATAGGCCATAAGATGCGCCTTGCCATCTTTACTGGTGGCCAGCAAACGCCCATCCACCCACAAATTTTTGCGCACAAAAGCCAGCGCCTGCTCCGCCGAAGCAATAAAGTCCTCTCTCCCCAGCCGCCGACCCGCCACCACCATGCCCTTGATCATCAAACCGTTCCAACTGGTAAGAATTTTCTCATCACGACCCGGACGCACTCTGGTCTCACGCGCCGCCAATAATTTTTCCCTGCCTGTGCTCAACATTAATTGCGCCGAAGACAATTCAAGATGCAACTCATCGGCAATATTCTCCAGGCTGCGAAACACATGCAAATGCCAGGCGCCTTCAAAATTCGGCGCACGATCCAGACCATAATGCCGCGACAACACCGCATATTCCTCGCCCGTTAACAACTGCTGTACTTCCGCCAACTGCCAGGCATAAAACTTTCCCTCCTCGCCTTCCGAGTCAGCATCTAACGTGGAATAGTATCCCCCCAAAGGTGATTGCATGTCGCGCATCACCCACTGTGCCGTCTCTTCTGCCACCCGCCGGAAAACAGCATCCCCGGTGGCTGCATAAGCATCGGCATACAACACCAGTAATGGCCCATTGTCGTACAGCATTTTTTCAAAGTGCGGAATCATCCACTGAGCATCAACAGAATAACGACAAAAACCGCCGCCCAACTGATCATAAATCCCCCCCGAAGCCATGGCATGCAAGGTCGTGCGCGCCATCGCCAGCGCCTGTATATCCGAACCCTCCGTTGCCGACCAATGGCGCAATAAACGCTCAATATTAGTGGGATGAGGAAATTTTGGTGCGCCACCAAAACCTGCATAATTTTTATCGTAACTGTTTTCCAGCTGGCGTCGTGCTTCATCCAGCACCGCAGCCTCTATTTCAACATCAGCCGATGCCCGCCCTTCATTGGCACGTTGCAGATATTCGCGCACTGAATCACTTTGTTTACCCACATCATCCGGATGGTCATGATAAAAATCTGCCACACGCTGCAAAATATCCACAAATGCAGGCATGCCATGACGCGGCTGTGGCGGAAAATAAGTACCCCCAAAGAAAGGGGTATGACTATCCGCCGTTAAAAACATATTCAATGGCCAACCGCCACCGCGCTGATTCAACAACTGGTACGCAAATTGATAAATCTTGTCCAGATCGGGACGCTCTTCACGATCCACCTTGATATTAATAAACAAGGTATTCATCAGCCTGGCCGTGGCTTCATCCTCAAAAGACTCATGCTCCATCACATGACACCAGTGACAGGCGGAATACCCTATGGATAACAAAATCGGTTTGTTCTCCGTGCGGGCTTTATCCAATGCCACCTCACCCCAGGGGTGCCAGTCCACCGGATTATGGGCATGTTGTTGAAGATAGGGACTGGTTTCATTGATCAGCAAATTGGGCACTGTACAAATTCCTGTGAAGCACTTGAATAAAGTGCCACCGTAGCAAATGGGATTCGCAAATAACAGATGACAACTTGTAAGGAATTTATCGGCATCGCCCGATACCGGAGGAACCCAAAATTCTGTTCAGGTTATCCCAATCTGCCTGGAGGGCATTTTATTGAGTGCAGTACAACAGCCAACGCCACACAACGCCAAGATTAGATTGTAAGCTTGCCCTCCGCTGGCGATAATAGCGCCCTCATCACTTCTCTCGCGCAACCCGCCAGGAACAGAAAAATCCGGGCCGTGCAAAAAACAGGAATCCCCCACCGTGAGCAAAAACCTTCCTCCCCTGCGCCTCAAAAAAAATGAAGAACGTCGCCTCAAGGCGGGCCACTTATGGGTCTATAGCAACGAAATCGATACCGACAAAACACCACTGAAAGATTTCTCCCCCGGCACAGCCGTCAGCATCGAAGATTCACAGGGTCATGTGCTGGGCAATGCCTACGTCAACCCGCATTCACTGATCAGCGCACGACTAGTGAGCCGGGATACAAAATATGTACTGGACCAATCGCTGATTACCCATCGCCTGAACATTGCCCTCTCATTACGCGAGCAATGTTTCGCGCACCCCTTTTATCGCCTGGTACACGGAGAGGGAGACAACCTGCCTGGACTGATAGTGGACCGCTTCGCGGATGTGCTGGTGGTACAAATCACCACAGCGGGTATGGAAATACAAAAACAGGCGATCATCGCCGCACTGGAAAAAACCCTCAAACCTGCGGCCATCGTATTGCGTAACGACACTCCCTCCCGCAAGGCCGAAGCACTGGACAGCTACGTCGAAACCGCCAGCGGCAAGTTGCCGGAGTCCGTGCGACTGGAAGAAAACAATACCCGTTTTGAAATCGATGTGCTCAACGGTCAAAAAACCGGCTGGTTTTACGACCACCGCATGAACCGCGCACGCATGCAGCATTACGTCAAAGACAAGCGGGTGCTGGATGTCTTCAGTTACATCGGAGGCTGGGGGATTCAGGCACTCACTGCCGGAGCCAATGAAGTGATGTGCATTGATACTTCAGCCAAAGCCGTTGATCGCATCCATCACAATGCCAGCCTGAACAACGTGGAAGATAAACTGGTGAGCGTAGAAGGCGACGCCTTCGAGGCACTAAAATCCCTGCGTCAGGAACGCGAACGTTTTGACGTGGTGATTATCGACCCGCCTGCCTTCATTAAACGCAAGAAAGATTTTAAAGAAGGACTCACCGCCTACCGGCGCATTAATCAAATGGCCTTGCAGGTACTCAACAAAGGCGGCTATCTGATCAGCGCATCCTGCTCTTTTCATCTCACACGCACACAACTGCACGACACAATTCTAAAGGCCAGTCGTCATATTGATCGCAACGCGCAGATTATCGAGCAAGGTCATCAAGGGCCGGATCATCCCGTACACCCGGCCATTGCAGAAACGGATTATTTAAAGGCGTTTATTACCCGCATTTTGTCGAATTGATACATCAAGCAACATGCCTCTACATTCAACTCAGGTAGACCATCGATTAAGCAGAAAAAACACCCTTTTTCGGCACCAGGTGCTCACAAATACTGAACGAGCTGAGACAGGTGCAGGGGCATGTAACTTTATGGTTTCTTCACATCGTCCTCAGGTAAATCCACCTCAGAACGCACTCGCAAATGCAGGGCCGCTTTGGCCAGAAGGTGGGCGCTGACGGGGGCGGTCATGAACAGGAACAGGGTGACCAGCAATTCATGCAGGCTCACTTCTCCCCGGCTGCTGAAATAAACCATTGAGGCAATCAGCAACGCACCCAGACCCAGGGTTGTGGCTTTGGTGGGACCATGGAGCCGGGTGTAAAAATCCGGCAATCTCACCAGACCAATGGAGCCCACCAGCGCAAAACCGGCACCCAGAATCAGGAAAATCGAAATAATAATATCCAGCATTTTATTCTCTGCCTATTCGATAATATCGCCGCGCAACAAGTATTTGCACAATGCGATGGTGCCAATAAAGCCGATCATTGCAATCAGCAGCGCTGCCTCAAAGTAGGCTGAACTGGCCATGTATATACCCAGCAGCAGCAGCAGCGCGATGGAATTGATATATAAAGTGTCCAGCGCCAGAATGCGGTCAGTCACATCCGGGCCAATCACCACCCGCCAGATATTCAGCACCAGTGCCAGAATGATCAGCGCCATGGCAATCAAAATAGCGGTTTCTAACACCCGAAAATCTCCTTAATGGGCGCTTCATAGCGCGATTTGATTTCAGCAATCAGGGCGGCTTCATCATCCACATCCAGACCATGTACCAACAATGTACGGTGATCACCGCTCACATCAATGGAAACAGTTCCTGGCGTCAGGGATATGGTCGCTGCCAATACGGTGATGGCAAAATCATTGTCCATATCCAGGGGATAGCGAACAAATGCCGGACGCAGTTTCCGGCGGGGGCTCAGGATCAGCTTTGCTACCTGAATATTGGCCACGGTAATATCCCACAGAACCAGCAGCAGAAAGCGCAGCGCCAGCCCCGGTTTATGCAAATGAAGCTGGTCTGCCCAAAAGCTGGCCGTGACCCAGGGCAATACCAGCGCGATAACGGAACCTAACAGGATGTGCCCTGCGGATAGCGTATTGTTTAATAACAACCACACCACCAGCAACACCAGACTGAAAATGGGATGAGGTAACAAGCGTTTTACAATCTTCATCAGCCGCCCTCCGTCAGCGCCGCTGCTGACGCTTGCTGCGGCCCCAGTACACCTTCAATATATTGCATGGGCTGCATCAGCTGTTCTGCGGTTGCGGTGGTAAACCCGCTCACTGCATCACCATAAATAGCCAACAATGGGCTGCTTAATAACAAGGCTGTGACAGCGAGCAGCGAAACACTTTCCATACGCACACCGGTTATTGCCGTGTCATCGGTCTTTAAAAACAGCGTACTGCCCGTCCGGCTCAAGGCGATCAAGGCAAAAAAGCTGGCGATTAATATCACCGACCAGAACCAGGCCACACCGGGCTGTTGCACCGCCGACTGTAGCAGCAGCAGTTTGCCAATAAAACCGCTCAGTGGCGGCAGACCCACCACAGCCAGCGCGCCGATGAAAAACATTGTGGACAGTAACAATGGCTGGGTCACTGTCGGCCCGGTACGCAGCTCACTGCCCACATCACCCCGTTGACGGACAATGATATCCGCCAGTAAAAACAGCCCTCCGGTGATCAGGGTGGAATGCATTAAATAGTAGAGTGATGCCGCCATGGATTCTACCGACAACAGTCCCACACCGGCGATCAAAGTACCCACTGATACCACCACCAGATAAGCCACCTGTTTGCGCAGGCAACGCGATGCCAGCACACCAAAGGCTCCGAGAGCCAGCGTCACCAGCCCCAACGGCAACAACCAGGGTTGTGCCAAATTAGCCAGCGCCCCGGCTTCGATACCAAACACCAGCATAAAAACACGGATAATCGAATAAACGCCCACCTTGGTCATAATCGCAAACAGGGCGGCCACGGGTGCCGATGCCACACCGTAGGCATTAGGCAACCAGAAATACAGTGGCAACAGCGCCGCCTTCAAGCCGAACACCACCATCAACAGCAGTGCTGAAATATGTATCAGCCGTAACTGTTCAGGGTCTGCCTGGGCAACCTTGACCGCCAGATCGGCCATGTTAAGGGTGCCGAGTATGCCGTAGAGGGTGCCGACTGCAATCAAAAACAGCCCTGAACCGGCAAGGTTAAGAATGACATAGTGAAGTCCGGCCCGGCTGCGCTGCGGTCCACCACCGTGCAACAACAAACCGTAGGAGGCAATCAGCAGGATTTCAAAGAAAACAAACAGATTAAACAAATCCCCGGTGAGAAAGGCTCCGTTGAGCCCCATTAATTGCATGTGGAACAACACATGAAAATGACGGCCATCCCGGTCCTGCCCATTGCAGGCGTATAACAGGCTGAATAACGCCAGCACCGAGGTCAGCAACACCATCAAGGCGCTCAGCCGGTCCAGCACCAGCACAATGCCAAACGGTGCGACCCAGTTTCCCACCGCATAAACTTGATACTCCCCTGCCAGGGTGGCATTCAGCAAAACAATGGCAACCAGCACCAGGCCTGACATGGCCAGCAGACTGATACACCGCTTCACCGTTCGCCCCATGTGCGCAGTCAGCAACATCAGAATCGCTGCCGTCATGGGCAGCAACACAGGCATGATCAACCAATGATCCATCATTTACCTGCCTTCCCGTCCACATGATCATTACCCAGATCACCAAAGGCACGAATCGCCAGCACCACCAGAAAGGCGGTCATACCAAAACCGATAACAATCGCGGTCAATACCAGTGCCTGCGGTAACGGGTCGGCATAGGCTGCCGCATCCGGCGAAATCAGAGCCGCCGCATTACTGACCAGTCGTCCCGAGGCAAACAGGAACAGGTTAACCCCATAAGACAACAGGGTCAGACCGATCACCACATCCATGGTGCGCGCGCGCAACATCAGATAAATCCCGCAGGCAACCAGAAAACCAATTGCCGTCGAAATCAGAACCTCCATCAACGACTCTCCTCTTTGTTGGATACCGGCCGTGGTGCCAGTGGCCCGCTTAATTTGCCCAGCTCGGCGAGGATGACCATGGTGATACCCACCACCGTTAAAAATACGCCCAGATCAAAGACCATCGCACTTGCTACCTCAAATTTGCCCACCACCGGCCAATACAGGTAAGTAAAGGTGGTGGTCATAAACGGATAACCCACCACCCAACTGGCCGCGCCGGTCAACAGAGACAAAATCAGGCCGACGGCAATCACCTTGAAGTAGTTGATACGCAATCGCGCCTGTGTCCACTCAACACCACTGGCCAGATATTGCAATATCAGTGCGATGCCCACCACCAGCCCGGCAATAAACCCGCCACCCGGTGCATTGTGCCCCCGCAACATCAAATAGAGCGCCACCATCAACGCCAGCGGTAACAGTGGTCGCGACACCACCTCCAGCAACAGCGGGGGTTTGGCGGATGCCCAGCCATAGCGGCCTGGATCGTTGGGTTTAATCACCAGATTTTGCAACAGTGCGTGAATACCAATGGCGGCAATCGCCAACACCGTGATTTCACCAAAGGTATCAAAGCCACGGAAATCCACCAGGATCACATTCACCACATTGCTACCACCACCACCGGGCACGCTCTGCTCCAGATAAAAACCGGAAAGCGTCTCAAACGGTGAAGTCAATACGGCCCAGGTCAGACCCGCCACGCCAATGCCTGCGCCCCCTGCCAGAGCCGCGTCCCGCCAGCGCCGGGCATTGCCGGAATCCGCCATCGTTTCTTGAGGCATAAAATGCAGGGCGAGCAAGAGGAGAATAATAGTGACCACTTCCACCGAAAGCTGGGTCAGCGCCAGATCAGGCGCAGAAAAATAAACAAAGAGTAACGAGAGACACAAACCCACTACACCAAGCATCACCAGCGCGGGCAAGCGATGGCGATGAAGAAGCACGGTGCCAACCCCGGCCAGAATCAGGCCGATCAATATCGCAATCGCCACCCCGTTAAACGGAATAGAGGAACTCGACATCGAGAAGTTGATCGCACCATGCTGAGCCGCCGCATAAAGGCCCACCGTTACTGCGGCACCCACCAGAAGTGCCATATAGCGTTGCAGGGAACCGTTTTCCAGCAAACGGGTAAGCCAGCGGGCAGCATCCAGCAATCCTCTGATCATCTTGTCAAAGATCTGTTTGGCACCAAATTCTCCCGGCAGCAAACGGGCGTGCAAGGCAAACAGGTAATGACGCGATAGATAAAACAGAACGCCGCCCACCAAGGCGACAAAACTCATCATCAGCGCGAGATTAAAGCCATGCCAGATGGCCAGGCTGTACTCCGGCAAAGGAGCCTGCAATACCCCACTGGCCGCTGTCGCCAGCAACGGACCCACGGTAAAGGCGGGGAATATCCCTACCAGCAGACACAAGGTTACCAATACCTCAACAGGTATCTTCATCCAGCGCGGAGGTTCATGTGGCACTTTGGGCAGGTTATTGGGCTCACCATTGAAAAACACATCGTGAATAAAGCGCAGCGAATAGGCCACTGCAAACACACCCGCCAGGGTTGCCAGCGCAGGAATCAGCCATGCCCAGTCATCAAAACGCTGCAATTCCAATGTCTCAACAAAGAACATTTCTTTACTCAGGAAACCGTTAAGTAATGGCACACCGGCCATCGCCGCCGCCGCCACCATCGCCAACACCGCCGTGTAAGGCATGTATTTGAATAATCCATTCAGACGGCGCATATCCCGCGTTCCCGCCTCATGGTCAATAATGCCTGCCGCCATAAACAGCGAAGCCTTGAACGTGGCGTGATTGATAATATGAAACACCCCGGCAACCGCTGCCAGTGGTGTGCCGAAACCAAATAACAGGGTAATCAGTCCCAGCTGGCTGATGGTCGAATAAGCCAGCAGCCCCTTAAGATCATGTCTGAACAGCGCAACATAGGCGGCAAACACCAGAGTCACCAACCCGGCAGTGGTCACCAGATAAAACCATAAATCGCCACCGGACAGGGCCGGATGCATACGTGCCAACAGAAAAACACCAGCTTTAACCATGGTTGCCGAATGCAGGTAGGCGCTGACCGGCGTGGGTGCCGCCATGGCATGAGGCAACCAGAAATGGAAGGGGAATTGTGCGGATTTGGTAAACGCCCCCAGCAGAATCAGAATCAGGGTGGGCGCGAACAGATCATGGTTTTGAATCAAATCCGCCGAGGCCAGCACCACCGACAGCTCGTAACTGCCCACAATCTCACCCAGCAACAGAATACCGGCCAGCAAACAAAGACCACCACCACCGGTTATCGCCAGCGCAATACGCGCCCCCTGACGGGCATCGGCACGGTGACGCCAAAAACTGACCAGCAGAAATGAAGTAAGGCTGGTCAGCTCCCAGAAAATCAACAACAGAATCAGGTTTTCCGACAACACCACACCCAGCATCGCCCCCATGAAAAGCATCATAAAAGCAAAAAATTTGGACATGGAATCTTTGGGCGACAGGTAATACGCCGCGTAGAGAATCACCAACAGACCGATGCCAAGAATCAACAGGCCAAACAACAGACCCAGCCCATCAAGACGGAACGAGAAATAGAGGCCAAAATCCGCCATCCAGGCCCAGCTGCTCACCAAAACCTCGCCGGCAAACACTTGTGGCGCAAGACTTAACAACAAGCCCAGTGCGATGGCCGTCAATGCCCCCGCCATCAACGCCGCGGCCATGCGGCCACGGGCGCCCGCCACAGGCACCAGCAAGGCACCCAGCAAAGGGATCAGAACAATCAGTAAAAGGGTCATGTGATAACAGGTCTACCTGATTACGAAATGAAACTCAGCCATGCAGAAATCCTTCAAGTCTGGCCACTAAGCTCAGCGGGTTGCGATGCTCTATTTAGGCACGCCTGCCTGAAATAACGAATATTTCGTCCATTTTCAAGCGCTTATAAACAAAGCCATCACTTCATTCCAGGCTGCCAGGGCGCGGAATTTTTAGTGTTTTTCTCTGCGGCCTCTGCGTTTATAACACCTCACTTGTCAGCCGGTTCCGCTGGGGGGCGCAAGCCACCACCCACCTACGGTACGCCGCTTTTGTTCACTTAAATAACATTGGGGTGTACAGGGCCATATTGCCTTTGGTACCGGCTGAGCTTTACGGGTAATCAGGCAGGCCTATATTTTTGTTAAATGACAAAAATGCTGAAAACGTGACAAGCCAGACATCACTGGACAAACCCTCTTAACACGCCTAAGCACATATCTCCCGACAGAAGCGCATTTTTTGCGTAATATACCCACTTGCAGTGATAAATGTAAGCCTCGGGGACGCGCACAAAAGAATATCCTGATTTGACGCGCAGATTTGTCCTGCCCCCCGCCCTTCCGGATCTCGTTGACAGGCCGCCCGCCAAAAACGTGGAAACAGTCCTTCACATAAGAATGGCCGCACAACTTCGGTCAGTCGAATAAATGACTTGACCAATCAGTAACACACACTTTTGCCACCCGACATGTGTTGCGCCAACCATTCCCCCCGATGAACTGTACGTGCCCAACAGGCATACAGCTCGACGGCAATCAGCGCGCTCAACCTAAAATCCAGGCAAAGCAACAACAAAACAACTATTTCAAAATAGTATCAACAGAATAACCTTCGCGTTCCATAACTGCACGCAGACGTTTCAGGGCTTCCAGCTGAATTTGCCGCACGCGCTCACGGGTAACCCCCAGCGCATTGCCAACTTCTTCCAGCGTGGCTACATCCCGGCCATGCAAACCAAAACGACGTTCCACGACTTCACGTTGTTTTTCGTTAATCTGGCCCAGCCACATTTCCAGGCAGTCATGCATGTCTTCATTTTGCAGCAGCACCGAAGGGTCAACGTTGTATTCATCGGCAATACCATCTAACACCGATTTATCGCTATCCCGCCCCATAGGGACATCCACCGAAGTCACACGCTCATTCAATCCCAACATACGCTTTACATCGTTGATCGGTTTGTCGAGCATGTGGGCAATTTCTTCGGGGCTGGGCTCATGATCCAGTGTTTGCGCCAAATGTCGTGCCGCACGCAGATAGATATTGATTTCTTTTACGACATGAATGGGTAAACGAATAGTGCGCGTCTGGTTCATGATACCGCGCTCGATGGTCTGGCGAATCCACCACGTTGCATAAGTGGAAAAACGAAATCCGCGCTCGGGGTCAAACTTCTCCACCGCACGAATCAGTCCCAGATTACCTTCTTCGATGAGATCCAGTAGTGCGAGGCCACGATTCAAATACCGTCGCGCAATTTTCACCACTAAACGCAGGTTGCTTTCAATCATGTGTCGCCGCGCATCCATATCACCTTTTTGGATACGGCGGGCAATGGTGACTTCTTCCTCCGCATTAAGCAGAGCCGAAAAACCAATTTCCCCCAGATACAGGCGAGTGGCATCCAGATCACGCTCAGAAATATCTTTGCGGCTGGCAGTGCGTCGTTCTTTACGTCGCACCGGCTTTTCTTCGCCGGGTTCTTCAATCGATTTTATTTTGTCGGCATCAACATCGTTATCAGTAATGACTTCAACAATATCATTGTCCAGAATATCGTTTTCATCATCCAATATTGTTTCTTCTGGCGTATCCGTGTCCACGTTCATTTTCGTTTTATCATCCTCACCTAACATTCTGTCAGACACCTGTTGTTATATACCCAAAACAATCTGAACCCAGGTATGTTTCGAGAAAATTTTCATTTGGGCAAATACCGCAGGGGATCAACCGGTTTTCCATTTTGCCTGATTTCAAAGTGTAATTTTGCCCGGTTATCATTAATAAAGTTATCGCCCAGATTTCCCGTGCGTCCCATATCAGCAATACGTTGGCCTGCTTTCACTATATCGCCTTCCTTAACTCGCAGTTTTTGGTTGTGCGCATAAGCACTTAAATACCGGTCATTGTGCTTGATAATAATAAGCCGACCGTATCGAACAAGTCCACTGCCAGCATACACTACTCGACCAGTGGCTGCTGCCAATACCGGACTGCCTTTTTCACCCGCGATATCCAGACCTTGCCGGGCCGGGTTATCCGCCAGAAATGTTCGCAATATACGTCGCTGTTTGGTGGGCCAGCGCCAGCCGGATTTGCCTGTAAATGATTTGGGCGGAGTGGTGTCGGTCTGATTAAACACGCGTTTAACCGCTGTTTTTGCAGCAGCAACCACACTTTGCACATCGTGTTTTTCTGCTTCGTTTGTTCTCGTCACATTCGATTTATCCAGCGCCACTGCCCTTTGCTCCCGGCTAACATTGCCGGTGGTTTTGCTCATGGTTTCGACAGATGAACCACCCGCTTCAATAACGGGTGCCGGGGTTTTGCGCGATGAAGGACTTTTCCCTTTTTGGACACTGGCGCTACGGTATTTCTGTGATGAGGAAATATTTTTTCCTGACGGTGGAGCAACACGAACACGTTGCCCGGGAGTTAACGTGTACGGTGGTTGAATGTTATTCCAGCGAGCAAGTTGCCGGTAATCGTACCCGTACACCCAGCCAATGGAATACAGGGTTTCTCCACGCTCTACACGATGAAAAATGTGCCCCCCACAAGCAGTGAGCAACATCAGTAACAACATAAGACTCAGAATATATATTTTACCGGGAAGCATAAAAACCATAAGCGCAGTTAACGCAACTCACACAGTAAATGCAACCGGGCTAATAAAACTGATGCCAGGCTAACGCCGCTATGATGACGATGACCAGCCCCCAGCCCAACCAGTCCACGTATTTTTTAATCGTGTGCTCCATGCGTTCTCCACCCCACACAATGAGTGCCGTGACCAAAAAAAAACGGGCACCGCGCCCTGCCAAAGAGGCCAGTACAAAGGGTAAAAAGGCCATGGAAATAGCACCAGCGGCAACAGTAAAAATTTTATAGGGTATCGGGGAAAAGCCAGCAATCAAAATTGCCCAGATGCCCCACTGCTCAAACCAATCCACTGCCAATTGGTATTTGTCGCCATAACCGGCATCCATCACCCAGGGTTCGATGGCATCAAATGCCAAATAACCAATCAAGTATCCCAGCATGCCGCCCGCCACTGAAGCCACCGTGGTCATTGTCGCGTACCGCCAGGCTTTTTTGTTGTCAGCCAAGGCCATGGGAGCCAGCATCACATCCGGCGGAATCGGGAAAAAAGAGGATTCAGCAAAGCTCAAACCCGCCAGATACCATTGCGCATGTCGGTGTACAGCCCAGCGCATGGCATGCTCGTACAAACTGGAAAATAATTTCATAGGTTATTCAATGACCTCGTTTTTTCTGTGTGGCAATTTTTTATGAGCCCCAACATAAAGACGCCAGGACACAAGAGTGTTTTTCGGTGTGATTTCGATAATCCTAAATTCCGCAGTTGACCATTTAGAGGGTGTAATAACACATTGATAAACATTATGTTTTGAGTTTTTGTTGAGCCCACTTGCTGGGTGAGCCACTATGACCGGTATAGCACGTTGCTTTTTGCGCCTGGCCGCGTTGCGAATCGTCGCAATAGCGGGCTATTACTCCTCATCGCGCCTTGCCAGCCACAAAATTCAACGCACTCTACCGGCCATTCAACTGCGGATTTTAGGATAATTCAGCGATTTTAGCCGCGTTATTGCGTGCCACCCAGCATGGGCACAAAGCTCACTTTGTCCAGCACCTGTCGTTCGATGCCCTCCGGAGTGCGTGTCAGCAATACCAGTTCCTGCACACCCTGCGGACCCACGGGCATTACCAGCCGTCCACCCATCGCAAGCTGTTGCAATAACGCCTCTGGCACCTGTTCCGGTGCAGCAGTGGCAATGATGGCATCATAAGGCGCAAATTCAGGCCAGCCCCAACTGCCATCACTGTGTTTAAGACGCACATTGCGCAGCTGTAATTCCCCCAGTCTTTCCCGTGCCAGATCCAGCAAGGGGCGTATGCGTTCGACGCTGTACACTTCACCCGCCAGTGGTGCCATCACCGCAGCCTGATAACCCGAACCGGTACCCACTTCCAGCACCCGGTTCAACGGACCGCTTTCCAGCAGGGCGGCCGTCATGCGTGCCACCACATAGGGCTGGGAAATGGTCTGGCCGTGACCAATGGGCAGGGCGGTATCTTCGTAGGAGCGGCTGGCCAGAGCCTCGTCCACAAAGATGTGGCGTGGCGTGCTGCGAATCACCTCCAGCACACGTTGATTGCTGATACCTTCTTCTTGCAGACGTCGCACCAGCCGGTCCCGCGTGCGCTGGCTGGTCATGCCAATACCCTGAAGGCGGCTCATAACCCTGCCACCCAGGTGGAGACCTGCTCCATTGCCGTGTAACGGGTAAGATCCACATGCAACGGCGTGAGTGACACCCGGTTCTGGCGCACGGCATGAAAATCCGTACCTTCGCTGGCATCCTGTTCGGCACCCACCGGACCCACCCAATAAATTTCTTTACCGCGCGGGTCTTGCATTTTTACCACCGGCTCGGATTTATGCCGCCGTCCAAGGCGGGTTACTTCAAAACCTTGCAGCGAAGCCCATGGCACATCCGGTACGTTGACGTTAAGAATCGTATCCACTGGCAACGGATCACTTTTCAACCGCTCCAGCAATGACACGACAACGTGCGCCGCTGTCTCAAAATACTGGAATTTTTCTCCCGCAAGAGACACAGCAATGGCAGGCAAACCCAAAAAACGCCCTTCCATGGCTGCCGCTACAGTACCGGAATACAATACATCGTCACCCATATTGGCTCCGGCATTGATGCCCGCGATAACCATATCGGGCTCATGTTTCAGCAAACCGGTAATGGCCAGATGTACACAGTCTGTGGGCGTGCCATCCACAAACACAAAACCGTTGCCGGCCTCATGCGCACGAATGGGGTTTTCCAGCGTCAATGAATTACTGGCACCACTGCGGTTACGGTCCGGCGCAACAACATGCACCTCGGCGACTTTGCTCAAGGCTGCTGCCAGACAACGCAGCCCGGGTGCCTGATAGCCATCATCGTTGCTCAACAAAATTTTCATGGGCGTATTATATCGAGCCTCACGCGGAAAAACCGTGTTTCGGCTAATTACTTCCCTACTTTGCAGGCCACCCCCGCCCTCACGTAAAATACCCGTCCCTATGAGCAAAAAAAAACCTGACAACGACGACGACCTGTTCCGGCAAACAATGTCAGACGTTAAACCCCTGTCGCATAAAAAATTGGCCGAAAGGCATATTCCCCCCAACAAAACCCTCTCTTTTCCACAGCAACGTGCCAGTCATACACAAAACACCGTAACGACTGACTGCATTCCCCGTGATTATGTACCCGACGTTGCCCCGGAAGAATCCCTGTTTTTCAGTCGTGGTGGCCTGCAACACCGTTTGCTGCGCCAGTTCAAACGTGGCGATTTACGCCCCGAAGCCCAGCTGGACCTGCATGGCTGCACCCTCACGGAAGCCTCTGCTTTACTTGCCCGTTTTTTGAGTAATGCCCAAAGCAACCAGCAGCGCTGCGTGCGTGTCATCCATGGCAAAGGCCATCGATCCTCCGAGGGCCGTCCCGTGCTCAAGGCCCAGGTTAACCAGTGGCTACGGGATGTGCCGTTCGTGCTCGCCTTCAGTTCCGCACAAGCAAAAGACGGAGGCATGGGTGCAGTGTATGTTTTACTGCGACGCCCAAGCGTCAATATCTGACCGCTGACTGGCAGGACAAAGTTCTTCCCTGCAAAAACTTCACGTACTCAAAGCACGTTGTCTAAAGATGCTTTGCGCGTTGCCGAAATATCCTGAACATGAACAATGGTTAAACCTCAATTCCGCAGCTGACCGCTTCGAGAATGTATCAACATATTCGACAAATAGTCTATCTAGTGATTTTGGTGCATGCATTGGTTGAGTGATGCGTCGCTACGGCCCATAGAGTGCGTTCAATTGCGGATTTTAGGTTAAACCCGGGCGCAACGGACAGATGTAATAAGGATATACATGAACATCAAAAACAAATTAATTCTCGGCTCATCCCTGCTCACCGCGATACCGGTTATCCTCGCCGGTTTATTTATTGAGTCAGTCGCTACGGGTACAGCAAAAAACGCCCTGGAAAAACAGATTGACAACCAATTGGTATCACTCCGGGAAATCAAAAAAACCCAGATCGAAAACTATTTCAATACTATTTCCAACCAGATCAAAACCTTCTCCAGCGATGAGATGATCATCGATGCTATGCAGGACTTCAAGCCGGCCTTCGACCATTATCGGGAAGAAGCTCTGAGTGGCAGTATCAGCCAATATCGCAGCCAGCTTACCCACTACTACACCAATGACTTTGCCAACAAATACAAAAGCCGGAATCACGGGGAAAGCATTAATACCCAGGCCATGGCTGATAACATTGATGATAATGCCGTGGCTCTGCAATACACTTACATCAAAGCCAACAACAACCCTCCGGATTCAAAAGATGCATTGATCAAAACCAGTGACGGCTCCCGTTACGACCAACTCCACACACGCCACCATCCTCATATTCGCGACTTCCTCAATAAATTCGGTTATTACGATATTTTCCTAGTGGATGCAGACACCGGCAGGGTTGTATATTCCGTCTATAAAAAATTGGATTTTGCCACCTCTTTAACCCGCGCTCCCTATGCTGACACTGGCATTGGCCGCGCCTTCAAAGCGGCTCAAAAAACCGGCAAAGCAGATTTTGTTTACCTCGATGATTTTGCCCCCTATACACCATCCTACGACGACCCGGCCGCATTTATTTCATCTCCCATCTTCGGGGACAGCGGCAAAATGGAAGGTGTTCTTATTTTCCAAATGCCTATCAACAACATCAATCAGGTAATGACCAACGCTGAACGCTGGCATAACGTTGGCCTGGGCACATCCGGTAAAACCTATCTGGTCGGAAGTGACAGCCTCATGCGCAGTCAGAGTCGATTCCTCATCGAGGACAAGGCAAACTTCATGGAAGCCCTCAAAAATGCGGGGCTTGCAGAACCTATTCGAAGAGCCATCAACAGCAAAGAAACCACTATCGGCCTGCTCCCGGTAAAAACCGTTGCCGCAGAATCTGCATTGTCCGGAAAAACCGGCTTTAAACTCATCAACGATTATCGCGGTATAGACGTATTGTCTGCTTATGCTCCCATTAACATATTGGGACTGAACTGGGCCATACTGGCGGAAATCGACACGACAGAAGCCTTTGCCGCCGAACATATAATGGAAAGTAACATCTTGTGGGCTGCCCTCTGGAGCATCCTGCTGATGATTGGCATTGCGATGGTTGCAGGCTGGTTTTTTGCTGACAGACTGACAAAACCACTGATCCTGCTAAAAGACGCCATGGGCATAATAGAGCAACAATCCGACTTGACCCGTCGTATTGATATCCACAGCAAAGATGAAAGCGGTGATATGGCTGCCAGCCTCAACAGTATGCTGGACAAATTCCAGAACATCGTGCAACAGGTGACGGGATCAACAGCACAACTGGCGGCGGCGGCGGAAGAAATGTCCGCAGTTACCTTGCAAACCAGTCATGGCATTCAAAAACAACAATCACAAACCGACCAGCTGGCCACGGCCATGAACGAGATGGCAGCCACCGTGCAAGAGGTTGCCCGCCACGCCATGGAAGCGGCGGGCGCTGCCTCTACGGCCAATGATGAATCGTCCACTGGCCGCCAGGTGGTTAATAACGCCGTCAACACAATTAACAGCCTTGCCCAGGCCATCAGTCGCTCGGCTGAAGCCATTCAGCGGGTGGAAGCCGACAGCGACCGCATCGGCACTGTGCTGGATGTGATTCGTGGCATTGCCGAACAAACCAATTTACTGGCTTTGAATGCTGCCATTGAAGCCGCCCGCGCCGGTGAACAGGGTCGAGGCTTTGCCGTGGTCGCCGATGAAGTACGCACGCTGGCCGGACGCACTCAGGAATCAACCCAGGAAATTCAGGCAATGATTGAATCCCTGCAAGCCGGTTCTAAAGAGGCTGTAGAACTCATGGATGAAAGCCGTGAACAGGCACAGATCGGCGTTGAGCAAACAGCAAAAGCGGGAGATGCCCTCACTGCCATCGCCGATGAAGTGGCGCGCATCAACGATATGAATACCCAGATTGCCAGTGCTGCCGAAGAACAAAGTGCCGTAGCTGAAGAGATCAACCATAATGTGGTTACCATCAGTCAGGTGAGCGATGAATCAGCGCAGGGTGCCGAGCAGACTGCCCGGGCCAGTGAAGACCTGGCTAATCTGGCTGCTGAACTGCAACAAATGGTGGCACAGTTCAAAGCCTGAAATATACACCATTATCCTAAAATCCGCAGTTGAATGGCTGGTAAAGTGCTTAGGATTATCTCTTTCCAGATTTTTACATCACTAAAAGTAGTTACCTCAAAAAATGGAACAGCAATGCTGTGCTGGCAATGTGTAACACCGGGGTAATAAGTTTGAGCTTTTCTTAAAAAAGCAAGACAGCTTTATTGATAACCTCATCAATAACTTTATCCTGCCAAATCAACCATCTGCTAAAGTTTTTCGCTGTTTCTGCCGACAGAGAGGAAAGACAGATTACGGCGTGCCATAAGAGGATCTTTGGCTCATAACTAAAGGAACTTTACACACACTTTCCATGAACGTATAAAAGATTCCAAACCAATGAGCAATCCACTTCATCTCAATAGTTACACCATCAAAGCCAAGATTTACAGCATATCAATAGTGTTTGTAGGCGCATTGGCTGTTAGCATTATCTACGCACTCAACAGCATGAATCAGATCGGTGAAGAATTAGCGACGATTTCCGAAGAAAATATCCCACTGACACAAGTGGTATCACAAATCACCATTCATCAATTAGAACAAGCCATCAACTTCGAGCGTGCTCTGCGCTTCGGAGAAAAAATGAATACCGAGACCAAGGCCGCAGCGCATTTCCGTAAAGCCGTGGAAACCTTCACTGGTTTTTCCCGGCAGATAAGTGAAGAATTCAGCAGCGGTGAACAAATTGCCCACAACGACAACGAACAGCAGGCGTTCAAACAGGTTGTTGATATTTTAACGCGGGTCAAAAAAGAACATGAAGATTATGTCAGGCATGCGGAGCATACTATTGGGCTGATAAAGCAAGGCAGGTTACACGAAGCCTTTGAAACTGCCGCAAGTATTGAAGCGGAAGAAAAAGCCATCAGTCATGAGCTGGAAACACTACAAATGGAAATCGGGCAACTCACTGAAACTGCCGCCCTGAACGCGGAACAGCATGAAAAAAATGCTTTTTCCACTCTGAGCATTATTGGAGTGTTTGCCGGGCTGCTGGGAATCACCGTTGCATTTCTGGTAATCAGCAGTATTACCCGCGGTCTTCGTGATGCAATCCGTGTGGCACAGTCCGTAGCCGCAGGTAACCTGATTGAAGAAGTACACGTCGAAGGTTCTGATGAAATAGCGCAACTGTTAAACGCCTTGAGTATTATGCGCAACAAGTTGCATCAAATGATCAATGAAATGAATCAGGCATCCACAGAACTGGCAGCTTCAGCTGAAGAGCTGGCAGCCGTTAGCGAGGATACCAACCGTACATTGCATGAACAGCAATCCGAGGTGCAACAGGCGGCAACCGCCATTAACGAAATGAGTGCCACCGTGCAAGAAGTTGCCAGAAGCGCACAAGACACAGCCAATTCCGCGACACATGCCAGTACGGAAGCTCATCTGGGCCAACAGGAAGTTGGCAATACCATTGATTCCATCAGTTCCCTGGCCACTGCTGTAGAAGATGCTACCCGGGTAATTCATCAAGTGGGCGAAGACAGCAGCGACATCAGTACCGTATTGGACGTGATCAAATCCATCGCTGAACAAACTAATTTACTCGCGTTAAATGCCGCTATCGAAGCCGCCCGTGCCGGAGAACAGGGGCGTGGTTTTGCCGTAGTCGCTGACGAGGTACGCACCCTGGCCAAACGCACCCAGGAATCCACCAAAGAAATCGAGGAGGTCATCGTACGTTTGCAGGACAGTTCAAAAAATGCCGTTCACGCCATGGAGGATGGCCGCAGCCAGACCGAAGCCAGCGTAAAACAGGCCGCTAAAGCGGGTACTTCGCTGGAAACCATTACCCAGGCCATCAGCCACATCAGCGACATGAACACGCAGATCGCCAGCGCGGCGGAAGAACAAAGTGCAGTAGCAGAAGAAATTAATCGCAACATCACTGCCATCAGCGACGTTGCTGAACAAAACGCGGCGGCGTCAAACCAGATCACCGCTTCCAGCGAAGAACTCTCGCGACTGGCCTGTAATCTGCAATCCCATATTGCGCAATTTGAGGTTTGATTTTTGTCCGGCAGGCTGGAATGCGGGACTAAATCAGTTCGCGCAGCACCGAAGTGGCATAACAACCCGAAGGTAATTCAAAACACAGTTGCAGATTTTTCCCTTCGGGCAACCACTGCCACTGAAAATCAGCAACAGCCAATCGCAAGGCACGGCGCTCCTGTTTCAAACCGGCTGTCTCCAGTCCTTCACGATAAACAGCCTGCCCGGCAAGTGTATTTTGTTCCAAAACCTCTGCATCCTGCTGACTGGCCAGTTCACCCCGTCCCCACAGTGGTCCCGAAGGCAGCACATCCCCATTCATCAGACGCTGTTCAATTTCTTCATTCAACTCATCGGCAACAAAAAAACTGCGACTGCCGGCAAGCATCAAAACCTCTCCCGGTAATACCTGTCGCCAGTTACCTGCCGTAATGCGTGCCGCCAGCACTTCGTTGAATAAAAACGAGCGCGCTGAAGAAAGATACAGGCTGCGCAGATGTCTGGCCTTCACTCGCCGGCCATTGAACATGGCGGCCGCTTCGCTCAGATTTTTTCCGCCACGCCCAAAACGTTGCTCGCCAAAATAATTGGGCACACCTTGTTTTTGAATAACGGCAAGTTGCTGTTCAAGCGTTTGTTGATCAGCAATTCCTGAAAATTCAATATCACGCAACACAATGACAAAGCGATTGCCTTGCAAGGCGCCCCGTTGCAATTTACGGCGATGCCGATGGCTGCTGAGAATCTGTAAATCATCATTTTCAAACGCAGACCAGTCCGGGTCAGGCTTGCCTGGCAACCACACGCTGAACCATTGCGTGGTAACGGCATTACGATCCTTAAGTCCGGCATATCCAATATCACGCACTTTCACTCCGGCATGCCGGGCCAGTTTCTGTGCTATATCAGCAGTATTTTGATGGCGTTTACGCACATGAACCAGCAGATGTTCGCCTTCACCATCGAATGCGAAATTCAAAACTTCATCCACTTGAAAATCTTCCGGGCAGGAACGAATGACAGCCGATGCAACAGGTTTTTCCGATGCGCGCGGCCAGTCAGGGAGTTCTGAATAGTCTGTCATTCCGACAAAAGCAAAACGACAGCATGAGTGGCAATACCTTCACCCAGCCCGGTAAAGCCCAGCCCTTCTGTGGTGGTGGCCTTGACATTAATCTGGCTGATATGGACACACAGATCCTCTGCCAGGTTTTCGCGCATGGTCATAATGTGTGGCGCCATTTTGGGTGCCTGAGCAATAATCGTCATATCCACATTGCCCACAGCCAGCGTTCGCTCTGTTAACAATGCCACTACCTTGCGCAACAGGATACGACTGTCGATATTGACAAATTCGTGACTGGTATCAGGAAAGTGTTGACCAATGTCGCCCAAAGCAGCAGCTCCTAACAATGCATCACATAATGCATGAATGGCAACATCGCCATCAGAGTGTGCAATAAAACCTTTTGAAAAGGAGATGCGCACACCGCCTAACATCAAGTGGTTGCCTTCGCCAAAACGATGCACATCGTAGCCATGTCCTATTTTTATCATATCAACCTTTATTTACACGTTGTTCGGGAGAGAGGACTTTTTTATCTGTTTATAAACTTTGCGCTTGAACAAGTCAGCTCGCCGGCTCACCAGCCGGTCCAGAAACAACATGCCATCCAGATGGTCCACCTCATGTTGCACGGCCCGTGCTTCATAGCCTTCGCTGTTGAACTTATACTGCGTGCCCTGTACATCAAACGCAGTGAAGGCAATTTTCTCTGCGCGAATCACATTGCCGGTGAAATCCGGCACGGACATGCAGCCTTCCCGCCCCATAACCATACCCTCCCACTCAGTAATTTCAGGATTGATCAATACCATGCAACCATTGTTGCTGGAACGGGCAGGCAGTTTACGCATATCAGAAACATCAACAATGACAATGCGCTGAAAACACCCCACTTGCGGCGCAGCAATACCCACGCCACCAGGGCCGGCACGCATGATTTTTTCCAGCTCGGTCACAAAGCCTTGCAGTTTAAAATCAAAAGCATCTACCGGAGCCGAAACTTGTTTGAGGCGCTTATCCGGGTATTTGATGATCTCGACACTCACAATGGCTTCAGCCCACCAGAGTATCCACAGGGGTCAGCTGCGTTTCCACACCTTCTTTTTTGATGATATCCAATGCCGATTGCAAGGCGATCTTGCCTTCATTGGCTCTCCCTTCTATACGCATAATATAAATGGGGGCATCTTCTGTGCCCCCCACATCTGAAGTCAGGTCGAGAATATCCAGCCCGGCTTCCATCAGGGCAGCTGTGGCATGAGCAACAATGCCGGGGCGGTCTGCACCATAAATACGGATACACACATCGGGCTGGTGGTGGTGATGCAGCCCACCCTCGATGGAATCAATATGCAAGTGCAAACCCAAAGACTCGGCTTCGCCTCGCAACACTTTTTGCAAAGCGTTCGCCGTACCCGCGTATTGCACCATCATCATCATGGTAAAACTGGTGCCCAGACGCATCATCGAAGTTTCACCCAGATGGCAGCCACCTTCGTACAGCGCGTGGGTCACATGGGCGACAATACCGGGGCGGTCTTTGCCCACCAGGGTAATCATGTACCAGCGTTTGTTCATCACAGTGTCCTCGAAACAATATCTCTGAAACCTGGCATTGTGTTAATGCAATGTTGAATGGGTCACGTAAATCAATGATACACCCGCTGCGATCAATATTATCTGTTGAATTGTGGCACTGGCTTCGGCCCGTTTGTGCAGGCCGGGAATCAGATCCGCCACGGCAATGTAAATAAAACTGGAGGCTGCCACCGCAAGCACATAGGGCAGCAGGTGTTGCATATCACCCAGACTCCAGTAGGCCAGCAGGGCTCCTACAATGGTCGCCAGACTCGATAATACATTAAACAATAACGCCTTGCGGCGACTGAAGCCACTGTGCAACAGCACTACAAAGTCTCCCACTTCCTGTGGAATCTCATGGGCCGCAATGGCCAGTGCCGTCACAATCCCCAGGTGGATATCGGTCATAAAGGCAGCAGCAATCAATACACCATCCACCAGATTATGCATGCCGTCACCCACCAGAATCATCCAGCCGGTGGCTTCGTTGGTTTTATGCTCGTCATGCGGGGCATGTGCCTCGCAATGGTCCGAGTGGCAGTGCCGCCACAACACCAGCTTTTCCAGCAGGAAAAAGCCTAACAACCCCAGCAGCACTGCTAAAAATATATTGTGGAAATCCTCAACACCCGGCCCGGCCAGCGCATGCGGCAACAGCCCTAAAAAAGCCGCGCCCAGCAACGAACCGATAGCAAAACTAACCAAGTGCGGTACCAGGGTTTTACGCACATGCCCAGGCAGCAGCAAAAAACTGGCAGCCACCATCACACTGAGCAATCCACCCAGCAGGCTGAAAACAATGATCCAGGACAACAAACTCATATCGGGTTATTCCGCAAAAAACAGGTGCTCTGATGATTATCATTCTGGCGGATGCCGGAATCAGGGAATCCACGGATTTTACTGGATTCCGGTGAGACCTGCCAGAGGAACCTGGACTTTTAAACGATGACTTGAATGTGTATTAAGCGACAAATCGCCACTACTATGCTGGATTAAGTCAATTTTCCTGCTTATTGCAGGTGGATGGCGGACCTGTAATCCCCTGGCGTTGCTGCCAATGCTGCCGGAGTTCACAAGCTCACCACCAACCGGCTAATTTGTTAACTTAATGGCATTGGATAAGATTTTGTTTCTGATGTAATCTTTGTCATCATGCGAACAACACATTCGACATGCGATCCCTCGGCGAACGGAATAAACATAAGTTGATCACGCTGCTGACACAGCAGAACGAGATACTGATAGCACTAACAAGTGCTCATATTCACCGGGCAGATAAAAAAATTAAAGCATTAAAAGAATCAGCTGGTTAAGCACCGCCGCAAGCCACCCTCCATTGGTGGTTATGGCAAACCCGAGTCACAAACCAGCACAAAAGAAATGGGGGGCTGTGGGGGACAATCTGATCAGGACGTGAAAACGTTTTGTCGTAATTCAAGGTTAACTCTCTCTACCGCTTAAAAAGCAGAAACATAATGCTTCGATGCACTGTGTGATGCGAAGGATTCCTGCCGAATAAAAAGCTAAACCCAGTGAAAAACCGGACAGTTGTACTTATTTAAACATATGGGAACAAGAGATTCCCAAGAAAGGTATCGGGAAAGGAGTATCCAATGATGAAGCAGCATTACTGCGTCATTTTATCAATCCGCACAATCATCACTTTTCTTTCCCCGCTATCATCATTGCAATGGCCAAATCAGCCAGCGCCTATCGGTAACCTATCCTGCCAGAGACAAAAATCCTATGACTTATCACCTTGGTATTAATCTGGGCCATGACCGTGCCGCCGCGTTAATCGAAAACGGCGAGATTCGAGTGGCAATACAACAAGAACGGCTGGATCGTTGCAAACACAGCGTTGGCATGCTGCTGCAATCCGCAAGCGATCCTCATCAAATACAGCCCCCCTGGGAGGCTGTTCACTACTGTCTCGACGCTGCCGGCATTACCCTGAGCGACGTCGAAAGCATTACGGCCAACATGCCGGGAACCGACCACGCACCCGACATTCTGGAACGCATGCTGGCACCGGAATATCGCGCCAAAATCCGCACCCTGCCCAGTCATCATCTTGGCCATGCCTACAGCGCATTCTGGCCCTCGGGATTCGAGCAGGCGATTGTCCTGGTCGCCGACGCCACAGGTTCCACCGATGTTCACCATCAAACCGAATCGTATACCGTCTACCATGCTCATGACCAACAACTGACACCGCTGCATAGCGAGAAAGTCGCCGCCCACCTCACGGCCCTTGGTACCCTTGGATTTTTGTACGAGTATGTCGCTCGCAAAGCGGGCTTTGTCACCACGGTCAACAACAGCATCAGCGTTCCCGAGGCCGGAAAATTAATGGGCCTGGCGGCGTATGGCGGACCCCAGGTTCACTGGCAGCAGTGGATTCAACCCATAAAAGACAGCTATCACCTCGACATCTCGCCTTACGATATTTTTCTAGAAGTTGCCGCTCTGGAAAAACATTACGATGATGGCAAGGACTCCGCTTATCTGCGTCCCTACCTGGTTGACCTTAGCTGGAAAATTCAACATGAATTAGAACAGGCACTATCGCACATTGTTGCTTTGGCAATGAAGCAAACCGGGCTGAACAAACTCTGCCTTGCTGGCGGCGTCGCGCTTAATTCAGTGGCCAACTACACCCTCTACCGTGAACTTGGTCTGGATGATCTTTTTGTCTTCCCGGCGGCTGGCGACGCAGGTATCGCCGCAGGTTGCGCCCTGTGGGCCTATGCCACACAGGAACCCGCACCAAAACGCCCGGCAAAACTGAAAACCGCCGCATTCGGACAGACCTATACCACAAAAGCCATTGAACAGGCGGTCGCCGCCCGCAGTGACCAGCTTCACCTGGAACGACCGGCAGAAGACCTGACTCAGCGCTGTGCAACGGCCTTGTCACAGGGACATATTGTCGCCTGGTTTCAGCAAGGCTCCGAATACGGCCCCCGGTCACTCGGCCATCGCTCCATTCTCGCCGATCCTCGCTTTGCACGAATGAAAGATGTCATCAATGCGCGAATAAAGTTTCGTGAACCTTTTCGCCCCTTTGCCCCGGTTATCCCTGAAGAAAACCTCAGCGAGGTGTTTGCATTCCAGGACACGCCCCCCGGCGCAACCGCGCTGATGCTAATGGTCGCGCCCATTAAACCGCAATACCGCAACGAACTCCCCGGCATCAGCCACGAGGACGGTAGCGGTCGGGTGCAAACTGTCAGCCTGGAAAGCAGCCCGCACCTGTACCATCTCTGCCAGCAACTCGCGACTCTGCGCGGTGGCCCGCCGGTGATCCTCAATACCAGCTTTAATGTCGCCGGTCAGCCTCTGGTGGAAACACCAGAACAGGCCATCGAGGTATTTCTATCCACGGATATCGATTATCTGGTGCTGGATGGTTTATGGATCAGCAAACGTCAAACACCTATTCTCAGTTATGCCGAACATAGCCAAGACCTTGCTGTCGAAATACTACCCCGGGGTCTGGCACCTGAGCAGCCTGATGTCCTTG
>Ga0256839_1000689_pt1 | contig 43293 bp, 37 predicted proteins | sample 354166metaG_FD_185968 | JGI IMG/M metagenome (GOLD analysis project Ga0256839, IMG submission 185968) | Hydrothermal vent microbial communities from Mid Atlantic Ridge, Atlantic Ocean - 354-166 | ecosystem: Environmental > Aquatic > Marine > Hydrothermal vents | place: Atlantic Ocean: Mid...
ACATTGGCGATGATGTTTATCTGGGGCAAGGCACGCAGGTGGTGGCCAAAAAGTCCATCAGCATTGGAAGTGACTGTTTGATTGCGCCCTACGCGGTCATCCGCGATGCCAACCACAAAACCACATATGGAAAGCTGATCCGCCAACAGGGTTTTGATATCCGGCCAGTCACGCTGGGCCGTGATTGCTGGCTGGGCAGCCATGTGGTGGTCACCGCTGGCGCGACACTGGGTAATGGTGTGGTGGCAGGCGCCAATGCCGTGGTGCTGGGTGAGTTACCGGACAACGCCATTGCCGCGGGCGCACCGGCGCGGGTTGTCAAATACCGCCAGCCTGAACAGGCGCAAAAAAGGCCGGACAAGCCGGCCTGATTCACGCCCTTGTCACCGGCGGTTTATTTTTCCAGCAGGTGACGCTTGTCCTTGACCTCGGCCCACTGATCGGCATCCGGCGGCGGCTCTTTCATGCGGGTAATCACCGGCCACACCTGTGCCAATTCCTTGTTGATTTCGATAAAGTCCTCCTGCCCTGGCGGCAGGTCGTCTTCAGGATAAATGGCCTCCACGGGGCACTCCGGCTCACACAAGGTGCAGTCGATGCACTCATCCGGGTCAATCACCAGAAAATTCGGGCCTTCATGAAAACAGTCGACCGGGCACACTTCAACGCAGTCGGTGTATTTGCATTTGATGCAGGCTTCAGTGACAACAAAGGTCATGCGTTTGCTCCAAAATTATTTGACATGGTATTATATCGCAGTTTCTTTGCAAGTTATATTAGAAGGAGCTAATTAACAAGCCGGTTTTCGAGCCCGGACTATTGGCATCATCCCAGCTTTCCCGAAAAACACGCATTACGAGACCCGAATAATTTGCGCACCTATTCCAAGAATCAACACAACCTGTCACGCGAGCAGTTTTCTCCAGCCAGTCGCACCATTATCCAACAGCTGAAAGATCATGGCTACGAGGCCTACGTGGTGGGCGGCGCCATTCGGGACTTGCTGCTGAACAAGACACCCAAGGACTTTGATGTTGTCACCAGCGCCACGCCAGAACAGATCAAGTCGGTGTTTCGCCGCCGATGCCGGCTTATCGGCCGGCGTTTCCGCCTGGCGCATGTGTACATTGACCGCGACCTGATTGAGGTAGCCACTTTCCGCAGCGCATCCAGTGACGATACGGAAAACAGCGGCGACCGCCTGATTCGCAATGGCCAGATTATTCGCGACAATGTCTACGGGCGTATTGACCAGGACGCCCTGCGGCGGGACTTTACCGCCAATGCCCTCTACTTTGACCCCGATGAGGAAACCATACTCGATTTTGTCAATGGCTACAAAGATATTGGCGCGCGCACTCTCAACCTGATCGGCGAGCCTGTCAGGCGCTTTACCGAAGATCCGGTACGCATGCTGCGCGCCGTGCGCTTTGCGGTCAAACTGGGCCTGCAGTTGCAGCCGGACTGCGCCGCTGCCATTGCCCCCAACGCCCATTGTCTGGGGAATGTCGCGCCAGCGCGATTGTTTGACGAACTGATTAAAATTTTCCACTCCGGTTATGCCGAAGACGCTTTTGCCTTGCTACGCGAGCATGCGCTGTTCGCCCAACTTTTCCCTGAAGTTGAGCGGATTATGGAAGAAAAAAGCGAGTACGAAACGCTTTTCCGTACAGCTTTTGCCAATACAGACAAGCGCATTGCCGCCGGCAAACCGGTAACCCCGGTGTTCTTGTTTTCGGTGTTGCTCTGGCCCCAGGCTGAACAGCTCTTTCGGCAACACCGGCACAACGGACTGCCAGAGTTTGACGCCATGAATCTGGCGGCCACTCAGGTTTTTGAAGAACAACGCGAAAATATTTTTGTGCCGCGGGTGATTCAGGCAGGCATCCGCCACATCTGGGTGTTGCAACTGCGCTTTTTACGCAATCGCGGCAAACGGGTTTTTTCTACCCTGGCGCACCCGCGCTTTCGCGCCGCGTATGACTTTCTGTTACTGCGGCAAATTATCCAGCCAGAACTGGCCGACCTGGCCCAGTGGTGGACAAAAATACAGGAAGTATCACCAGAGGAAAAACGCGAGATGATTTTCGGCGGTGGTGAGAAAAAATCCAGACGCCGGCGGCGCCGGAAAAAACCGGCCGGTTCCTGATCCGGTTCCGTGTGCGCCATGACACCAGCAGCTCCGGCACAACATGTGGCTTATCTGGGCCTGGGCAGTAACCTGGGAGACTCGCTGAACACCATCTCCACAGCCATTGCGGCGCTGGACGCACTGGCTGACAGCCGGGTTGTCGCCTGTTCCCAGGCTTATCACTCGACACCCTGGGGCGTTGTCGATCAACCGGACTTTATTAATGCCGTGGTGGCGCTGGAAACCCGCCTGACGCCATTACAATTACTGGCCCAGACCCAGGCATTGGAAAAAAACCTTGGCAGACAGCCATCCCGGCGCTGGGGCGAGCGCGTCATTGATATTGATATCCTGCTGTATGGCCATCACTGGCTTAACACGCCGGACCTGACTATCCCCCATCCCTGGCTGAGCCAACGCGCCTTTGTGCTGCAGCCCTTACTGGAAATCGCCCCGGATATTTATGTTCCCGGCCAAGGGTCTGCCAACGATTTATGGCAACAACTCCAGCAAAAAGGCACGCGACCGGCCAAAAAAAACGGCAAAATCGTGTGGTATAAATGCAACAAACACCAGAATGGGTAGTTTTTTCGCGGATTTTATGCAAAAAAACCACAAAATAGCGTAAATAAAGCCACATCAGTGTTGCGTTTATGCCAATGGCATGATAATCTACAGGCAGTTTTGAAGCAGGTGACTTTTCAGCCACTCCAAGACAAACAGGGCGCAGACAGAAAAATAACTTCAACCCATCCCACCGGATGGGTTTTTTTTGGCCGTTACACACCCGCCCTGCACCCCGGATGCGCAAGGCACGGACTCCGGCAAACGACTGAGCGGACACCCGCACTCCGGCAGGCTCTGGTACAATGGCGTTTTTTTCGCTTTTGGGTCTCATGGAACACATTCAACCCAGCGTGACAGCAGAACCACCAAGCCGCCATCAGGCATGGACACGCCTACAGAAACTGGCGAGTGATCCAGGACTGCGCCAGTTACAGACGCTGTTTGCCCACGATGCTGACAGAGCCAGTCGCTACACGTTCCGACAGGGTACGCTGATGGCGGACTTGTCCAAAAACTGGATCAACGATCAAGTACTCAAGGCATTAATTGACCTGGCTGCCAGTTGCCGTCTGGAAGAAAAAATCCGCCAACTGCACCAGGGCGAAGTGGTCAATCCGACTGAAAACCGGCCTGCAACCCACGTGTTACAACGCCGGCGCCACACCCGGGCAGATATTGAAGACCAACGCCGGCATTTTTACGCTGTAGCGGAAAACTACCAGCAACAACACTGGCTGACCGCCTTTGGCGAACCCGTAGAGTCTATTGTCAACATTGGCATTGGTGGTTCTTTTCTGGGGCCACAACTGGTGATTGAAGCTCTGACCGACTTGCAGACCAGCAGCCGCTACCCTGTGCACTTCCTGTCCAGCGTCGATGACAGCCTGCACAAGCAGGTTTTCAGCCAGATTAATCCACGCCGCTGTGTGTTCTGTATTTCATCCAAAAGCCTTGGCACCAGCGAAACCTTGCGCAATACCGAGGCGGTCATGCAGCGCATTCGCGCCTTGCCCGGTTATCAACCAGACGCCCGGCGTCAAAGTTTTGTTGCCGCCACCGCCAACCATGAAGCCGCTTGCGCCCTTGGCATTGCCGAAACCCACATATTGCCCTTCGCCAACAGTATTGGCGGCCGGTTTTCCTTGTGGTCAGCCATTGGCTTTCCCATCCTCATGAGTATTGGAGCCGATGCGTTTTCCCGGCTCTTGCGCGGGGCTGAAAGCCTGGATGAACACTTTGCCAGCGCGCCTTTTGCAAATAATCTGCCTGTGCTCATGGCCCTGCTATCCATCTGGTACCGCAGCTTTATGGGCTTACCAGCCTATGCCGTTCTGCCTTATGACGCCCGGCTCAAGCATCTGCCAGCCTGGTTACAGCAACTGATGATGGAAAGCGTTGGCAAGGGCCGGGATATTCACGGAAACCCGCTACCCTATTCCACTTCGCCCTGGGTATTTGGCGAACACGGCCAGTTGTCCCAACACGCTTTTTTTCAGGCATTTCATCAGGGTAACGACGTTATCCCGGTGGACTTTATCGGCGTTCGCCAACCGGCCACCGGCAATCAGCGGTTTCTGCTGATTAACATGCTGGCGCAATCGGCTACACTAATGAACGGCAGCCAGACGCAGGATAACAACCCTCATGCCCGTTGCCCGGGCAACCGGCCCAGCACGGTTCTGCTGCTGGATGACTTATCGCCCCATTCCCTGGGCCAGCTTCTGGCCCTGTATGAAAACATGGTGTTCACCCAGTCGGTTATCTGGAATGTGAACTGCTTCGACCAGCCCGGTGTCGAACTGGGCAAGCGCATGGCGCGCCAAATCGATCAACACCTGAGCGCCGGAACCCTGAAAGAACTGGACACGGATGACTCCACCCGCGCCTTGTTGCAGAACATTCTTTTAGACCACAACGGACACGCGGAATAAGCATGAAATTCAAAAACCCCTTTCAACGTCAGAAAAACAGCCAGAAAACCAACAACCCCGGCGAAAACCAGAACAACAAACCGGCCACAAATAACCCCGGTGGCGATCCCCATGCGCCACCGGATAATGCCAGTAGCAACCAGGTGCTTCATCGCAAGACCCTGCGCCAGGCTTTGGCCACGGTGCACGACCCGATCATTGACAAGCCCTATGGCGAGGCCATAGAAATCAAGCTGCCAGCAGAAACGCCGGAAAATATCGGCGTGACCTTGCGCTATCCGGTGGGTGATTTTTTATCCACAGAGCGCGAGAACATCCAGCAGGCGCTGACAAAAATCGCGCCCCGGGCGCACATGGCCCACTTTGGGACAGTGATTCGCCCTCACAAGGTGCAACGCGACATTGCGCCAGTCGACAATATCAAGAATATCATTGCCGTGGCCTCGGGCAAAGGCGGCGTAGGCAAATCCACTGTAACGGTCATGCTGGCCAAATCCCTGCAAGCGTTGGGCGCCCGGGTGGGCATTCTGGATGCGGATATCTATGGCCCCAGCATGCCGCGCATGCTGGGCGACCACGGCAAGCCCGCCTCGCCCGACAACAAAAGTTTTCTGCCGGTTGATGCCGACGGCATCCAGAATATGTCGCTGGGTTACATGATGGATGAAGCCAGCCCGGCCATTTGGCGCGGCGCCATGGTCAGCCGCGCCCTGATGCAAATGATGAACGAAACCCGCTGGGACAATCTGGACTATCTGCTCATTGACCTGCCCCCTGGCACCGGCGATATTCAGCTCACTCTGGTACAGAAAATCCCCGTCACCGCCGCGGTGATTGTCACCACACCCCAGGACATTGCCCTGATCGATGCCCAACGCGCCTGGGCCATGTTTGAAAAAGTGCAGGTGCCGGTTCTGGGCGTGATTGAAAACATGAGCACCTTTATCTGCCCCCACTGCGGCCATGAGGAGCACATTTTCGGCCAGGGCGCGGCGGAGACCATGGCCAGAAAATTCCAGGCGCCCATTCTCGGCCGCCTGCCGCTGAACATTGCCATTCGTGAGCATATGGACGCCGGCCAGCCGGAACACTTGTGGAAAGCCCCTAAAGACAAAACACTGGCGGAAAGTGGCCAGAAAATCGCCCTGAACACCGCCCACGCTCTGGCGCAATTACCGGTGGACCTGAACCGCAATAACCCATTGACCCTTAAAAAGACTTTTTGACATGAGCATCAAATCAGACAGATGGATTCGCCGCATGGCCGAGGAGCACGGCATGATTTCGCCCTTTGTGCCCAGCCAGGTTTCCCAGGTCGATGGAGCGAAAATCATTTCCTACGGCACCTCCAGCTATGGCTACGACGTGCGCTGTGCGGATGAATTCAAGATTTTTCACAACATTAATTCGGCCGTTGTCGACCCGAAAAACTTCGACCCGCAAAGCTTTGTGGACATTCAATCGGATGTCTGCATCATCCCGCCCAATTCATTTGCCCTGGCGCGCACTGTGGAATACTTGAAAATCCCCCGCAATGTACTCACCATCTGTCTGGGCAAATCCACTTATGCCCGTTGTGGCATTATCGTCAACGTTACGCCGCTGGAACCGGAATGGGAAGGCCATGTGACCCTGGAATTTTCCAACACCACACCGCTGCCGGCCAAAATTTACGCCAACGAAGGCGTGGCCCAGTTCCTGTTTTTTGAATCGGACGAAGATTGCGAAGTGTCCTATAAAGATCGCAAAGGCAAGTATCAGGGGCAGCAAGGGGTCACCCTACCCAAGGCCTGACCCCCCCCAGACACCGCGGCAACATTTGACAGTCATTCAGTTTTTGTTCTCGGCGATCACCGACGGTTGTTCCATGGCCACCAGGTCGATGGCGAAGGGCTGGTTTTTGTGCAAACCTTGCAAGCGTATGGTTTCGCCGGGCTTGGTTGAGGCCACCAGCTCGCGATAGTGACGGTCATCGCGCAATTCAACGCCATTCACAGCCGTGATAATATCGCCGGCCTGTATACCGGCCCGAGCCGCCGGAGTGCCGTCATATACCCCCAGCACCAGCACGCCGTGGTCTGGTTTGCTTATGCCGCGTATCTGGTAGCTGGGGTTCCACATGGCCAGCCCCAGCCAGCCACGCAACACTTTGCCGTGCTGGCGAATCTCCTCCATAATCAACCGTGCAGCGTTGGCCGGAATGGCAAAGTTGATCCCCTGGGCGCCTTGTTTATTGAGCATGGCGGTGTTAATGCCCACAACCTGGCCGAGGGTGTTAATCAGCGCCCCCCCGGAAGAGCCTTCGTTGACTGGCGCGTCTGTCTGAATAAAGTTTTCGATTGCTGACACGTCCAACCCGCTGCGGCCAGTCGCACTGACTATGCCATGAGTCACTGTCTGACTGAGCCCAAAAGGATTGCCAATGGCCAGCACCACATCACCGGAACGCACGGTGTCACTGTCAGCAAACTCCGCTGCGCTTAGTCCCTGGGCGTCAATTTTTAACACGGCCAGATCGGTATCCGGATCACTGCCTATCAAGCGCGCCTCGAAAACCCGGTTATCCCACAAGGCCACAGCGATTTCATTGGCATTTTTTACCACATGGTAATTGGTCACCAAATAGCCATCAGGAGAAACAATCACGCCTGAGCCAAGGTACTCGCGGGTAAACGTTTCACTGGGGCCCAGCTTGACAATCCCCGTAAAACGCTGTAATTCCGGTGCCAATACCCGCTGCCGGGTTAATGTCGTCGTGGCATAGATGCTCACCACCGAAGGAGAGACCCTGTCCACCGCATCAGCATAGCTGGCCGGCGCCACCGCTTGCCTTGGCAGCTCGCCTGTGTCCCGGGTATTATCCAAATCCGCTTCGCCATTCCAGAGCTCATAGCGTTGCCACAGCACCAGAACAAACGCCAGGGCCAGGCCGGCAGTCACAGACTTGAGGACAAATCCCAGTATCTCTTTGAGTTGCTTCATGGAGGAATTTTTACCGCAGGTTGGCTCGTATGCGCCATTGTAAGGGATGATTTTGCCAAAATGAAACCAATCATCAGTTGTGGTCAAGGGGAATAGTTTAGTAAAATTATCGGGTTAGGGCCTCGCGCGACTTCAGCGGCTTGTCCATATTGCTGCTGGCGTTTTGCCCGTCTCGCCATCTCAATATATGAGTCCCAACCATTTACTACCAGGGGAAGTACAATGACTGAAAAAGTCAACTCCAACCGCCGCAATCTACTGATTGCCACCTCCGTTGTGGGAGCAGTCGGCGTCGGTTTTGCGGCGGTTCCTTTTATCAAATCCTGGCTGCCCAGCGAACGCGCCAAGGCCGCAGGCGGGCCAGTGGAAGCCGATTTCTCAAAACTGGAACCCGGCCAGATGCTACAAGTCAGCTGGCGTGGCCAACCCATATTCATCGTTCATCGCACGCCTGAGCAACTGGCAGTATTGCCCGAATTGAATCCGCGCCTGAAAGATCCCCTGAGCGATCACAGTATTCAGCCGCCGTTTGCCAAGAATATTCACCGTTCGCTCAAGCCCGAATACTGGGTTGGCGTGGGCATTTGCACCCACCTGGGCTGTTCGCCAAAGTATGTCCCGGACATGGTTCCACAGCCTTTTGACGAACAATGGAAAGGTGGTTTTTACTGCCCCTGCCACAACTCCCGATTCGATGTCGCCGGCCGTGTTTTCAACGGCTCGCCGGCTGGCACCAACCTGGTGATTCCTCCGTATATGTATGAGGGCGAAACCAAAGTCATCATTGGCCAAATGGCTGAAGGAGAAGCATAATGGGTAAAGCCGCAAGTAAAAATATGGCCGGCCGCTTGCTCGGCTGGATGGATGAGCGTCTGCCAGTCACTGAGTTCTGGAACAAGCACCTGGCTGAATATTACGCACCAAAAAACTTTAACTTTTGGTATTTCTTTGGCTCACTGGCCTTGCTGATGCTGGTTAACCAGATCCTCACCGGCATCTGGCTGGCCATGCACTACAAGCCCGACGCCAACCAAGCCTTCGGCCTCATTGAATACATTATGCGCGACGTGCCCTGGGGCTGGCTGATCCGCTACCTGCACACCACCGGCGCGTCCATGTTTTTTGTGGTGGTCTATCTGCACATGTTCCGCGCTTTTCTCTATGGATCATATAAAAAACCCCGTGAGCTGGTGTGGATCATCGGCATGCTCATCTATGTGGCGCTGATGGCTGAAGCCTTTTTGGGTTATGTCCTGCCTTGGGGAAATATGTCCTACTGGGGCGCCAAGGTCATTACCTCCCTGTTTGGGGTCATCCCCGGCTATGGCGAACAAATTGTGGAATGGGTGCGAGGCGACTACCTGATTTCCGACGCCACCTTGAACCGGTTTTTCGCCCTGCATGTGGTGCTGATTCCCTTTGTACTGGTCTTTTTGGTGATTCTGCACCTGGCCGCCTTGCACCAGGTCGGCTCCAACAACCCCGACGGCGTGGATATCAAAAAACTCAAGGACGAAAATGACAAGCCGCTGGATGGCATTCCCTTCCACCCTTACTACACCGTCAAGGACATTTTTGGCGTCGGCTTTTTCCTGATTATCTTCATGGGGATTATTCTGCTTAAACCGGACCTGGGTGGTTTGTTCCTGGAGCATGACAACTATGTACCGGCCAACCCCATGGTAACCCCCGAGCATATCAAACCGGTATGGTATTTCACGCCGTTTTACGCCATGTTGCGCGCCATTCCCGACCCTTTGTGGGGCGCTGTCGTCATGTTCAGTGCCATTATCGTGCTGTTTTTCCTGCCGTGGATTGATGTCAGCCCGGTACGCTCCATCCGCTACCGCAAATGGCCCTACAAGGTGGCTTTAGCCATTTTTACCATTTCTTTTGTGGGTCTGGGATATCTGGGGCTGCAATCCGGTAGCGCCTTGCAAAAACTGATGGCGCAAATCTTTACGGTGCTGTATTTCGGCTATTTCGTGTTCCTGTATTTTTACAGCCGCTACGAAGCCAAGCACCATTACTACAAACCGATTCCAGAGAGGGTGACACACTAATGAACAGATTCATACTGATTGCCGCGCTGGCGTTGGCCAGCTTCGCTGCTCAGGCCAGTAGCGGCGGAGAGACACTGGAACCGGCCAATACCAACATCCGCTCCAAGGCCTCGCTGATCAATGGCGCCAAATACTTTATGGCTTATTGCGCTGGTTGCCACTCTCTGCAATACCAGCGTTATAACCGCATGGCCAAAGACCTGGGGCTGACAGAGGACGAGCTGAAAAAGTATCTGATCTTCACCGGCGCCAAGCCCACTGACACCATACAAACCGCCATGACGCCGGAGCAAGGCGAAAAATTCTTTGGCAAGGCGCCGCCGGATCTGACTGTCATCGCCAAAGCCCGGGGAGTGGACTGGCTATATAGCTACCTGCTGGGCTTTTATGCGGATCCAGAACGGCCCATCGGCTGGAATAACCAGGTGTTCCCCAACGCCTCCATGCCACATGTATTGTGGCGTCTGGAAGGCATTAAAGTGGCCGAGTTTGAAACCCACACGGATGACCACGGCATCGAAACACGCACACTGGCTCATTTCAAAAAAGTCCGTGAAGGCGTTATGGATGAAGAAGAATATCGCCGCACTGTGCGCGATATTGTCAACTTCCTGGACTACACCGGCGAGCCGGCTCAGTTGATCCGCATGCGCCTGGCACCGTGGGTGTTGTTATTCCTGGTGGTGTTTACTTTCCTGGCCTATTTGCTGAAACGGGAATATTTCAAGGACGTTCATTAATTCAATACCCGTATCAGAACACACAAAAAATCCCCGCTTGAGCGGGGATTTTTGGTCTACAGGCCGCCTTTCACTCCAATAGCCCCCCTGAAAAGCTTTTATCAGCCCTCCCTCAAAACACCAGATTAGCCAAGCAAGCAATGCCAGTGGTATAATTCGCGGCTTAGCCGAAAACCAGTTGGCGTGTCAAGCCACAACCCCACAGCCAGCTGCAAATGCAACGACTGGGGATTTCGGACAAGATAACCGGGAGTATCCACAGCAAGGGAGGTCAGCCGTGACAATACCAGTGAGGGGAAGATCCGTCATCACGCTATTTTCTGAACCCGGCGCTTACGAAAGCGACCGCATTCGGTACATTCTTTCTATCAAAAACATTAACGTCGATATCGTTAACGTGGATGCGAATAATCCACCCGAAGACCTCATGGATGTCAATCCCTATGCCTCTTTGCCCACACTGGTGGACCGCGATCTGGCGGTGTATGGCATGAATGTCATCACCGATTACCTGGATGAGCGCTATCCCCACCCGCCGCTTATGCCGCCGGACCCGGTGGGCAGAGCCAAGCTGCGGGTGGCCGCCTATCATATGGAAAAAGACTGGCTCAGCCACCTGGACGAGCTTGACCAGGGCAGCGATGAAGAAAAGGCCGCCGTTTTGAAAACCCTCGCGGCCAAACTGGAAGCCGCCAGCGAGCTGTTTCGCGGTTCACCCTACTTTCTCAGCAATGAGCTCACCTTGCTGGACACCATGCTGGTGCCTTTCCTGTGGCGCCTGATGCAGCGCGGGCTTGACTGGGACAACATGAGCAAATCCATTCGCCAGTACGGCCATAACATGTTCAATGACCTGGCATTTCGCCGCAGCGTGGCTCATGCTGAACGAGGTATGCGCTTTGACTTCTGATGTTCCCGCCATGACTTCATCCAAGCCTTACATTCTCAGAGCCTTACATGAATGGATTGAAGACAATGGTCAAACGCCATTGATTCTGGTCAACACCCGTTACCCGGGTGTGGACATTCCTGCTGGCATTGACAGCAACGGCAAGGTGGTGCTGAACATTTCCCAAACTGCGACCGAAGGCCTGCACATGGATCACAACGGCGTGGCTTTCTCAGCCCGTTTCGCCGGTAAAAGCGCCCCGGTGTTTGTGCCGGTGGGCGCGGTACTGGCCATTTATTCCCGTGACTCCGGACAGGGCATGATGTTCGAGGAAGAAGACACGCCGCCGCCGGACACGCCCACTGAAAAACCGCGCAAAGGCAAACCCGCGTTACGCGTGGTCAAATAGCGCCTGTTCGCGCTGCAAACGGAATCATCCCATGTCGCTCGTTCTGGCTGGACTCAACCACACCACCGCTTCAGTGTCCCTGCGCGAAAAGCTGGCCATCAGCGAACAGCAGTTGCCCGAGACTTTGTCATGGTGCCTGCAACAATCGGCAGTGGATGCCTGCGTCATTGTCAGCACCTGCAACCGCACCGAGTTTTATTTTTGGCTTAACCCGCACAGTGAGTCTTTTTCTGTCCGTCAGATGCTCAGTGAAAAATTCAACATCAGCACCAGCGAAAAGCAAAAATCCCTGTACGAAAAACACGATGAGGAAGCGGTGCGACATCTTTATACCGTAGCCTCCGGCCTGGACTCACTGGTGCTGGGCGAGCCCCAGATTCTGGGCCAGGTGAAAACAGCCTTTGACCTGGCGCGCCAGCATAATGCCGTCAACAAATACCTGGAACGCCTGTTCCAGAACGCCTTCCATGTGGCCAAGGACGTCCGCAGCAGCACTGCCATCGGTCGCAATCCGGTAAGTGTGGCCAACAGCGCGGTCCAACTGGCCAAACAGGTTTTTGGGCAATTACAGGGGCGCTCCATTCTGGTGGTGGGTGCCGGTGAAACCGCCCAGTTAGTCGTTCGCTACCTGCGGCGGCAACGCTTTTCGCAATTGGCCATCACCAACCGCACCGAAGAAAAAAGCCGGCAGCTGGCCGAGGAGGTTGGAGCCCAGGTTGTGCCTTTTGAAACCTTTACTTACCAACTGCATCACTACGACCTGATTTTTTCGGCCACCGCCAGTCCTCAGCCGGTAATTAGCAAGGCAGCCGCCAGCAATGCCATTCAATTCCGTAAACACCAACCGATGGTGATGATTGATCTGGCCATTCCCCGGGATATTGAACCGGCTGTGAGCGATCTGAATGATATTTTCCTGTATGGAGTCGATGACTTGCAGCAAGTGGTCAGCAAGAACCTGAAAAGCCGCGAACAAGCCGCCGAACAGGCCCGGGTCATTATTGACATGAAAGCCGAAGCCTTTATGCAATGGCTGCGTGCCCAGCAACACATGGATCTGATTCGGCAATATCAGCAGGAAAGCGACAAACTGCGCCAGAAAGCCCTGCTCAAGGCGCATAAAATGCTGCGCAAGGGCGAACGGCCTGAAATTGCTCTGGACCACCTGGCCCGCACACTCACCCGCACACTGATTCACGCGCCGGTCAGTGGCCTGCGCCAAGCCGCGGAAAAAGGCGACCTGGCCACCATACGCGCGGCGTGCCGCCTGCTTGATCTGCACTGCGAAGCATTGCAGGCAGATAACAGAACAAACGCCATTGATGATACGGAAGGGAAAAACGATGACTCCTGACATACGCCAAAAACTTCACCAAGCGTGCGAACGCCACGAGGAACTGGCGGTTTTGCTCAGTGACCCGGAAATCATTAATGATCAGAACCAGTACCGCAAACTGTCCCGCGAGTACGCCACGCTGGATCCGCTGGTCAATGCATTTGCCGAATACAACGCCGTTGAACAGGAAATTGCCGATGCCCGCGAAATGCTGGCCGATCCGGACATGAAAGAACTGGCCGAGGAGAGCCTGCAAGAAGCCCAGGAGCGCCTGAGTGAACTGGAGCACTCCCTGCAACTGCTATTACTGCCCAAGGACCCCAATGACGACCGCAATCTGTTCCTGGAAATTCGCGCCGGGACCGGCGGGGACGAAGCCGCCATTTTCGCCGGGGACCTGTTCCGCATGTACAGCCGTTATGCAGACAGCAAAGGGTGGAAGGTAGAGATTATCAGCGCCAGTGAGGGCGAACATGGCGGCTATCGCGAAATTATCAGCCGCATCGCCGGCGATGGCGCCTACGCCCGGCTCAAATTCGAATCCGGCACCCACCGGGTACAGCGGGTTCCGGCCACAGAATCCCAGGGGCGCGTCCACACTTCCGCCTGTACCGTGGCTGTGCTGCCAGAAGCCGACGAGGTCACCGATTATGAAATCAACCCCGCGGATTTACGCATTGATACCTTTCGCGCTTCCGGCGCCGGTGGCCAGCACGTCAACACCACAGATTCGGCCATACGCATCACCCACCTGCCCACCGGCGTGGTGGTGGAATGCCAGGACGAGCGTTCCCAGCATAAAAACAAGGCCAAGGCCATGAGCCTGCTGCGCTCGCGCCTGCTGGAAGCAGAACGACAAAAAATTCACGACGAACAAAGCGAAAACCGCAAACTGCAAGTGGGCAGCGGTGACCGCTCCCAGCGGATTCGCACCTACAACTACCCCCAGGGACGCTTGACAGACCACCGCATAAACCTGACACTGTACAAACTGCCGGAAATACTGCAAGGTCAACTGGACAGTGTTATCGAACCTTTGATGCAGAAACACCAGGCCGACTTGCTTGGCAAAAATGCGTCATAATTCAGAAACCATTGTGGTTGTTTTCGGTCTATGACAACAGAATCTCTGACATTCCGGCCAAAGGTGCCATCTGAAATCCAATGCCCAGCATCAAAAAATCATTTTGCATCCCCCTGTTACTGCTAAGTCTGTTGCTGACAGGCTGCCAAAGCCAGCCCAAAAAGGCCGTTGCGGGCGCCACACCGCCAAAACATGGCGTCACACTGAAACTGACCGATAAAAACGGTCGCGAAATCAGAGCGGATAAAAACGTTGAGTGGGCCATGTTCAAAAGCCTGGCCGCCACCACGCTCAAATCAGGCGACATCAAACACACCGAAGACATCCTCGACAGCATGCTGGACTCCGCAGGCCAAAAGCCTGACCGCTGGCACGCCATGGCCCAAATTGTGGCGGCGCTGCCACAGCACAAGGCCGCCGCCTGGCTCGACAAACTGGCTGAGGCCGCAAAAAACACCCGGCAGGCGGAAATTCCACTGATCCTCAGCCAGTTAGCTGCCGCCATGAAAGACCGGCAAAAAAGCCTGGAGCTGGCCACCTGGGCCATGGAACTGGACAAAAACAACCCCAAAATCCGCTTTTGGCATGCCCGCTTGCTGGAGCTGGAAAAAAACACCCTGCAAGCCCAGTCCGAATACCAATGGCTGGTCACGCACTATCCTGACGACAGCCAGTATCAGGAAGCCCTGGCCAATATCCTGCGGCAACAAGGGGAACTGGACGCGGCGGAAAACATCTATGCCCGGCTGCCACAAACCCGTGATGTACTCTTTAAACGCTTGTTGCTGGCCGTGCAGCAACAAAACAAACCCCGGGCCGAGTCCCTATTCGCCCAGTTAAAAAACACACCCATTAACGAAAAATCCAGCCCCGAGCAAGCCGACAAGCAGTGGTATCTGCAAGGTGAGGCCGCCTGGCTGCTGGATAGAAAACGCGATGCCCTAAACGCTTACCAACATGTCACAGGCGGTGAGCACTACGTCACCGCACGTTTTCGCATGGCCGCCATCCTTGAACAGCTGGGAGAAACACCGCGCGCACTGGAAATTCTGCGCCTGCTCCAAAACCACGACAGCACAACCGCAGCGCAAGCCGCCGTGTATCGCGCATCCTGGCTGGACAAAACCGGCCAAAAAAACGCGGCTTTTGACGTTCTCGACCACGCCTTGCGCTATCAGCCCAAAAATATCGACCTGCTTTATGCCCGTGGGCTGCTGCACGAACGTCACGACAACCTCGAAGCCATGGAGCGTGACCTGCAAGCCATCCTGGCTATCGACCCGGACAATGCCACCGCCCTCAACGCCCTGGGTTATTCACTGGCCGACCACAACACCAAACTGGAAGAAGCCAGGCGGTACCTGGAAAAGGCGCTGCAACTGGAGCCGGACAACCCGGCCATCATCGACTCCATGGGTTGGTTGCACTACCGCCTGGGAAACTACAGCGAAGCCGAAAAACTGATTCGCAAAGCCCTGGCGCTCAGCGGCAGCGACCCGGAAATCTACCATCACCTGATTACCGTTCTCAAAGCCCAGGGCAAGGCCAGCGAAGCCAGCGCCGTCGCCAAGCGCGCTCAGGCTGAGTTCCCCAGCCTTGAAAAATAAGGCCGGCTGAAAAAAACCGCCGGCCTTGTTGGCGGTCTAACACCACTTTATCACCCTCCCGAAAAAACCCTGCCGCAGCCTGATCGCCGACTGGATTTCCTCGCCTGCAGACCTTTTAACAGCGCATCCGTTGCTCACCGGTCTTACGGTCTTACCTTGCTTGCGTGTCAATTTTTTGGCAGAAAACCCGGCAAAAAAACGATTAGATTAAGTAGGACACTGAGCGATCCGCTTCAAACTGTTTTTTCTTTGACCACATGTGAAGGAGAGACAACCATGGCCACATTGCCTAATATCAATCTGCGTCGTTTTACTCTGCTTGCTGTGTTCTTGTGCACTGTCATTACGCCAGGTCTGGCAGGGTCCGGCTACTGGAGCGGCAACGGCCCTGCTGGCGGGACCATTTACCGAATTGTCGCCGATCCGGTGGTACCGGGCGTTTTCTACGCCGCCAGCCGGAGTGATGGCATTTACAAGAGCACTGATAACGCCTTGAGTTGAAGCCAGAGCTCTACCGGTCTGAATGGCACCGTCAACGCACAAACGCTCATTCATCACCCCACCATGAGCCAGATTTTATACGTGGCCCAGGGCAACACCCTGTATAAAACCACCAACGGCGGCATAAGCTGGCTTCCTGTCTCAACGCTACCGGTAACCAGCGGCAACGGTATCTATACCTTGTCCATTGCGCCCGGCACCCCGGCACGACTCTTTGCCACCCTCTGGGGCAATAACACAGTCTATCGGTCTGATGACGGCGGTGTGACATGGACGGGCCTCCCGCTTGGCGCTCCCGATGAATTTGTCCAGGCCTGGGCAGTTGACCCAACCAATGCCGATCATTTATGGGCCAGCACCCGTAATGACACCACATATCCCCCTGTTTTCCGTTTTTATTCCAGCGTCGATGGCGGTGTCAGTTGGGCGGATCACACCGCGGCCCTGGGCGGTTGTTGCGCCACGGACGTTTACGACATCGCACTGGATGCCAGTGGCACAATCATTTATCTCACCGGCGCATCGGGCCAGGCCAAGAGCACCGATGGCGGTGTCACCTGGATAAATATTGGCGCCTATGACGCCCGCTCTGTATTTATCAATCCCAGCGACAGCAATGAAGCCTATCTTGCCGGTACCACTGGCGTCATCCATACCACCGACGGCGGCAGTACCTGGACGGTCCTGCGCGCCAATTTTGCCGCAAATGATACAACGGTGGCCATTTCCACAGCAGGTTTGTTCAGCCCCCATGATCCCAACCTGGTGCTGGTGGGTACCGAAACCACAGGCGTTTACAAAAAAACCGCCTCCATGTCTGGTTTTTCTCCCAGTAACCAGGGGTTGAGTGCAACCATGGTGCGCGCTTTGGCGGTCCACCCGTCAAACCCCGATTATGTGCTGGCCGGAACAGGTGAATTCATTGCCCCCACCCGCCCACACTTCATTTCTCCCAACGGCGGAGTAAACTGGCTATCGGCCGCAAGTGGTCTGGATGCACAGTATTTGCGTGCCCTGGTGATTGACCCGAATACAAGTGCATCAGTCGGCACCACCGTCGTTTATGCCACAGGTGCGAAGTATCCGACTGACATCGACTTTACCGGTTCGACAAGGCCGGCCAACGGCGGCATTTACAAAAGCACAGACGGTGGACAAACCTGGGCTGTCATCGATACCGGACTGCCAATTGATCCACCCCCTTATGGCTACAGTTGGTTTGGCATCGTGCGTGACCTGGCCCTGGATCCCTCCAGTGGCGCAGGTGGCGGCAGCGGCCCCTTGCAAACCCTGTTTGCCGTGGGTAGCGGCCGTTTTTCCGACAACGGTAGTGGCAGCTACGCCAAACAAGCGGCGAGAATTTACAAATCCACCAATGCTGGCGGCAGTTGGACTGCCTCGGACACTGGCATGGACGAAGCCGAACTCATTGATGGGCGGTGGGTATGGCCCCATGCGACGCAAATCGAAATCAACCCAAGCAATCCGGCCATCATGTATGTGGCCACTTTTCTGGGTATCAGCGGCACCAGCACGCCTCCGACCCTGGGTAACGGCATATGGAAATCCACCGATGGCGGAGCCAGTTGGAGCCTGAGCAGCAATGGCTTGCCACGGGTGGCCGGCGCAGGCAGTTCTTACTTCGATGTCTTGTCCCTGGCCATGGACCCGTCCAATCCGGATACCTTGTATGCATCTGCACATGACCCGGACACCTTCGAGTCAGAGATATACAAAACCACCGATGGCGGCGCAAACTGGACGCCTGCGAATACCGGCATTACCAGTACAGATGTACGCGACATACTGGTGGACACCGACGGCCACATCTACGCCGCAGTAGCCGGGCGTCCTGGCAACCCCGGCGGAATTTATCGCAGCACCGATGGCGGCAACAGCTGGCATGCCATCAGCGTTGACTTGGATGGCGGTGTCACCGCACTGAAGTTGACCATTGACGAAAGCGGCCCCAACAAAATTCTCTATGCCGGAACCGGCCGCTCGGTGCAAAACATTGAGTTATTGCCAGATGCCGACCTCGACGGCGCGCCGGATGCCAGCGAAGCCACAGCCCCCAATGGCGGTGATGGCAATGGTGATGGCACAGCCGACAACACCCAGGGCCAGGTGGCTTCTGTCACCACCTCGCCACTGGCGGAGTCCGGCTCAGGCAACACCTGGCAAACCGCCGGGATTTCCCAAATTACCATTGAAGTCACCCCCCCTGAACGGCAGTTGCGAACGGTTGGAGAATGTAGAAGCGCTCGACAGCACCCGCGTTCCTCTCTCACCTGAACGCGATTTCTCCTACGGCGTGATTCGTTTTGAGATTGTCAACTGCCAACAGGCCCAGGTTCGCCTCATTTACCATACCGCCACCGGTTTTGGCAGCGGCTGGAAATTGTCTCTGTACGCACCCGCCACACCCGGGGAAGACCAGTTCACATGGCATGATTACCCGACGGCCACCACCACGGGCAACCAGTGGCTGTTTACGCTTGCCGACGGTCAGTTTGGCGATGTGCGCCCGGCCAACGGCCGCATTTTGTTCCAGGGCGGAGCCGGATTCCAGGATCTGATTTTCAAGAACGGCTTTTGAAGCCATTGCAGTAACCACTCCGGCAAAGGCGGCATGACCTCTGCCATCGGGACTTGAATAGCGGCCATGATGGACCCATGATTAAGGCAGTCATGTCTTTGGAGGCCATCATGAACCACATCACCATTATTGGCAGCGGCTTTGCCGGCCTGACGGCTATACGTGAAATCCGCAAAAAGCTGCCATCAGCCCGCATCACCCTGGTGTCGCCGCTGCCGGAGTTTCATTATCTGCCCAGCCTGATCTGGATTCCACCGGGATTGCGCCAGCCGGAAGACTTACGCATTGACCTGAGCCGTTTTTTCCGCACCCACCGGGTGGAGCATCACCCCGGCCGCCTGCTGGGTGTGAGCGAAACCGGTCGGGGACTGTTCACGGACAAGGGTGAACTGTCCACTGACCAGTTACTAATTGCCAGTGGCGACCGTTTTATCAAAAACCTGCCGGGCATTGAGCACACCATCGCCCTGTGCGAAGGCATTGACGCCGCGGTCAAGATACGCGACCGTCTGGTAAACATGCAAGGCGGCACCATTGCCTTCGGTTTTAGCGGCAATCCCAAAGAACCCGCCGCCATGCGGGGCGGCCCCATGTTTGAGCTGCTGTTCGGCACTGACACCTTGCTGCGCAAGCAGGGGCGGCGAGAACACTTCAATCTGGTGTTTTTTGCCCCAGGCACCCAGCCGGGCAAACGCCTGGGCGAGCAAGCAGTCAGAAAAATCCTCGAGGAAATGAAGCGGCGTGACATTAAAACCCATCTCGGGCACAAAATCACCGGTTTTGAAGCAGACAAGGTACTCACCGAAGGCGGCGCCATTGAAAGCGACCTGACCCTGTTCATGCCCGGCATGACGGGGCCGGACTGGGCGGTAAACAGTCCGTTTCCACTCAGCGAAGGCGGCTTGATTCAGGCCGACAAGCATTGCCAGGTACCAGGCTTTGAAGGCAGCGTTTACATTGCCGGGGACGCAGGCAGCTTCCCTGGCCCTGCATGGATGCCCAAACAAGCGCATATGGCTGACTTGCAGGCCAAAGCGGCTGTGGCCAATATGGTCTTGTACACCCAGGGCAAACCGCCTGCGGCCACATATACGCCGGAGCTGGCATGTATTATCGATACACTGGCCGATGGTATTCTGGTTTTCCGGCGGCCAAACCGGAAGTTCATGTGGCGCAGCCGGATTTTTCATTATGCCAAACGGCTTTTTGAATGGTGGTATTTGCGTCCCTATCGTTCATAGAGATGCGGCCGATAGCTGATCACCTCGGCATGGGCGTCGCCGCACAGTTCGGGTATAATGGCGGGTTTTCGCAGCCATGGATTCCGCCATGCCAAACACCCCGAAAACCTTTCAGGAACTGATTTTCCGGTTACAAGAATACTGGGCCAAAAACGGCTGTGTTCTAATCCAGCCACTGGATCTGGAAGTGGGCGCCGGTACGTTTCATCCGGGCACTTTTCTGCGCGCCATTGGGCCGGAACCCTGGAATGCCGCCTATGTGCAGCCCTGCCGCCGGCCCACCGACGGCCGCTATGGCGAAAACCCCAACCGCCTGCAACATTACTACCAGTTTCAGGTGGTCATGAAACCCAGCCCGGATAACCTGCAGGAGCTCTATCTGGATTCGCTCAAAGCCATTGGCATCGACCCGCTGGTGCATGATATCCGCTTTATCGAGGACAACTGGGAATCCCCCACGCTTGGCGCCTGGGGCTTAGGCTGGGAAGTCTGGCTTAACGGCATGGAAGTGACCCAGTTCACCTACTTCCAGCAAGTGGGCGGACTGGAATGCAAACCGGTGATGGGAGAGATCACCTACGGACTGGAGCGCCTGGCCATGTATTTGCAGGACAAGGACAGCATTTACGATCTGATTTGGGCCGAAACGCCCAATGGCATTGTCACCTATGGGGATGTCTACCACCAAAACGAAGTGGAACAATCCGCCTACAACTTTGAACATGCGCCGGTGGACATCCTGCTGCAAAACTTCAATAACAGCGAAAAACAGTGCCAGGACCTGTTGGCCAAAAAACTGCCATTACCCGCCTATGAGCAGGTGCTCAAAGCCTCGCACAACTTCAACCTGCTGGATGCCCGCAAGGCCATCAGCGTCACCGAACGGCAGCAGTATATCCTGCGGGTGCGCAGCATGGCCAAAGGCGTGGCTGAAATGTATTACCAGGTACGCGAAGACCTGGGTTTCCCCAACCTTAAAGCCGCCAGCACTCCTGGAGCACAAGCATGAGCGACATTCTTTTTGAACTCGGTTGCGAAGAACTGCCACCCAAATCACTGGACACACTGGCAGAAAGTTTGCTAACAGGCGTGTTACAGGGACTCAAAGACAAAAACATCGCCTGTAACGCCACAGCCAGCCAGTGGTTTACATCACCACGCCGACTGGCTTTTATCCTCCGGGAAGTGGCGGACAAACAACCTGACCGGAAAACTGTCCGGCGTGGCCCGGCTGTGAATGTGGCTTTCACGGATGATGGCCAGCCAACACCCGCAGCCTTGGGGTTTGCCCGCTCGGTGGGCAAAACAGTGGACGAACTGGAACGGGAAAAAACGGCCAAGGGTGAATGGCTGGCCGCCACCCTGGAAGAACCGGGCGCGCCCACTGCTCAATTACTGCCTGGCATTATCCAGCAGGCCATCAAAAAACTGCCCATCCCCAAACCCATGCGTTGGGGTGGACACGACTTCAGCTTTATCCGTCCGGTTCATTGGGTGGTGCTCATGGCTGATGACACAGTCATTGAGGGTGAGTTTTTTGGCCTGAAAGCCGACAATCACAGCCGCGGGCACCGTTTCCATGCGCCAGAACCCTTTGCAGTCACTTCGGTTAACGACTGGGTGGAACAACTGCGCCAGCGCCAGGTTCAGGTCAACCCACAGACCCGACGGGATAACATTCAGCAACAAGTGCAGGCCCTGGCCGCTCAACACAAAGGCCACGCCCTGATTGACGACGATCTGCTCAACGAGGTCAACAATATCGTCGAGTGGCCCGTGGCCATGCTGGGGCATTTTGACGCAGAATTTTTGCAGGTGCCTGCCGAAGCCCTGATTTCCTCCATGCAATCACACCAGAAGTACTTTCCGGTGACAGACACCAAGGGGCGGTTACAGCCGCATTTTATCGCCATCGCCAATATCGAATCCCGCGATCCCAAACAGGTAATTGCCGGCTTTGAGCGGGTGATTCGTCCCCGCCTGGCCGATGCCCGTTTTTTCTGGGAACAGGACAAGAAAATCCCCCTGCAACAGCACGCTGAAAAACTCCAAAGCATGGTCTTTGAACAGTCATTGGGCACCCTGGCGGATAAAACCCGCCGGGTGCAAAACCTGGTTGAATCACTGGCCAGAGCCAACGACCTGGACACCACCGCCGCCGTGCGTGCTGCCGAACTGGCCAAAGCCGACCTGGTCACGGACATGGTGGGCGAATTTCCCGAATTACAGGGAACCATGGGCCGCTACTACGCCCGGGAACAAGGCGAGCAGGACACTGTTGCCGCCGCCATTGGCGAGCAATACAAACCAGCCTTTTCCGGCGATGCCATCCCCGTCACAGCTTTGGGCCAGGTTTTGTCTCTGGCTGACCGCATTGACACTTTGGCCGGCATTTTCGCTGTCGGCAAAAAACCCACTGGCAACAAAGATCCCTTTGCCCTGCGCCGGGCAGCCCTGGGCGCCATACGCATTTTGCAGGAAGGTCAGCTTCAGGCCGATGTTTTTCAGCTACTCGATAGCGCACAAACGCAACTGCACGGACTGGACTTTGACAAGCCAGCAACTAATGCCCAATTGCGTGAATTCATCGCCCAACGACTGAAGCACCACAGCCTGGAACAAGGGTTTGATTACGATGTGGTGGATGCGGTACTGGCGCGGCTAAATGGTGATATGCGCGATTTTCAGCAACGGTTGCAGGCGGTCACCCAGTTCAAGGCCATGCCGCAATCCCGGACCCTGGCCACCGCCAACAAACGCATTGGCAATATTCTTCGCAAGGCAGACCTGACCAACATCGCTGCGGTTGACCCTGAACAGTTTATCGCCAGGGAAGAAACCGCCCTGTTTCAGGCCTTGCAGGCATTACAAAGTGACTACAAGAGCGCAACGGAAAAACATGACTATGCCCAGGCACTTGCATTACTGACCCGCTTGGCCGAACCGTTGGATGCATTTTTCGAGCATGTCATGGTCAATGCCGAAGACCCTGCCGTGCGCGCCAACCGGTTGGCCCTGCTTCAACAACTGCAGCATATATTTAACGAAGTGGCTGATATCGCCCTGCTTGAAACCAGCAGTTGATGCCCACGGTTCACTGAACGTTCATGCCCGAATACTTCCATCACCATGATGGTATTAAAAGCAGGAACAGGTGCAATGGCAACCCGACCAGACTGGCCATGAAGCGCAGCAGAACATACTGGAACACATCACCATGTTGTATAACACCCGGAGACTGCATTCCTATTTGGGTTACATGAACCCCTACGACGGCGAACATTCCTTTTCCCGTCATTCCGGGCGAGCCTCCCACCTCCGTCATTCCGGGTAAGTTTTTCCTTCTCCGTCATTCCGGGCGAGCGGAGCGAGACCCGGAATCCATAGCCCCAGGCGGCACGGCGTAGCCAACAGACGCAAACTCACCAGCTTCCAGAGCGTACGCCAATGAGTGCCTGCCTCGGTAAACCCTGCGGCTGCGGGTTGTTCCTTCCCATTGTGTGGCATGGATTCCCGCGTTCGCGGGAATGACGAGATGTCTGGTGAGTGTGGATTCCCGCGTTTACGGGAATGACAGTGTGGGAGCTGCCCCCGTCATTCCGGGCGAGCGGAGCGAGACCCGGAATCCATTTTCCCAGCCAGCACGATCCACCGACAGGCACATAACCACCACTTCGCCAAGTGTCACCAACAGGAACCCACCAGCTTCCAGATCGTCACCAACGGGTGTTTACTCCGGCGCATCACCTCTGTGCCCTTTACATGCAGATGTTGCCCGCTCACTCCCCAAGGCGCAGGACCTCGCACAGCGCCGAAACAGTGGACAAAATACGCGGCGTCGGGCGGCTCAACCGGTCTGCATCCACATGCAAAACCCGCTGATTTTTAACAGCGGGCATATCTTGCCAGGCACGCCATAAGGTTTTGTTGGCATCCATAACCGAAACCGCAGACTGACCGGCTGTGGCGGTCTCTTCCCCTTTTGAGAGAATAAGGATTACCTCGGGCTGACGCTTTACCACCGATTCTTCTGTCACTGGCGCCGACACCAAATCCATATCGGCAAAGACATTATGTAGCCCACACAAGGCCACCGCCTGACTGATCCAGTGTGTTCCCGAAACGGTGTATAGCGGCTTGTCACTAATCTGAATAAAGGCCCGCTGTACCGGCATGCGTGGCATGTTCTGCTGGCGGCTGGCCAGTTCCTGTTCAAAAAAATCGGCTTGCCGGTTGGCTATGCTGCTTGAGCCCAGCAAATGCCCAATGCGGCGAATAGCCTGACCAATATCCGCCAGGTTTTGAATGCTGATGGCCTCCACATTCAGGCCGATGCGTTTGAGTTTTCGCAACACCGGTTCAGGCGTGCCGCCGTCCCAGGCCAGAACCACCTCCGGCTGCATTTGTAACAGTTTTTCATAATCCAGGGCAAACGCATCACCCACCACCGGCAAAGATTTTATTGCCGGTAGAAAATCACTGTATCGCGTTACCGCCTGCAAATGGGCGCCAGCACCGGCGGTATACACCAATTCCGCCAAATGTGGGGCCAGAGCCACCACCTTCGGCGACTCAACAGGCGGTGCCGAGATTACTGCATCTTTCCCGGTAGTGACCTGCTGACGGGATGCCGGCTCGAACACGCTCAACGCAATCACAGTCAGCGCTATCAGCAGGGCAAAAAAAATCAGCCCGACCAGCGGGCTGTTCTTTTTATCAGGAAAATATGGGCCAGGCATAAGCTAGGGGTGGTTCTCAACCAGTTCTTCCAGCGCGTCTTCTATGGCACCCGGGGCGCTGATCAGCTTGGTAAAGCCATGCTTGCCCATCATGGGCAAGTCGGGAAAATGCACAGCCATGCGAAACTTCATGTGCAAGGCTTCCACTTCGTTACCGTTAACCATGACTTCGTAAGGCAAATAGGCAATTTTGCTGGGACTCTCAAAATCCACCACACTGAGCTGGAATTGCTCATCCAGATCTTTTTCATCTTCATTGGTGGCCTTGAGTTGCACGCCAAAAACCGTCTGCTGTTCGCCGGGAATGTCAATGCGATAAACCGTACTGATGGCATCATTCGGTGTGGCCAAACGTTTTTCCAGAGCCGTCACGGCCGCCTCGTGGCTGTCAAACTCTCCCAGTTCATAGGGATCATCAAAGTATGGCATGGAAAACATATAGTGATATTTTTTCAGCTTTTTGGGTCTCATGCCTTCTTTGGCGCCAAAGTCCCGCACATGCCCCAAGGCCCCTTTCAGTTTTTCCGCCACCGGCTTCATGTCTCCGTTCAGGCGATAGGCATACTGAAAATATTCAGGATTGGCAAAACTGACCTCCACTTCTTCTCCATGTTTGGCCACACCAATCCGTTGGCCCGCGCCATAACCGCCGCGCTTGGACGCAGCCGCAATTTGAAGGGTTTCCGGACTGGTGACAACAATCACTGTGTTATCACCAAACGGTTGGTATTCACCCACTACGGTAAAGCCGGCATCCATGAGTTTTTGTTTGGTGTCCGCCACAGTCTGGGCATAATCGGCTTTTTCTACCGAAGCCAGCACAAAGGGTTTAAGGCGCTGTTCGGCCTGGGCCGTTGCCAAGGTGGCCAATAACATCACACACAACAAAACCAGTGTTTTTTTCATGGGTCTTCTCCAAAAAAGGGGTCAACAGTGCATTATGCAACAACTTTGCGGTAAAACCAATTGAGTCTCGCCGCCAGCCAGCGGCCACAAATGGTATTATCATAATGCCAGAACGGGCGCGCCCTCGTGACTGCAACAACAAAAAATACCGGAGGAAACCGTGAACACACCAGACATTCACCCCACCGCCTTTGTTCACCCCGACGCCCGTCTGGGGGCCAACACCCGGGTGGGCGCTTTTAGCCAAATCCATGCCGGAGTCATACTGGGTGGCAACAGCCAGGTGGGAAGCTATTGCGAGCTGGGCTATGCCAATGGCCTGGAAAAGACATCCACCCTGGAAATTGGCGCCAACAGCTTGATTCGTTCTCACAGCGTATTTTATCTGGGCTCCCGTTTCGGGCCGGGGCTAAGCACAGGACACCGGGTGACCATACGCGAAAACACCCAGGCCGGCAAAGATGTGCGTATTGGCACCTTGTCGGATATCCAGGGCGACTGTCAAATAGGCGAACACTGCCGTCTGCACAGCAATGTTCACGTCGGAAAGCACAGCCAGATTGACCGCTTTGCCTGGATTTTTCCCTATGTGGTACTAACCAACGACCCAACCCCACCCAGTGAAATCCGCCTGGGCGTGCATGTGGGTGAATACGCGGTTGTCGCCACCATGTCAGTGCTGCTGCCAGGGGTATCCATTGGTCCACATGCCCTGGTGGGCGCCGGCAGCGTTGTTAGACGCGATGTATCTCCACACAGTCTGGTGGCCGGGAATCCGGCACGGTTTATCCGGCCCGTGAAAGAGATTCGTCATCCTCATACCGGCGCCCCCATGTACCCCTGGCCACGCCATTTCCACCACGGCTATCCGGATTCCGTGCGCGCCCAGTGGCAGACTGAATTCGGCGCTCAGGACACGCCACCGAAGTCATCACCCTGACACTGCCACAAAAGACCGGTCACAACAAACACTGTGACGAAGGTTTACGGAATAAGGCCGGTTAATGTTTCTTTAATTCCACTAAGGGGATAATATAGGCCGCGCACTGTACAGGTTGTCGAAATGACCAAGAACTTCACGGAAGAATTACTGAACTGCTGCGCCCATGGCCCGCTGGACAAGGTAAAAACACTCCTGCGCCAGGGCGCCAGCGTGGATGTCCGCAACCCGCGGGGACATACCTTGTTGCAAGTGGCTTTGCGCCACGGCCAATGGGGTGTAGCCCGCTATTTACATCGTAAATACCCGCAACTGGCCACAGTCAACAGCCAACGGCTTCCCTGTTTGCTGGCGGCAAGCCAAAACAAGAAAGACGACCCTGAAGGTTTGGAGCTCTGCCTGTCCAGACTGGGCGGTTCCCTGAATGACACGGACGCTCATGGCCGCAGCGCCTTGCTCACTGCCTGTCTGCAGGGCCACTTGAAAAAAACCAAATGGCTGCTGGCCCGCGGGGCTGATGTGAACCAGGCCGACCAAACCGGCCGAACCGCGCTGATGGAAGCCACCGAAGCCAGTCATGTGGCCCTGGTGCGCGCCTTGCTCAAGGCCGGCGCCCAGCCCAATGCCGCTGATGGCAACGGCGATACGGCGCTGCTGTGCGCCATGCGCGCAAAAAAACCCAACCTGACACTGATTAAAATGCTGCTTGGCAACCAGGCCGACCCGGAACAGCGGAATCATCAGGGTGTCAGCCCCTGGTTACTGGCCAAGCAAAAGCATAAACAGGCGCTGGAGGTCATTGAAAAGCACATCAACAGCCAACGCCAAATCGAATTGCCGCTTTTTGACAGCACGGCACAAAATAAAAAGTCAACACAAGCCATTACCACAGCCCATATGTCCGCAACCATAAAACCTTCAGGCAAAAACAGGATGGAGAATCATGTCCGCACCACTGCCACTCCCTTGGCTCCCGCCCCCAAAGAACAGGACCTAAAAACCTGGTTTGCCGCCGCCCGCAGCGGCCATATGGGCACACTCAACCGCCTTTTGCTTAACGGCATGGACATTAACGCCGTGGACAAACAAGGCTGCACCGCCGTGATTCGTGCCGCCGGCGCCGGTCACCGCGCGACCGTGGCCTTCTTGCTGCAACGAAAAGCGGATATTCACCACCGATCCAATAATGGCAGCACTGTTTTATCTGCTGCCATTCTGGCCAATCAACGGACGATCTGCCGGCTTTTGCTTAAGCACGGTGCCGATGCCTCCGGAACCGGGCCAGGCAATGTGCCGCTGGTATTGCTGGCGGCTGCTCAATGGAGCGAGGATCAATTGCTGGCCTTGCACCAGCAAGGCGCCGACTTGTCAGTGCAAGACAAACAGAAAAGAACCGCCCTTCATTGCGCGGCACTGGCTTGTGAGTTTCAGCACAATCTACCCGCAGGCAAGGCGCTTTTTCAATTCCTTCTGCAACATCATCTGGACTTGACCCAGCCGGATAGTCACGGCCTAACCCCGCTGGAAATACTCTGTGGCGGACATAAACCCCATGCCTACCAGGCGCCGGACAGTCGCGTTGCGACACTCTTGCATTCCATACTACAATTGCCGGCAGCAGCAGGCGTAATACACGCGCTCATGCCGAAACTACTCGCTAGCTGCGAGCGCCACGGCCTGAGTCATACACGGGGGATTTTGCTGGCAGGGGGATCATGAAGCGCACCAAAAAACAACTCGAACACCTTTTTTACGAACATAAAACACTCATTGTCCGGGCGGTGGCCGCCCACCGTCCCAATATCCCTGGTATCACCGCCGATGATGTCGAACAGGAAGTGTGTATTCGTTTGTGGAATACCCTGAAAAATGACCGGCAGATTGACAATCCTGCGTCTTATATTTACAGAATGACAGCCAATGTCATTATCGACCTGGCACGCAAAAATCAACGCCACAGCAATGAAACCAAACTGCCCCATGAAGGCGATGAAGATTGTCACCGGGCCGAACTGGAATCAAGCACCGCTTCACCGGAGGCGCACATTTTCAGTGAGGAGAAGGTACGGCAAATTATGGCCGTGATTAACACCTTGAACGAAAACCGACGCACTGCAGTCAAACTGCGTTTGCAGGGGTTTTCCATCAAGGAAATCAGTGAAATTACCGGCTGGTCGTTTTATAAGGCCGAGAACCTTTCCAAACGGGCATTTACCGCTTTGAAGGCCAAACTCAAGGAATTGGGCATTGAATATGACAACTGACACGCAATCAACCCCGAAAAAACAGACAACCATGACACTCAACCAGGATGAGTTGGATGAGTTGGCTGCCTTGTTCCAGCAACATACACGAAATGGCCAGGCTTCGCTGGACGCTGTTTTTCTCGCCCCGGCGGCCTCTGACAGACGCATTGCCTATGCCGAAAAACTGGCTGAAGATGCTCTCGCCTGTCAGGCCCTCAAACTGGCCAATCGTCTCAAGCCCTGGAGCACAGCTATTGGCAGACGACTGGCACACACTTCTCCGTTGTCCCATCCTTGGTGGAAACCAATCCGCTGGCTGGGGTTGGGGCTGGCCTGTGCGGTACTGGCCATGGTCGTGATGACGCCCCAATGGCAAAAAGGCATGCAGCCTGCCGACCAGGATACCTTTTTTGCCGGTCATTTTGAGCGGACTCAGCCAGCCAATGAGCACATTTTCACTGAAAGTTTCGCCCCGGCTATCAAGGACGAACCACTTTTCAAAGCACATTTTGACAGAGCCGGGCCTGATTACCAGTCCTGACAAAGCATAATCGGCCACCAGTATGGTGGCCATTATTTTTGTATACGACTGTGCGAACCGCTCACAACCTTCTTTTGCGCCGCCGCATCTGCCATGGCATTTGACCCGTCCCCACCGGCCAGTATCCAGAACCTCCTGCACCGGGCCTGCCACACCTGGGGGCTGTCGCGTCTGGATGCTGAATTACTCCTGGCCATGGCATTGGGGAAGCCTCGAAGCTGGCTGTATGCCTGGCCTGAACACATTCCCGGACCAGCCATCCAAGAGACTTTTATCCAGCTGACGCAACAGCGCGCCGCAGGAAAACCCCTGGCCTATCTGACCGGCCACAAGGAGTTTTACGGCCTGGATTTACAGCTAAGCCCGGATGCCCTGATACCCCGCCCGGATACCGAAACCCTGGTGGATACAGCCATCGAGATCATCGACCGCCACAAGGCCAGGCGTATTCTGGATTTGGGCACGGGCAGTGGCGCCATTGCCCTGGCCATCAAGTCCCAATGCCCGGCATGTGATGTCTGGGCTAGCGATGTCTCTTCCCAGGCGCTTGGCGTCGCACGCAACAATGCCAAACGTCTGGGCTTGTCGGTGCATTTTTGCCAGGGATGCTGGTTCGATGCCATCCCCATGAATTGCGGCCCTTTCGATCTGATTGTCAGCAACCCGCCCTATATCGCCCCGGATGATGGCCATTTGGAAGCCTTGTCTCATGAACCCAGGCACGCCCTGGTGGCCCATAACCACGGCTTGGCAGACTTGTTTGAAATTATTGACCAGACACCGAAATATCTTGCTGACGGTGGCTTTGTGTGGCTGGAACACGGACACACACAAGGCGCGGCCGTGCGGGAACGATTCCATGAACGTGGTTATCAAGCCATTGAATCCCGGCATGATTTAGCCGGGCTTGAACGCATTACCGGCGCGCGCCTGTATCCCTGAAAACAGAGTACACACTCGTCTGGCTTGTATCGCCTCAAGCATTGGCCAGCTCATCCTGGCGTGGTAGCCAGCGAGCAATCAGCTTGTCAGCCAACTCCGGGCTTTTCTGTAACAATTTCGGCGCCAGAAGCGTAGCCTGCTGCAAGGCCGTCTGGTCCCGCTGCACATCGGCCACACGAAACTGCAAGGCGCCCTTCTGGCGGGTACCCAGCACCTCACCCGGTCCGCGAATTTGCAAATCGACCCGGGCAATTTCAAAACCATCATGCGTGCGCCGCAATGTTTCCAGCCGTTTTTTGGCGGTTGCGCCCAGCGGCGACTGATACAGCAACACACAGTGGCTGTGGCGGTTGCCACGCCCCACTCGCCCACGCAACTGATGTAATTGCGACAGGCCCAAGCGCTCGGCATTTTCAATCACCATTAAACTGGCATTGGGCACATCCACACCCACCTCGATGACCGTGGTGGCCACCAGCAAGTCGGTTTGGCCAGCCTTGAATTGACGCATAACGGCGTTTTTCTCCTCGCTTTTCATGCGGCCATGCACCAGGCCAATACGCAAATCGGGGAATTGCCGGGCCAGCTGCTCGGCGGTCTCGCTGGCTGCCCGGGCTCGCATCAGCTCTGATTCGTCAATCAAGGTACACACCCAGTAGGCCTGTTCACCGCGGGCGCACGCCGCGCGAATGCGCTCGGCCACCAATGGCATTTTTTCATTGGATAAAACGAGCGTGGTGACAGGCTGGCGGCCCGGCGGCAACTCGTCAATGACAGAAACATCCAGATTGGCATAGGCGGTTTGCGCCAGCGTTCGGGGAATGGGTGTGGCGGTCATGATTAACTGGTGGGCCATGTGACTGTGTTCCCCATGGGGCCCCTTCTGGCGCAAAGCCAGACGCTGATGCACCCCGAAACGGTGTTGTTCGTCAATCACCACCAGGACCAGATCAGAAAACTGAACCGCATCCTGAAACAGGGCGTGGGTGCCCACCACCAGAGGCACACCGGCTGCAATGCGCGCCATTGCCGTGCGGCGCTGAGCCGCGTTCAGGCCACTGGATAAAAACACCACGTCCTCTGGCGCAAACCACTGCGTCAAACTGGCCGCATGTTGTTCGGCCAGCAACTCGGTGGGCGCCATCAAGGCGGCCTGCTTGCCTGCCGCCTGAGCGGTCATCATGGCCGCTGCTGCCACCACGGTTTTGCCACTGCCCACATCACCTTGCACCAATCGTTGCATGGGCACATTTCTGGCCAGATCCGCCCGGACCTCTGCAATAACCCGCTGTTGCGCCGCAGTCAGGGAAAAGCCCAGGCGCTGCTGGAATGCCTGCCAATCGGACTCTGGCAGATGCAATACCGGCGCCTGGCGGGACTGAACAGTGCGCCGCAGTTTTTTCATGGCCAGCACGTGGGCAATGATTTCCTCAAGAACCAGCCGCTGCCGGTGCGGATGAGTGGCGGACAGCAAGGTGGTGATATCCGTGTCCGCAGGCGGCCGGTGAATCCCGTTTAAGGCGGTGAGCAAATCCGGCATGTCAGCCGGTAACACTTCGGCCTGTTGCAGATAGTCAGTCAATACCAGGCGGCCCTGCTGCAAACAGTCCATGGCTTGGGAGACTGCGCGCTGCACGGCCTTTTGGCTCAAACCATCGGTTTTTGGATACACTGGCGTCAAATAATTCGCCAATGGCGGTGGCCGCTGGCCAATATGCTGATATTCAGGATGCAACATTTCCGGCATGCCCATTCCCGGGCGCACCTCACCGTAAGCCCGGATGAGTGTGCCCGGCTGCATCTTAATGGACTGGGAGCGGTAGAAGCGGAAAAACTTCAAGGCCAGCGTGGCGTTGCCATCTGTGATTTCACACACCAGGATCGGCCGTCTTGTGTTTGTGGTGTAACGCCGCAGCACGCGCCCCTCCACCATGGCTGGCTGACCGAAGACCAGCTTGTCCAGCGGGTACAAGCGGGTGCGATCTTCATACCGCAAGGGCAAGTGAAACAGCAGGTCTTCAACCCGTTGAATCCCCAGACTGGCGAATTTGGCCGCCTGGGCCTGGCCAATGCCCTTGAGTCGAGTTAATTCCACCAGTACACGCGGAAAAGAAAAGCATATCCCGACGGCTGTCGCCGGGTCTCTTTATGCTTCCACAGCAATAAGGGCGTCCATTTCCACCAGCGCATCCCGCGGCAATGCCGCGACTTGCACGACGGCCCGGGCCGGATAAGGCGGGTCAAAAAATTCTGCCATAATGCTGTTGACGGCATCATAATGGCTTAAATCCTGCAAATAAACATTCAGCTTGATGGTGTTTTGCAAGCGGGTGCCCGCTGCTTCGGCCAGAGCAGCCAGGTTGAGAAACACCTGGCGGATCTGCTTTGCGGCGTCTTTGTGGGCCAAAACGCCTGTTTCTGCATCCAGGGCGATTTGTCCGGACGTATAGAGAATGCCATTGTAGACCACGCCCTGGGAATAAGTGCCAATGGCCTCTGGCGCGGTTTTTGTCTGAATAATGTGCTTGTTCATCGGGTGTCCTCTTTTCTTTTATGCCCCCCCTCACAATAGGGGCAGTATAAAACGGCCTGCAGGCACAGGTAAAGCCAGAGAACTGTCAGAGGCGCTTGCGCTCAGCGCGTAACATTTCCGGATAGTGTCGTAACTTGCGCAAAATGGACTCCAACTCTTGCAGGTGACGCACGCTGACCACGAACTCCAGTCCCGTAAAATCGCCGTCCCGATCCACCTGGCGGACACTTTCGATATTTGTGCCCATTTCCGCGGTGGCACCTGCCAGCTTTGCCAGGACGCCGGGCTTGTTAATCACATCCAGCTCCAGGGTGCTGCGGTAAGTTCCGCGGTTTTGCCGATCCCACTTCACTTCCACCATGCGCTCGGGATTTTTTTGCAGTTCTTCAATGTTGGGGCATTCGTCACGGTGAATCACGATGCCCTTGGATGGACTCAAATAACCGACAATGGCATCGCCCGGAACAGGCTGGCAGCAGTTTGGATAGTGAACAATACTGCCTTCATCGCCTGTGATTTTCAAAGCTTCCTTGGGGACATAATCCTGTCCCAGCCCCCGTTGTTTGAGCAAAGGCAATAATTTCCGGGCAAGCAGTGAGGGCAGTTGCTCACCCAAAGCGATGGATTTGAGCAGGTCGTCCATGCTGTCGAAACGATATTCCTTGAGCACACGGCGAATGGAGCGCTTGTCCAGCTTTTCAAAGGAATAGCCATAGGTATCCAGCGCCCGGTCCAGCATCCGGTGACCCACCAGAATGGCTTCCTCATCACGCACCTGCTTGAGGGCCTGACGAATGGCCGTGCGCGCCTTGCTGGTGGCCACCACCTGGAGCCATTCCGTTTTGGGCCGCGCATGGGGATCCGTTTCAATCCGGACGGTTTGACCGGTATGCAGTTTTTGCTTCAGGGAAGCCGGTGCATTGTTGACTTCCGCCGCCACTGCATGATTACCCACGTCGGTATGGATGGCATAGGCAAAGTCCAGCACGGTGGATTTTTTCGGCAACTGGACAATATCGCCCCGGGGGGTAAACACGTAAATCTCATCGGTGATGAGATCGCGCTTCATGTTTTCGTAGAATTCCAGGGAGGAGCCGGTGTCTTTTTGCAGCTTTAACAGGTTATTGAGCCAATTACGGGCCGCCATTAAACGGCTGGAGGTTTCGGCATCCGCATTTTTGTACAACCAATGCGCAGCCACCCCGTTTTCGCACACCACATCCATGCTTTCGGTCCGAATCTGGGCTTCCAGCATCAGGCCATAGGGACCAGTCACCACGGTGTGCAGGCTTTGGTAGCCATTGCTCTTGGGTACGGCAATGTAGTCCTTGAAGCTTTTTTCGTTGGGAGGATACAAATTGTGCAGTATGCCCAGGGTGACATAGCAGTCCCTGACTTCGTCAACAATAATCCGCACCCCGAAAATGTCGTAAATTTGTTCAAATGGACGGTTTTTCTCGCGCATCTTGCGCCAAATGCTGTAAATGGATTTTTGTCGTCCCAATAACTTGGCCTGCAACCCGGAATGGCGCAATTCCCGCGCCAGCTTCCGCTTGACGTCGTCCATAATGTGCTGGCGCTTGCCGGTAAATTCCCGGACTTTTTCGCTGATTTCGGCAAACACATTGGGGTGCAGGGCGCGAAAGGCGTGATCTTCCATTTCGTGCTGGATCTGTTTTAACCCCAAGCGCTCCGCAATGGGCGCAAAGACGTCCAGGGTTTCCCGGGCTATGCGCTTTTTGGCTGACTCGCTCATGGCCTCGATGGTCCGCATGTTATGCAGGCGATCGGCCAGCTTAATCAGGATAACGCGAATATCCTGGGCCATGGCGAACAGCATCTTGACGAAGCTTTCGGCCTGCGCCTCTTTCAGGTTACGAAACTTGAGCTTGTCGAGTTTGGTAACCGCTTCCACCAACTGTGTGACGGTTTTTCCGAAACGCCGCTCCAGGTCTTTCGCGGTGACCTCGGTGTCTTCAATGGTGTCATGCAAAATACCGGCGCACAAGGTGGCGATATCCATGTGGTGGTCGGCCAGAATGGCCGCCACAGTCAATGGATGCGTGATATAAGGCTCGCCGGATTTGCGAAACTGTGTTTTATGCGCCTCGGCGCCAAAGTGAAAGGCAGATTCAAGGCGCTGGCGGTGTCTCTCAGGCAGGTAGCCGGTCTTACGCTGGAGGTTTTTCCAGGCCGCCTGAACGGCTGGATGGTCGCGGGTGCAGGTGTCAGGTAGTTGAGTGCTCACGTGCGACACCTGCACGGTCGGTCAGCCACAAGTAACATGTGTTGACCGGCCGTTGCGCTCATAGAGGAGGCAGGGGCAGATCCAGGTCGTTCGCTTCTTGTTGGCGCTGGTTTTCAGCCACAGCATTCCAGGCTTCCAGTTCCTCATGCCGTTTCTGCTCGGCTTCCATTTCCGCAACCACCTTGGCATCAATAACGCCTTCGGCGATTTCGCGCAAGGCCAAAACGGTGGGTTTGTCGTTTTCTTCTTCCACCAGCGGTTCCTGGCCATTGGCAATCAAGCGCGCGCGCTTGGCGGCCAGCAGAACCAGTTCAAAACGGTTATTGACTTTTTCCAGACAGTCTTCAACAGTAACTCGTGCCATGATTTATTCCTGATAATTTGCGCAACCTTTAAGGCCACTTCTTGCAAGGAACCGATAATTTTACCAAAAAATTCGGTATCAATGGCGTTTGAAAGTACAATTGATGCGCAAAAAAGGCCGAAACTGCATGCCTCTAGATGAGCTGCCGTTTTTTCAGGGATGAGAAAGCGGACAACCCGTGCCGGCGCCATGTTTCTACCGCCACCGGCCGGCCGGCTTCAGCCACACAGCGGCCGGCTTGCCACACCCGCTTGATGGCGTCCGGCGCGGCGAACATAAAGGCATCCAGTCGCTGAGCTTCACTGGCGTATTTCAGCAACAATTTGTCATCATCCAGTTCCAGCCAGTGGGCGACTTGTCCCACCAAACCTTCTGCCGGCGCATGGCCGCAACTGGCCTGCCAGCCGCCACGCATGGCAGTCAGCCACAAGGCGTCACCGGCGTGAATGGCTTTGGCAGGCCGAATATCAGTGGTCTCACCGGCCACAACCCGACGTTGATGCTGCAAGCGCTGGCCATACTCCAGCCATTGGCATTCGCAGGCAGGATTCAGCGTCACGTTGCTGTCCGAGCCCACTGCATAACGGCCACCGGCGGCTTGGTATTCCGGAAAAGGGAAAACGCCATCACCCAGATTGGCTTCCGTGCTGGGGCACAGGACCGCTACGGCGCCACTGGCAGCCAGCGCACGTGTTTCCATGGTGTTCATGTGCGTGGCATGTATCAGACTCCAACGGTGGTCAACCGGCAAATGCTGTAACAGCCATTCCACTGGACGCTGGCCCAGCGCCTGCTGGCACTGCCGAACTTCCGCCACCTGTTCAGCAATATGCACATGCACCGGCCAGTCTTCAGGGACTGTCGATAATACCGCTTGCATATCGCCCAGCGAAACAGCCCGTAAACTGTGAAAACACACCCCCAGCCGCTGATTGCCACGGAGCCGGCCCTGCAGATAATCCAGCATGGCCAGATATTCCCTGACGGATAATCCAAATCGCTGTTGTGCAGGGGACAGGCTATCATCACAAAAACCGCTGCGCCGGTAAAGCGCCGGTAGCAGGGTCAAGCCAATTCCGGTGGCTTGGGCAGCCGCCAGGACAGCTTCTGCCATGGCCGTGGTATCACGGTTATGCGGGCCACTGCGATGCAAGTAATGAAACTCGCACACATGCACGTAACCATGAGCCAGCATGTCCGCATAGGCCCAGCAAGCCAGGTCATATAACTCATCGGGCGTAATGCCATTGGCCAGTGCGTACATGCGCTCCCGCCAGCTCCAGAAATCATCATGTTCGCCCAGGCGAAACTCGGCCTGACCGGCCATGGCGCGTTGAAAGACGTGACAATGGGCATTTGCCATGGCCGGAATCAGCCAGCCACAACGGATATCCCCGACATGCGGCGGCTGATTGGCATGCACGCTGATAACACGCCCTTGATTATCCACAGCCACCCGCGCATTGGGCAACCAGTGGCCATCCACCTGCAAGGCGGCCGCATGAAAAAATCGTTGAGAACGGCTCATGAAAAACTGGCATCCAGGGGTGAGTATGGCCTATCATTATACGCTGCTTTTTTGTTAAAAATTTATGGCCGCTTCTTCCCGCACCCGTTTGTTGTTAAAAAACGCCCACATCGCCAGCCTGCAGGACAATGGCGAACCTTACGGGCTGATAAAAGGCGCCATTGCCATTGACAATGGCACCATTCAGTGGGCAGGTTCTGAAGACCAACTGCCTCCAGACTGGTGTCAGACCGCAACCGACTTGCACATTTGCGACCTGGGCGGACGACTGGTAACCCCCGGTCTGATTGACTGCCACACGCATCTGGTGTTTGCCGGTGACCGCAGCGGTGAATTTGAGCAACGCCTTAACGGGGCCAGTTATGCAGACATCGCCAGGGCCGGCGGCGGCATCCTGGCCACGGTCAAAGCCACCCGGGCAGCCAGCGAAGCAGAACTGCTTGACCTGGCCGCGGCCCGTCTCGAGGCCATGATGGCTGAGGGTGTGACCTCTGTGGAAATCAAATCCGGCTACGGCCTGGATGAAGCCAGTGAAATCAAAATGCTGCAGGTGGCAAAACGTCTGGAAGAATCCCTGCCCGTACGAATCAGCCGCACATTCCTGGGCGCCCACGCCCTGCCGCCGGAATATGCCCATGACCGTGCAGGCTATGTCAACTGGTTGTGTCAAAGAATGATTCCACGCATTGCCGGGGAACAACTGGCCGACGCCGTGGATGCCTATTGTGAGCACATTGGTTTTACGCCCGAGGAAACACGGAAAATCTTTGATGCCGCGGTACGCCATAACCTGCCGGTCAAACTGCATGCAGACCAGCTTTCCGATATGCGTGGGGCCGCCCTGGCCGCCGAATACTGTGGCCTGAGCGCTGATCACCTGGAATACACCTCGGTTCAAGGCGTCAAAGCCATGGCCCGAGCCGGCAGCGTGGCGGTGTTGTTACCCTATGCGTTTTACAGCCTGGGCGAAACCCGAAAACCCCCAGTGGCCGCCTTGCGTCAATGGCAAGTGCCCATGGCCGTGGCCACCGACTGCAACCCGGGTACCGCCCCTAACACCTCCCTGTTAACCTGCCTGAACATGGCCTGCGTGCTATTTGGACTGACTCCGGAAGAGTCTCTGAACGGGGCCTGCACACATGCGGCCCGGGCTCTGGGCCGCGAACAGACATGCGGCCAGATCGCCCCGGGGTTTCATGCCGATCTGGCCGTGTGGAATGTAACCACTCCAGCGCAATTGCTCTACTGGCGCGGCGCTTCTCCCTTGTATATGCGGATTTTTAACGGGCGAATTGACTGAAACCCGGACATCAAGCAGATGATGCGTCTTCATGCTCCACTTGCCGATAAGCCTGATCCAGCCTTTCTGTGGTGACGCTTTCGCCTTTCCAGCGAGCCAGCATGACATAAAGCACCGGAATCAGCACCAGCGTAATCACAGTGGCAAACAAAATGCCAAACGCCAGGGAGATGGCCATGGGAATAATCACCTGGGCCTGCAGGGACTTTTCCAGCAAAATTGGAATCAGGCCCACAAAAGTGGTCAGCGAAGTCAGCAAAATGGCGCGAAAACGCTGTTTACCAGCGGCCAGCACCGCATGCACCACGTTATCACCGGCTGTGCGAGCCTTGTTGACAAAGTCCACCATCACCAGAGAGTCATTCACCACCACGCCAGCCAATGCGATCACACCAAAAATCGACATCATGCTGAAAGTCTGACCCGTGAGCAAGTGGCCGACAATGGCGCCAACAATGCCGAAAGGAATCACCGACATAATCAGCAACGGCTGGGCATAAGATTTCAGCGGAATCGCCATCAACAGATAAATCAGTAATAAAGCCAGAGCAAACCCCTTGGCCAGACCCAGCATCAAATTCTGTAGCTCCTTGCTGATACCATCCAGGCCCAGCTTGACACTGGGACGCTGTTCCAGTAACCGGGGAATATAATGGCGTTGCAGTTCGCTGATAATGGCCTGGGGATCCGCCTGGGATATGTCCACATCGGCGGTGATACGCATTGCGCGCTTGCGATCAACCCGTTCGATATCATCGCTGGCTTCCTCCAGTCTGGCTTCCGCCACCATGGCTAAAGGCACCTGGGCTCCTTGGGGGGAACGCACGCGCAGGCCCATCAAGGTGGCGATGGTTTCGCGCTCGTTGCGTGGCAAACGCGCCATCACTTTGACTTCATCATCATCGCGCTGAATCCGCTGCACTTCTTCGCCGTAAAAGGCCTGCCGGACCTGGCTGGCCAGATCGCGCTGGGTCAGACCCAAGTTGCGTCCCAGCGGTTTTAATTTAAGCTGTACTTCCAGTTTGCCGGATTCCAGGGAGCTTTGCACATCGGAAACGCCATCGTAAGTCCGCAATTTTTCCATGATGGCCTGGCCCACCTGGCGCAATTCATCCAAATTGTTGCCCACCAGTTTAAGGCTGATATCCGGCCCCTGACCCGGGCCTGTGGCCCCGCCAATGGTCAAATGCGAAACACCGGGAATATCACCCACTTTCTGTTTCCATAAGCGCACCACTTCATTACCGGTAATGACCGCTTCTTCGTCCTTGACCAGTTCGGCGACCATTTGCCCTTCAGTCTGGCTGCGGGTAAAGGCAAACAAGTGCTTGACCACTGCACCGTGATCCTTGCCGACTTTCTGACTGTACTCCCGGTCAATGTTCAGCAGGGCGGTTTTAATTCGCTCCATGGCTTTTAAGGTTTTTTCTTCCGGTGTGCCTTCCACCATTTTGAGGTTTGCCTGAATAAAATCGGCTGCAAAGTCCGGCATCATCACAAAGCGCACCAGACCGCTTTGCACCAAACCGATAGACAGCACAAAAACAGCCACAAAAGCCGTGAGCGTGACACCCGGGCGACCAATGGCCCAACGCAAACCTGGCAAATAGCGGCGGCTCACAAACTGTTCCAGGACACCATTAACACGCCGCTGGATACGCAACAGACGACCAGGTCTGTCCGTGCCCACATCCGTCAATTTCATATGCGCCAGATGCGCCGGCAAAATGAACTTGGACTCGATGAGGGAAAAGAACAATGCCAGGATGACCACCCAGCCAATGGCTTCAAAAAACGAACCGAACACTGTCCCCACGAACAGCATGGGCGCGAATGCCGCAATGGTGGTCAAAACCCCGAAAGTGGCCGGCAGCGCCACCTTCTGCGCGCCTCGCACCACATTTTCCAGCGAGTGCCCATTGGTCTGAATTTCCGCATAAGCGCTTTCTGCAATCACGATGGCATCGTCCACCACGATGCCCAACACCAAAATAAAACCAAACAGACTTAACATATTGATGGAGATATCCAGCCAAGGCATCATCATAAACACGCCCAAAAACGCCACCGGCAGACCGACCATGACCCAAAAGGCGACTTTCAGCCGCAAAAACAGGGTCAGAATCAACAATACCAACACCGCGCCCATCATCATGTTGCCAGTCATCATGTCCAGCCGCCCGCGGACATAATGGGAAATATCGCCCCAGGCATCTACACGCACATTGGTTGGCAAGCGCCGATTCAATTGGTCGACATAACGATTCACGTCATCGGATATGGCCAGCACGTCCTCATCCCCCACGGAATTAACGCGGATGGACATGGTGGGCTTGCCATCAAATTCCGAATAGCCACTGCGTTCTTCAAAGCCATCCTTGATGACCGCCAGGTCCTTCAGGGTCAAACGGCCGCCATCCGGCAGACTGCGCACCACAATATCGGCAAACTGGCCCCCATAATAGGCCTGGTTGGTGGACCGGATAAGAATATCGCCCTGCTGGCTTTTAATGGCGCCGCCTGGCAAATCCAGGGATGAAGCCCGAATGGCCTGCGCCACTGCATCAAAACTCAAGCCATATTTACGCAGGTTTTTTTCAGGGATTTCAATGGCGATTTCAAAAGCCCGCGCGCCCACCACATCGGCAGAAGACACATTGGGCAGGCTGATAATTTCATCGCGAACATCCTTGGCCAGGTCCAGCAAGCCTTTTTCATCCAGATCGCCATGCACCGCCAGCCACAAGACCGGCTGGGAAATACGCACCGTGCTGATGCGGGGTTTCTCCACATCCCGGGGAAAGGAGTTAATCGCATCAATGCGGTTTTTAACTTCATCCTTGACCTCGTTAACATCGTAGCCGCTTTTGACGTCTACCTGTAATGTGCCTACATTCTGGCGGGCAAAACAGGTTATCTTGTCCACTCCTTCGGTCCCGGTTACCGCCTCTTCCATTTTCTGGCAGACGCCCTTTTCCACTTCCTGGGGCGCCGCGCCCGGATAAACGGCCGTTGCCGTCACGACATTCACCTCAGTGGGTGGAAACATTTCCTTACGGATGGTCAGCGCGGAATACAGCCCCAGCACAATAATCACCACCATCAGCAAATTGGCCGCCACCGGGTTATTGGCGAACCAGTAAATAATGCCTGCGCGCCAGCTTTTCATACCGGCGCCCCCTGGCGGGTGACAACTGGCGAGAAGAAGGCCGCCGAAGCGCTGGCTGCCGGCGGATCGTCCACCACGTCATCCGTCCGGCGCAGTCGCATGCCGTTATACGGGGAGACAATGGGTGTCAGAATAATCCGTTCCCCGGGCTTGAGACCACGGTCGATATAGGCATATTGCTTGTCCCGGTAAAGCACATGCACCGGGCGAATTTCCAGTGTATTGTCCGGCTTGTAAATGTTCAGCTCGTCACCACGCACCAGCAAGGAACGCTCAATACGGAATACCCGGTGCAAGGTTTTGCCGGGAATGCGCGCCTGCAAAAAAGTATTAAGTTTCAAGGGCGCGGCCGGGTTTTCTTCCAACAAGGAAAAGGGGTCCTGAATGTCTACTGCCAGATAGTTGAGCAAGGTGCTTTGTTCGCGCTGGGCTTCCACTCGGCGGGCCACACCCCGCCACAAACCGGCAGGCACGGTCTCCGGCACTGGCCATTCCACGGCAAACTGCACCATCGCTTCTTGCGAATTCAACAGCCGGGGCACATCCAGCATGGCCAGTTCTTCATCGGTCAGTGGCAAGCGCACCTCAGCCACATCGGAATTGGCAATATTGCCAAGGTTGGCCCCAGGCGTGACAAACTGGCCAATATCTGCATTTTTTTGTAACACAATGCCGCCAAACGGCGCCTTGATACGGGTTTTCTCCAGGTCGCGCAGAGCCTTTTTCAAGTCAGCCTTGGCGGATTCCAGAGCCGCTTTGGCGCTGGCCACCTGGGGCAGATTTAACACCAACGGCGAGGGCTGGCCTTTTTTACCGTATTTTTTCCAGTCGCGCCGGGCCACTTCGGACTTGGCTTGCTCCAGATCCAGCTTGGCTTGAGCCTGAGCCACAGCCGCTTCCGCGCGTTGCACCGCCACCTCATAATCAGCCGGGTCAATTTCAATCAGAACATCGCCGGCATCAAAGGTGGCCCCCGGTGCAAAATGATCCGCCACCCGCCGCACTTTGCCAGATACTTCGGCCACCAGAGAAATCTGGCGCTTGGCCTTCGCCACGCCCTGGGACGCCACTTGCAGTTGTACATCTTCGGGAAACACCTGCCGGGTTTCCACCAGATAGCCGGTTTTGACCCGCGCTTTCTTCTCCGGTGGTTTTTTCAGCGCCATCAGGCCCGAAAACAACACCATGGTGACAACAACAATCACCGCCACTGGCGCAAATTGCTTCCAACGTGACGCCTTTGTTTTCCCGGTGATTTTCGCATTTGGAGGATTGGCAATCTTTTGTTGCATGGCAACTCCCTGTCATTCTGGTAAACCCGGCAATAGTCCGGCAGCAATATGGATGGATTCGAGCATAATACATCATGCACATGACCACCACACCAGCCATTAGTCATGGTTTGGATATGCCTGTTATGGGCAGAACCTATTCACGGCGATGCACAAAATACCCGTATCCCGCAGAGCGCCCATCCACTATTTTGCGCCTGCCTGACAAATCGTTCCTCGCTCACACTCGCCGGGCACAACCCACCCAAACTCGACTGGCCAACAGTCTATTGACAAGCTCACTAAAAATTGATAGCCTGTTTTGTATTGGGTATCTTGTAAAACAACATGAAGTACTTACCCCCCAGCTCCACAAAGCCCCTGTATGCGCACCGGCAAACATGGGTGCTTCGCACAAACAGCACACTGTGTCTTTTCCTTTCCCTGTTGGCCGCCATCGCTCATCCCTGGAACTCCAGGGCTCAA
>Ga0256839_1000690_pt1 | contig 43249 bp, 35 predicted proteins | sample 354166metaG_FD_185968 | JGI IMG/M metagenome (GOLD analysis project Ga0256839, IMG submission 185968) | Hydrothermal vent microbial communities from Mid Atlantic Ridge, Atlantic Ocean - 354-166 | ecosystem: Environmental > Aquatic > Marine > Hydrothermal vents | place: Atlantic Ocean: Mid...
AAACCCTGCTTTGACGTTCGTTGAGTAGCGGAAGAATAGTTTCTATTCGTTCCTTTATTATGTAATCTGTTTCCATTATCTTTTTTTTTATCAAAGATAATAAAAATACTATATTGATCTATTTATTTATTGACAAATCCTAAGCAGAGGCGGAAGAGCCTATTATTTTACAGAAGTTTCATTTCCTGATATAGATAAATCTAGGATAGATGGGCTCATAATTATTGTAATTAAAGGGGTGATTTCGGATGCGGCATTTTTTGAAATGAAAAATAAAAATAATGGATTAGATAGAGATCAGATAGAGAAGTATTTAGATATTTCTAAAAAACTAAAAGTTGGTAAATTAGTTACCGTATCTAACGAATTTGTTTCGGATTCTAGTCAGTCACCACTTAAAATCAAACCTCCTAAAAGTATTGTTCTCAAACACTTTTCATGGACTTACTTAATTACGAAAGGCCAGCTTCTTATTTTTGATAATGATACCAATATTCTGGATGCGGATCAAATTGAGATAATGAAAGAAACACTTTATTATTTTGAAAATTCCGTGTCTGGAATAAGTGGTTATACCTTAATGAAAGCAGGTTGGAAAGAGTTGGCTGAGAATATTAGAGCTCAAAAACCGCTAAAGAACTCAGACGAATATATTCAAGATGCCGTCTTGAGCTGGTATGAAGAAGAAAAGGATATGGCATTGATGCTGAGTCGTAAACTAGGTGTGCTAGTAAAGTCGTCTTTGAGAGGTGCTGGTAGTGTAAAGCATGATGTGAAACGACTAGTAAAAGAGAATAATATACTTGGCCAGTTATCGATTAGGAATTCAGTATCTGACATAAAAATAATAGCAGAATTTGAAAGAAGGGTAGTGTCAATGTCAGTTAAAGTTGCTGCCCCAATGGATAAAGGCATAGTGGCTAGAATTACTTGGATAAGTAAGCAATTGCATGCTTGCAAAAAACGTGAGGGGTCATTATTTGAATCGCTAGAGAATCAATTATGGATTGAAGCGGAAATTAAATTTGCAAAAAGCAGGATAAAAATTAAACTCTCTGAGTTAGGTGAGCTAGCTGAGTTGGCAAAAGGGAAAGAAATTCAGGCTTTTCATGTGGTAGTAATTAGTAGTTTTGGTAGTGGCTTTGCAAGCAATAAGAAATTCATAGTGCTTATTGAAAAAATGGTACTAGAGTTTTATGAGGGGATTGTTCAGCATTTATCAAATTGGAATAGGCCTGCACCTAAACTAAATATTGTTGAATAACAGAAGTGCCCAGCTACGAAGTTATTTTACAATTTCACCTAATTGTTACAAAGGTTACGATTTTTTTTCGAGTTATTATCAAAGGGGTACTGTTTTAACGATGCCTTAAAAAAAGAGACCCCTATTCATTATTAATAACCTCTTTTTAACTGTTTAATTCCCTCTTAAAATCTTACATTTGCAAGATATTTTTTACGATTATATGAGCGAAGAAAACAAACCATCAAAGCAAGATTATTCAGCCGATAATATTCAGGTGCTAGAGGGCTTAGAAGCCGTTAGAAAACGACCTGCCATGTACATTGGCGATGTGGGAATGAAAGGCCTGCACCACCTAATTTGGGAAGTAGTAGATAACTCCATCGATGAAGCCTTAGCCGGCCATTGCGATACCATAAATGTAACCATCCATGAAGGAGATACCATTACTGTTAAGGATAATGGTAGAGGTATTCCAACAGGGTATCATGCCAAAGAAAAAAGGTCAGCCTTAGAAGTAGTAATGACCGTGCTGCACGCAGGTGGTAAATTTGATAAGGATACCTATAAAGTTTCGGGCGGTTTGCATGGGGTAGGCGTATCTTGTGTGAATGCCTTAAGCTCAATGCTGCATGTTACGGTGCATAGAGATGGTAAAGTTCATGAGCAGGAATATTCGGAAGGAAAACCTAAATATGATGTAAAAGAAATAGGTGAAACAGATATTACAGGAACTATTGTTCACTTTGAGCCTGACAGATCTATTTTTGATGTTTCGGATTTTCATTATGATATGGTGGCTACTCGATTACGAGAGCTTTCTTTTCTAAATGCAGGCATCACCTTAACTTTGGTGGATGAAAGGGAGAAAGATGAAGAAGGCGAGTTTTTGAATGATACTTTTTTATCAGAAGGTGGGCTTTCTGAGTTTGTAGCTTATTTAGATGGCAGTAGAGAAAAATTGATTCCTGAACCCATTTACATGAATGGCGAAAAGAATGAAATTCCTGTAGAAGTTGCTCTTAATTATAATACCTCCTACACGGAGAATGTAGTTTCTTATGTAAATAATATTAATACCGTTGAAGGCGGAACCCACGTATCCGGCTTTAGAAGAGCATTAACTCGCACCTTAAAATCCTATGCTGATAAATCGGGCATGCTCGATAAAGTAAAAATTGACATTGCAGGCGATGATTTTAGAGAAGGGCTAACAGCCGTTATCTCTGTTAAAATACAAGAACCACAATTTGAAGGGCAAACCAAAACTAAACTGGGAAACAGTGAAGCAATGGGTGCTGTTGATAATGCGGTAAGCCAAATGTTGAACGATTTTTTAGAGGAAAATCCAAAGCAAGCCAAACAGATTGTTAGTAAAGTTATTTTGGCTGCACAAGCCCGGCACGCTGCGCGCAAAGCACGTGAAATGGTGCAGCGTAAAAATGTACTTACAGGTACTGGTTTGCCAGGTAAACTGGCCGATTGCTCTAATAGCGACCCTGCTGCATGCGAAATATACTTAGTAGAGGGAGATTCAGCAGGTGGTTCGGCAAAACAAGGAAGAGATCGTTTTTTTCAGGCTATTCTTCCTTTAAGAGGTAAAATTTTGAATGTGGAGAAAGCACAAGAGCATAGGATTTATGATAATGATGAAATTAAAAACATTATTACTGCTTTGGGCGTTCGGTTTGGCACCGAAGAAAGTGAAAAAGCTCTTAATATGGAAAAACTTCGCTATCATAAAATTATTATCATGACGGATGCTGATGTAGATGGTAGTCATATTCGTACACTTATTCTTACATTCTTTTTTAGATATATGCGCGACCTTATTGATCATGGCTATTTATACATTGCGTTGCCTCCGTTTTACTTACTTAAAAAAGGGAAGCAGCAGCGTTATTGCTGGACCGAAGAAGAACGTGAAAGAGTAGCATTGGAAATGTCTGGGGGCAAAGAAGATTCTGTGAGTATTCAGCGCTATAAAGGGTTAGGTGAGATGAATCCAGAACAATTATGGACTACCACAATGAACCCAGAAAATAGAACTTTAAAGAGGGTTACTATCGAGTCCGCAGCAGAAGCAGACCATTTATTTTCTATGTTAATGGGCGATGAAGTGGCTCCAAGGCGAGAGTTTATTGAGAAGAATGCACGTTACGCTAAAATTGATATTTAGAGCAAGTTTTTTTCTTTAACGAAAGTCCTTTTGTGCTTACTATGAATAAGAAATATTAGCCCTTTTAGTGATAAACTCGAGAGACATCTCTTTTTTCGAAGCTTAGTAATTGTCCACAAATAATATTTGAGTCCACTCCGAAAACAGACAATTTTTACAAAAAGAGTTATTTTAGATGATATTTTCATTTTTCAATATTCGGTGATGCCTGAGTATCAGCTAATTGAGAAAAATGAAAAGGTCGCCAAAAAAGACTTTTTGGGTTTTGGGTGTTTTTGGAGTGGACTCAAATATTATTTATGAACACTTACCAACTTGCTAATGGTTAATCCTTCGAATGTTAATTCGTCTATTTCAGGATTAAGGAAGTATCTAGAACTGATGCAACCGTCTTCCATTTCGATGGGTTCTTTTAGCACATCTTTTTTAAAGTATCTGTTAGAAGGGCTTTGGTCGTGTGCCACTGCACCTGGCAAAAAAGAGGCAATTTGCAGGTTTTGAGCTCGACCGATGCCAGTTTCAAACATACCGCCAATCCAAGCTGAAATATTATTGGCAAAACAATATTCCATTATTTCAATGGTGTTGTATACCCCTCCCACTCTTCCTGGTTTAATGTTTAACTCACTCAAATTATCTTTTTGTTCAATTAGTTGTCCAAGGGTTTCCACTTCCTCATCAGGGCAATTGATTAATGCCGAATGGTTTTCTTCGAACTCTTTCTGTAAATAAGAATTGCCAGGCGCAAAGGGCTGTTCAACCATATAACCCAAGTTAGCAAACAGAGCTAGGGCTTCAAAATCGTTGGCAGTAAATGAACCATTAGCGTCAAAACTCATAGTGGGGTGATTGCACTCTTTTAAACTTGTAAGAATAGAAGGGCTGGCGTAGCCGGGTTTTATCTTAAATTTAAGGCGTTTATAGCCTTCGGTTTCCGCCTCTTTTATCGCTTGAGACATAACAAAGCCGTTTTCGAATAAGCCCATAGATATGCCCACTGGCACCTTATCCAATCGTGGACTATCCCATGCTTCCAATATTCCTTTACCGGTGCTTCTGCGAATGGCATCGTTCATGGCAAACTCCACCGCTGCTTTGGTAAAGTTCCAACCTCTAATTTTACTTAATGCTGTAAGCACCTCGTTATAGGTGGTTGCAAACTTAAGTAACGGAAACACAAATTCTTGAATTACCTGAATTGCCCCTTCCACAAATTCGTGAGAGTAAAAAGGATCGGGGCGGCAGGAACACTCTCCATACCCAATAATGCCTTTTTTTGTGTGCCATTTTATAATAAGTGCCTTTCGGGAGTTTCGTACACCAATGGCCGAACGAAATGGTTTAATTTGAGGCAACTCAACCACCACCAATTCTAATTTAGCCAAGGATACCTCAGAGCTTAAAAAGCTAGTGATTGATGCCGGAACAAAAGTCATTAACTTTTAACTGGCTCTTTATAATCGAAACGCTTTTCAGATTTAATTTCGTTTGCTACCTTATGAGGCACAAACTCTTCCCAACCTTCTTCGCCATTTCTTATCATATTAAGCACATTGTCTGATATAATATGCAGGTTTTTTTCGGATACATTAGATACCGGAATAAGCTTTTTATTATCCAGTAAATACTGAAACATTCCTTGCTGGCTTTGAGGCACCTCAAAGTCATCCAACGTATATATATCTTCCGACCCTTTTTTTAACGAGGGGTACACATAAAATTTAACATCTCTGCCAAACAAAATTCCAAAAGCCTCTAAAATTCCACCTTTTAGGTTCTCATAATACTTTTCATCAAAAATGTTATGCAGGTTATAGATTCCTAAAATCAGGCCGATTCTCCGGTCTTTCGTCATTCTTGTAATATGCCTTACCAATCGATAATATTCCGTATAATTAGAAATAAGTACATTCTGCCCCAACGAACAAAGCTGATCTACCCTGTTCATAAAATCTGTTTCATCTATATCTCCACCAACTTCTAAATCTTGTAAGGTTAGCTCAGTGAGTACAACAATATTTTCTTTTTCAACACCATCTTCCTTTTTAAACCTTTTTCTTCCGCAAAAAAGCATATCCACATTTACATGTGTTACGGGTCTAAATCTGCCTCTAAGAATTAATACATTTTTTTTATACAATGCCTCCGAAGGCATTAGCACATTACCCGATGGCCCAAAAAGTGCCGCCCTTGTAAACTCGTACTTTACAAGGTTTAAACTCATTAATCGGTTATCAATATCAGGAAAATCAGGTCCTTCCAATCGAAACATATCAATTTCTATCCTATGTTGCCTAAAGCCATCTACTAAGGACAGCAAAAATTCTTCGGGGTTTTTAATAAAATAACAGGCATAAATAAGGTTTACACCCACTTTACCCAATGCTTCTTGCTGCCAGCTAGCATCTTGGTCTTTAAGTACCACATGAAAAACGCATTCGTTGGTTTCACCTTCTGGAGATAATTGAAACTTGCACCCAATCCAACCATGACCTCTATTGGTTCGTGCATAGTTTAGTGTTTCCACCGTATTAGCAAACGAAAAAAATTTGGTGTATTTAAGGCGGTGAGGTAAACGCTCATTAAGAAGGTCCATCTCCTTATCGAGCATAGCTTGCAAACGCTCTTCACACACATACCTGCCTATTTTTCCATAAATTGCATCACTATAGGCCATATCGTAAGCCGACATTGTTTTGGCAATGGTGCCTGAGGCTCCCCCAGATTTAAAAAAGTTAGCAGCTACTTCCTGCCCTGCCCCAATTTCGGCAAATGAACCGTAAATGGTGGTATCAAAATTTATGGCCAGGGCTTTCTCTTTGGTCGATAGTCTTTTTTTAACTTCCATTGGTTGATTTTATGCCCCAAAAGTAACTTGTTTACCCTTGCACTAAAGAAAAATAGTTCAATATTTTACCTGATTAATATCAGCAATAAATATGGCTCAAACTGAATAAGGCTTGTTATTGTGGTTGTGTAGAGTTTTAACTAACTTAGGCAAAAAACCAAACCTATTAGCTTTATGGAAGTGCTTGATTTTATTACCATCTTAATTGTTCTTGCTGCCTTTTTTTTACTTGTTAATGTAAAGGTATTAAAACTACCTTCCACCATTGGGCTTATGATTATGGCGCTAAGCCTATCGTTATTTATCATTTTTGGGGAGTGGATATTTTTTACTCTTAGCAATATGGCCGAAAATCTAATGATAGAATTTGACTTTTCGAAAGTGCTGTTTCAAGTAATGCTTAGTTTTTTACTGTTTGCAGGTGCTCTTGAATTGGATTTGCGAAAGCTTGGAGAGGAAAAATGGATTATTTTAATTTTAGCCACTACTGGGGTTCTTATATCAACATTTATAGTAGGGTATGGTATGTATTTTGCTTTGCCTTTGTTGGGTGTAAGCTTAGACTTAATTTATTGCCTGTTATTTGGTGCGTTAATATCTCCTACCGATCCTATTGCTGTGCTAGCAATGATAAAAAAATCAGTTGTATCTAAAAGTTTGGAAGCACAAATTGCAGGAGAATCACTTTTTAATGATGGCATTGGTGTAGTTGTTTTCTTAACCATTTTGCATATTGCACAAGCAGGAGCTGGAGTACATATTACACCAATAAGTATTGGAATATTATTTGGGCAGGAAGTAATCGGTGGGGTTTTGCTAGGGGCAATATTTGGCTATGTTGGCCTTAAACTGCTTATGCTTATCGAAAATGAACATACCGAAATTGAAGTACTCGTAACCCTTTCAATGGTTTTGGCAGGCGCCAGTATTGCTGAAATGCTGCATGTTTCTGGTCCTTTAGCTATGGTTACCATGGGCTTATTTGTAGGCAATAAAGGGCGAAGTGCCGAGCTTGAAAAAGCTGCTGGTGAATATGTATATAAATTTTGGCACTTAATGGATGAAGCTATGAATGCCATTCTATTCATCCTGATTGGTATGCAAATCATTGTTATCAACTGGAGTATAGATTATATTATAGCTGCTTTTATTGCCATTATAATTGTTTTAATAGCCCGCCTTTTTGGGGTAGGTATTCCTGTTACATTATACCGATTAAAATCACCCATACCCAAATACACCATTCGAATATTAACTTGGAGTGGCCTACGTGGTGGTATATCTGTGGCGCTGGCATTATCCTTATACGAGTTTGCTAAAAATGGCAAAATGGTACCCGAAACGGTTGATTTAATTATTGTGATGACTTACTGTGTAGTGCTGTTTTCTATTGTAGTACAGGGGCTTACCGTTAAAAAACTATTTGCGCTGGCGGCTAAGGGGGCAAAAGAAGATGAGTAACTAGTGCCTATTAAACCCGAAATATGCACCTCAAAGAAAACTACGATTACATTATTATAGGCTCTGGATTTGGTGGCTCAGTATCGGCACTGCGCTTAGCCGAAAAGGGTTATTCGGTTTTGGTAATTGAAAAAGGAAAGTGGTACCGAGGAGATGAGTTTCCTAAAACTAACTGGAATGTAAGAAAATGGCTTTGGTTACCAAGTTTAAGGTTATTTGGCATTTTAAAACTAACGTTTTTTAGGCATGTTTCTGTTCTTTCGGGCGTGGGGGTTGGCGGGGGTTCATTGGTATATGCCAACACATTGCCTAAACCTAAAAGCAAATTTTTTAACCATGGCTCCTGGGCAAATTTAGCTGATTGGGAAAAAGAATTAACTCCTTTTTATGAAACAGCCTGGGAAATGTTGGGAGCATCCGAAAATCCATTATTAGACGAAGCTGATTTTGCGATGCAAGAATTAGCAAAGTCGATTGGCAAAGCAAAAGAATTTAGCCCTACCAAAGTAGCTATTTATTTTGGCGAAAAAGGAAAAACTGTTGATGACCCCTATTTTAAGGGCAAAGGGCCAAACCGAACAGGTTGTACAGGTTGCGGTGCTTGCATGACAGGCTGTAGGTATAATGCAAAAAACACGTTGGATAAAAACTACTTGCACCTTGCCCAGCAATTGGGTGTTACTATTTTAGCAGAAAGCCAAGTTTTAAATGTTTTACCAATTGGCAATAACGATGGCTCTAAGGGTTATTCAGTAAGTTTTAAAAACCCGACTAAGTGGTTTTCAAAAACCAAAACTATTAACTCCAGAGGCATTGTGTTTTCAGGCGGAGTTTTAGGCACCATTCCTTTATTATTAAAATTAAAAGAAACTACGCTACCCTGCTTAAGTAAAAAAGTGGGTAATGAAATACGCACTAATAACGAAGCATTAATTTTAAATGTTACCCTAGACAAAGAGAAAGATTTATCCAAAGGAATTGCCATTGGTTCTATTATTGATTTAGACGAAAACAGCCATTTAGAACCCGTAAAGTACGGAGAAGGGTCAGGGTTTTGGCGATTGGTAATGATGCCCATGGTGTCGGAGAAAAATTTTTTTCTCCGAATTATAAAACTATTTCTAATACCATTATCAGCTCCAATAAAGTGGTTTAAAATTATTTTTGTAGATGATTTTGCCAAGCGAACCTCTGTGTTATTATTTATGCAAAACTTAGATAGTACACTAAAGTTTAAACTAGGTTTATTCGGAATGGGTTCTAAGGTTTCTTCGGGCAAGCCACCCTCAGCATTTATTGCTGAAGCGCACAATATTGCCAACAAACATGCGAAACTCACCAACTCCAAATCGGTGGTAATGTTAACAGAAACACTTACAGGCATACCCTCCACCGCCCATATTTTAGGCGGTGCGGTTATGGGTAAAGATGCCACAGAGGGCGTAATTGATAAAGACAATAAAGTATTTGGTTATAAAAATATGTATGTAATTGATGGTTCTATGATATCGGCTAATCCAGGGGTAAACCCATCGTTAAGCATTACCGCCATTGCCGAAAGAGCTATGAGTAAAGTAAAGGGGAAGTAGTAGTTATGAGTCCACTCCGAAAACACCTAAAACCAAAATAACTCTTTTTTGAAAATTGTCTATTTTCGGAGTGAACTCAGTTATCACATTTTTACTAAACCTGCTACCAACTCCATAAGCAGTGCAATACCTGCATGCACAAAAACACCTCCCCAAATATTTTTAGAATAATAAGCGAACACACCCAATAAATACCCTCCAAAAATAGAGCTAATGGCCTCGCCCATTGGTTTTTCGAAATGTAAAAATGCATACAGACAAACCATAGGAATAATTACATCTTTACCCATTAACCGGGCTAACCCAATCACCAAAAATCCACGAAAAAATAGTTCGACAGATAGGAAAGCCAGTGCGTATAAAAACTCGTATAATGCCACTAACCAATGTACAGAAATGCCCCAGTAATCTTGAACTTTAAAAGATTTAAACGTAGGATAAGTTGCTAAAAACGAAGCACTTTGCGCAGCCGCTATAATTAGCGGAAGCATTACAAATAACATTAGCAGGTAAGGTTGTACGGTTACTTTTTTTGTGGTTAGTCCAAAAAACGAGTCGCCTTGTTGTTTTATAATAAGCCAAACCAATAATAAAGGCAGAAAAAGAGTGGCAAAATTTCGAAATTCAGCTACTAATTTACCTACAAATAAGTAGGAGTTTGCCCCAACCAAGTGTTTGGCAATTACATAGCTACCTTCAAAGCTAGTATCAACAGAAAGGATAAAAATCCCTAGTAAAGTAATAAGCCAAAATTTAGCTTTTTTTAGGTAAACTAAATTTGAATTGCACCAGGCAATTATGGCTACCCCGCCATAATAAGCAAAGCTATAAAAGGCAATATATCGTACTAGCCTACTTATATAAATAGGAACGGCTATAAAATTGGATTCGAAATTGACCCAATAATTAAAAGCTATGCAAATAGTAAGAAAGGCAGCTACTAAAGCATATTTTAGAAATTGATAATCTGATTTTATAAAATCAGTTAAATAAGTGGGTAACGGTTTAAAAAGAGCTGAGATAGATTTTTGCAAAGCAGAGTAAATTTCCTCAAAGAAAGAACTTAGCAGCTAAAACATACCCACAATTTTAAAACAATGTCGTTTAGTTAAGTTTTTCGTTACTCGAGGGCAGCGCAAGCAGTCGCTTACCTAATTTGTTATGCGTTCGTTGTTTTGTATTCATTCCACCTTCTAATATATTCATCAAATAAGTATGGATATACAATCCAATATTTAAAAGGTTTTATGAGCCAGATATAATACTTTCCAAATTTATTTCTATGTTTTACATAAGATGCCATTTGGATTACATAACAATCTTTATTTTGCCTTTTCCAAGAATAATGCATTAAGGTATGTTCAGTTGCATTTGAAATTTCATTAATAGTTTCATTTTCCATTGAATAAACGGTTTGGAAGTCGAAATAATTACCTGTTCGTAAATCAATATCAAGTTCGGGTGAGTGTAAAAACCTTTCTTTTTCATTCATTCGCTCAGCCAAACCTTTCTCATTACAGTTAGGTATTGGAATATTATTTACATTTTTATCTAATCTGAAAATTTTACCAATTATGGCTCTAAAAGAAAATAATATACCTGTAAAAGATAAGTTAAAAACATTTTTCAGCGTTGGTTCAATTGCATATTTTCGGAATTTATATAAACTATCATTTTCGGATACTTTAAAACAGATAGGATATTCCCAAACGTCAAGAAGTTCAAAATCAGAGGCTAACTTTTGAATAATCCACTTATCTTTCAGATGTCTTTCATTGGAGACTTTATATTTTGCCATTATTTAACTGGTTATTTCTTTGAATAAACATATACATTGCGTGTGGCAACATAAGAAATGTCATACCTGAAAAAGGTATCATATAAACTCCAATTAATACTACTACTAAATATGCTATAATGAATTTTTTTGGGACTATTTTATTCGTTTTTTCTATATAATCTACAAGAATTCCAATCGGAATAATTAAAAGACCAAAATATACAAACCAAAAAGAAGCAAAGGTTTCATAATTCATTACTCCATTTAACAATGGAAACTCGAAAAGACCTTCACTAATTTTAAAAAATAAGGTTTTAGAAAACGCTAAAAATTGTTTTCCAAAAGCAAATGGTGATACACCTAACAAAAAATGTGCAATTCCTGTATAGATTAATATTTTCCCATTGATTAATTTCATAATTTAACTATTTTGTTTGAAGTGCAAAATACTTGTTTTCTCAAAAATATTTTTTGACCTATATCAAATTATTCGTTTGATGCTCTTATTCTACTTAAGGTTTCTTGTGTTATTCCTAAAAAAGATGCGATATCTCCCAATGGTACTGTTAATTCAATCTGTGGATATTGCTTTACTAAACTTTTATACCGTTGTTTAACAGTTTTAAATTGAAGAGAAACAATTCTATGTCTAAATTGAACAATTACTTTTGATAAAATAACACGAAATAAATGTTCAAAATCGTGATGACTTTTACAGAGCAATTCCACATTACTTTTTTCAGTTTCAAGGATTACACAATTCTCCATAGTTTCAATAAAATGAAGACTTGGTTCGTTTGTTAGATAACTTGTGCTTGAAGTGATAAATTCATTCTCGAAAGCAAACCAATCAATAATTTTCTTATCATTATTGATGTAATACGCTTTTACAGAACCTTTTATTAAGTAAAACAATTTGTGTCTTTGTTGTCCTTCCTTTACTATTTGTTCGCCTTTTTTGTATTCAATTATTTTGCTTTTAGTTTCCCAATTCGAAACTGTTGATTTTTTCAAGACTGCAATAATTTAATGCTATTTTAGTTGATATTTCATTCAATTTTAGTCTGTTTTTAATGACGTACAACGCTGGTGTAAGAAAAGTGCCACACCCTGTTTTAAAGTGTTGAAGATAGTAATTTTTGTAGACTTTCCTTACCCAAATCAACAAATAAGCAACTTCCATTTTTCGGGTTAGGCCTGCCTTGCCAGTCAGGCAGGCGTAATTGAACTTACGCCTGCCCTTTCAGGTAGCCACAAGCAAAAATTGTGGGATAACTTGCTGCACTTGCAAAAAAATAAGCGGCTGGATAACGGCATTTTTTCTTACACAATGTTAGCGGTTCGTTTGTTTCATTTCGCCCACTTGAAAGTCAATTATTTAATCCTTTTTTATTTTAAAATTGCCTTCTTCCCTCGATAGATAGGTTGCTCATTCGTCCCTTTGTCTGTTTTGGTATGGTTTCAAAAACTTCAATGCCATCAAAAAATCGTCTTTTTCTTTAGCCAACCAATTCTTACTTTTTGCCTTGAAACAAAAAAATCAAGAAAATTTAATGCTACCACCTCCAGGGTGCATAACATTTTGTCGTTTTAGTTTAAACCATTTTGTGTAAGCCCCCTATATTAAAAAGAAAAATAAAATAGAAATCGTCATTCCTGCGCAGGCAGGAATCTGTAGATATGAAAAGGGAATAAACATTATGGCTATAATAAATTTTAATCAGTCTTTATTAGTTGTAACATTCTACAGTCCGAATTCCTGCCTGCGCAGTTCCTATGTTTGAAGTGAGTAAGTTCCAACCTTTGTTTTAACTTCAAAGGTGTATAATTTAATCTATTTTATCATGGGAAAAAGTAAACAATTAGATTTTAGTGGTCATGATATTTTTGTGGGACTTGACACCCACCTAAAGAGTTGGAAAACAACTGTTATAGTAGGAATGACGTAAGTGGTTATTTTTCTTTGCATGTGCTTAAGCACTTAACCACAGATTCCCGAAGCGTTTATTTGGGGGCATAATTTTGAAAAAAACTTACTTTTCTTACCTACTTCTAAAATAAAAGTATAAATAATTAGCGACAAAATGTTATACACCCCACCTCCATGGCCTTCGCGCGCTAAGTTTTCCTACCCACACTCCCTGTCCCTGTCTAGCATTTGGGTTAATTTGGGGCTTGACAACTTGCATTTTAGAGAAAAAATGCCCTGTGCGCTGAATAAATGCTAACGTCTTGCTAAAAATATTTTTTTATAAAAATCTTCCTACATTTTCAGGTGGTCGCCCTAAAATAGCTTCACCGTCCTCATTAACAACAATGGGGCGTTCAATCAATTTGGGATTTTTGGCTAGTATTTTAATCCATTCATCCTCTGAGTAATCCTTTCCTTTAAATTCTGTCTTATAAATTTTTTCACCCTTTCGAATTAAATACTCAATAGGGAGGTTTAGTTTGTTCACTAAATCACGTAACTCGTCTTCAGTTGGTGGTGTTTTTAAATATTCCACTACATCAACTTCTACACCGGCATCCTTAATAAGTTGCAGGGTTTGGCGGCTCTTAGAACACCTAGGGTTATGGTAAATCTTCAGCATTATTTTACTTTTTCAACCATCAAATTATGATTGGTATAAATACAAATATCTGCGGCTATCGTAAGGCTTTCACGTACTATTTCTTCGGCACTCATTGCAGGTGCGTGCTTTTTAAGTGCATAAGCAGCAGACTGTGCATACATAGCTCCAGAGCCAATGGCTGCTATTTGGTTATCGGGTTCAAGCACATCTCCCGTACCTGAAATAACTAGTACTTCTTCTTTATCAGCCACAATTAACATAGCCTCCAGTTTTCTCAGATACCTGTCCATTCGCCAATCTTTGGCCAACTCAATGGCCGAGCGTTTCATATTACCCGAATACGAATTTAGTTTTTCTTCAAACCGCTCAAGTAAAGTAAAGGCATCTGCGGTAGAGCCAGCAAACCCTGTTACAATTTTACCATCGCGCAAGATTCTGATTTTTTTTACATTGCTTTTAGCCACATAATTGCCCATGGTGGCCTGCCCATCGGCTCCTACTACTACTTCGCCATTATGCACTACTGCTAATACTGTGGTTGATCTAATTTTTACTTTACCCATTTTTATTTTTTACGATTGAATTACAAATAATGTACCGTTGACAAGTTGGCAGGGTTAATCTCCTCTACTAATTAACAGATTCCTCCCGAGTACTCGGGAGGAATGACGGTACTACAGGTTGGTTTTAGATTAAAATCCTTACAGGATCTTCCAACAAGCCTTTTAGTGTTTGCAAAAAGGCTGCTCCCAAAGCACCATCAACCACTCGATGGTCTGATGAAAGGGTTACTTTCATCACATTGCCTGGCACTAGTTGCCCATCTTTTACAATGGGCGTTTGCTTTATGCCACCAACAGCCAAAATGCAAGCATCAGGCGGATTAATAATAGCCGTAAATTCTTCTACGCCAAACATCCCTAAATTAGAAATGGTAAACGTGTTGCCTTCCCAATCTTGTGGCTGCAATTGTTTATTTACTGCCTTTTTGGCTAGGTCTTTTACTTCGGCAGAAATATGCGATAATGACTTATTGTCGGCAAAACGAATAACCGGCACCAACAAGCCTTCGTCAACCGCTACGGCTATGCCAATATGTATATGGCGGTTCATTCTAATTTTGTCGCCCAACCATGATACATTTACCTTTGGGTGTTGGCGTAAGGCAGCAGCCGTTGCTTTAACCACCAAATCGTTAAACGATATTTTTACAGGAGAAATCTCATTGAGGCTTTTGCGTGCTTCAATGGCTTTATCCATATTAATTTCCATGGTTACATAGAAATGAGGCGCATTAAATTTGCTTTCGGCCAATCGCTTGCCAATTGTTTTTCGCATTTGCGAAACGGGTATTTCTTCATAGCTCTCCTCGCCTACAACCTGCGGTAAAGCAATTGGAGCAGATGCTTTATTAGGTAAAGTAGCAGAGGTAGTGGCTGTTGGTTGAGCCAAAGGCGTAAACGATTCTACATCTTTTTTAATAATTCTTCCCTGATCTCCTGAGCCTGTAATTTGGGCAATATCATAGCCCAAGTCTTTGGCTAATTTTTTAGCTAATGGAGATGCTTTCAGTCGCCCATTTGACGTAGCCGAAACTGCTTGAACAGGTGCAGAAGATACCTGTGTTATAGGTGCAGGTGTACTTTGGCTTGTTTTTGTTTCACTTGGTGCTTCAACTTTAGCAGCAACTGGTACGGCAGATTCTGCTTTAAGCAAAGTTTCAAAATCAGCTCCTTTTTCACCAATAATAGCCAATATGCCATCTACAGGTACAGATTCACCTGCTTTATGACCAATGTAAAGCAGTTCGCCATCATCGTACGATTCCAGTTCCATGGTAGCTTTGTCGGTTTCTACTTCTGCCAGAATATCTCCTGAAACAACTTGGTCGCCTACTTTTTTAAGCCAAGAAGCAATTACACCTTCTTCCATGGTGTCGCTCATTTTGGGCATACGAATTACAGTAGCATTTATAGAGGAGGTATCGATGGTTTCGGCAGAAGCCGGAGATGGAGCAGGCGCTTCTTTTATTTCTTCTTTAGCAGCAGGCACCGAAGTTTCGGTAAGCAAGGCAGTATAATCTTCGCCCTTTTCGCCAATTATGGCAATAATGCCATCTACTGGGGCAGCTTCTTTTTCTTTAACTCCGATGTATAACAGTATGCCATCATCGTACGATTCTAGCTCCATGGTGGCCTTGTCGGTTTCCACTTCTGCTAAAATGTCTCCTGAAGACACCTGATCGCCCACTTTTTTCAACCAGGAGGCAATTACACCTTCCTCCATGGTATCACTCATTTTGGGCATTCTAATTACTTCTGCCATAATTCGATTGTTAAGTGTGCAAAATTAGCAGGATGAATTTTACTAACAAACAATGCACTAAAATATATCTGGTTAATGTTTCTGATAAATGTCGCCCGTTGATAGGTGCAGATTAATTTTTGAGGTTTTATTTCAAGCTCTAACCTGATTAATATTTAGCAGGGTGTAGTACTTTTTTGCTATTTTATTAGTACAAACCACCTACGCTTTGCTTCGGTCGGTTAAAAATGGCAAATGTGTGCGGTTGTAGAACCTATTTTTACTTTGCAAGAGTCCATATACAAGTGAAAGATGCACATAAATATTTGATTGATGGGCTTATACAAACGAACCGTGGGTTTTACCTATAAAAAATGAACTTATTGGCAACTGGTAGCGACCGAAACTACTAATTAACATTCGATTTACCTTTAAGCTTCGTTTTTACTAAAATTATCATCATAATATTGCTAATTTTAGCAATGTATTTTTACCTGATCATACCACTTTTATAATGGCCTTATTTCAAAACTCTGTACTTAATAGATATCTAAAACTACAAGATGCACAGACTATTGAAAAAGCCTATGCAACCTTTACCACCTATTTTCATAATGCGGCACGGCAGCAGAATATTAGAGAGGCCAAGGAAGAGCAATTTCAAGAAGGCTTTTTACGAGAGCTGTTTGTAAATGTATTGGACTATACGCTAAACCCCGAGCCTCATTTTAACTTAACCACCGAACTTAAAAACGAAAAAGGAGCAAAAAAGGCCGATGGTGCCATTCTTAAAGAAGGACAAGCCATTGCGGTAATTGAGCTAAAGAGCACTAAAACTAAAGATTTAGAAAGCATTAGGCAGCAGGCATTTGATTATAAAGCTAACCAAACGGGCTGTGTGTATGTGGTTACGTCTAACTTTGAAAAGCTTCGTTTTTATGTAAATAATGCCGTTGAGTTTGAAGAGTTTAACCTCTTTAACTTAACACCTGAACGGTTTGCACTGCTGTATTTATGCTTGCACCAAAGCAATGTGATTAACCATAAACCGCTCGAAATTAAAAATGCTTCGATACGTGAAGAGGAAAATATTACCAAGCAGTTTTATACCGATTACTCCGTTTTTAAACGAGAGCTTTACCGTGATTTAGTAAAGCTTAATGTAAAAAATGAAGTGTTTAGAGAGGAACTCATTAACCAAGATGCCGATAGAGCGACTAAAAATATAAAACTTACTCTTTTTAAGAAATCACAGAAATTAATAGACCGTTTTCTGTTTATATTTTTTGGAGAAGACAGGGGCTTACTGCCTCCTAACTCTACCATTAAAATATTAGAACAATGGAATAAGCTAAAAGAATTGGACGAAATAGTGCCCTTGTACAGCCGATTTATTAAGTACTTTAATTATTTAGATAAAGGCCGAAAAGGAACTGATAACACAGCCGAAATATTTGCCTATAACGGTGGGCTATTTAAGCCCGACCCTGTGCTAGATAGTATGCTAATAAGCGATGAGCTTTTGTACAAGCACACCAAGGGCTTATCGCTTTATAATTTTGATAGCCAGATTGATGTAAACATACTGGGGCATATTTTTGAAAACTCATTAAATGAGATTGAAAGTGTAAATGCCGAAATTGAGGGCGTTGATTTTGATAAGCAAACCACCAAGCGTAAAAAGGATGGGGTATTTTATACGCCTAAGTACATTACCAAATACATAGTAGATAATACGGTAGGTAAGCTTTGTACTGAAAAGAAAACGGAGCTAGGCATTATAGAAGAGGCATATTTTAAAAGCCGTAAAGGGCGAACCACCAAAAAGCTAAAGGAGCTACAACAATTATTAAATACTTATCGTGATTGGCTGCTTACTTTAACCATACTCGACCCTGCCTGTGGCTCGGGTGCTTTTTTAAATCAAGCGTTAGACTTTTTAATAAAAGAACACCAATACATAGATGAACTTGATGCCAAATTAACAGGCAGTGCCATTGTATTCCGTAATATAGAAAACACGGTACTCGAAAATAATATTTATGGGGTTGACCTAAACGAAGAAAGTGTTGAAATTGCCAAGCTCTCGCTTTGGTTGCGTACCGCACAACCTCGTAGGCAGCTTACCACCCTTAGTAGCAATATTAAATGTGGCAACTCTTTAATTGATGACCCTAAGGTAGCAGGAGCTAAGGCCTTTAATTGGCAACAAGAGTTTCCACATGTGTTTAAGGCTAAAGAAAAAGTAGCCTATCATATTACTACTTCCACACACGATAGCCGAACTTCGCAAAGAATGATAGACCATAAAGTACGGCTAAAAAGAGATGGAGGCGCTAGACCCAAAGCTGAAGCAATATGGCTGGAAGCTAATGATGAAATACTAATTACAGAAACCATCGCCTCCATTGTAAAGGAAGATGGCCTAAATGTTATGGCTTATAACATTTGTGGCGACCATATACATTTATTGTTGGTGTGTGAGGAAGAAGATATAACTAGAATTGTAGGAAAAATAAAAGCAATTACTTCTAAAGAATATAATACCAATAAGGGTATTACAACAAGGGGACATGTCCCCTTGTCAAAAGAAGAAAAGAAAACCTATAACTCCCTATGGACACAAAAATTTGGTTGTAAAGAAATTAAAAGTGAAGACCAACTATGGAACACCGTAGAATATATTAAAACTAACCGCCAAAAACACGAGCTGCCTAGTAACAAGAAGTTGCAACATCTTGCTGATAAAATTTGCTCCTCCTACGATTACGCTTTTCGTACCGAAACTAAAGGTGGCTTTGATGTTGTAATTGGGAATCCGCCTTATGGTGCAAGATTAAATGATGCAGAAAAAGAATATATAAGAAAGCAATATCAATCGATGGAGGGTGATTTTGATACATATATATATTTTATGGAGCTTACCCTTTCTCTTTTAGCCGAATATGGTGAATGTGGCTTAATTATTCCAAATAATATCTTACTTCAAAAATTTGGAAGAAATTTGAGAGAGTTGCTGCTAAATACTACTTCTATTACTTCTATTATTGATTTAGGGTATGGAGCTTTTGAATACGCAGTTGTTCCAACAACAGTAATTACTTATTCTAATACGATTTCTAAAAACAATAGAGTTAAGTTTTTGTTTAGACCTAAAAGAACAGATTTTGATATTGCCTTTTCGGAATGCAATCAAGATGAGTTTATAAAGAATCAATTTTTTGCTTTTAATGTTCAAATAGCACCTGAAGAAAAGTCTTTAATATTAAAGATGGAAAAACGAGGTAGTCGTCTTGAAGAATTATGCGAACTTAAAATTGGAATTGAGTGCACACCAAATTACATCAATGATAAACCAATAAGTACTATTAGCAAACCAATGGTTAGAGGTCGTAATTTCAATAGGTATCGTTTAGATTTTGAAAGTGACCCAAAATATGTTGAATATGAGAAGAAATTATTACACAGAGCAAGAGAGGAGAGATTGTTTGATTGTCCAAAAAAAATATTAATTAGGCAAACTGGTGATAAAGTTATAGGAACAATAGATATGTCAAGGCTATATGCTTGGAAAAGTGTATTTGTAATCTTACCAATTGAAAATGAGTTAAGCCTTGAATATATATTGGGTCTATTAAATTCCAAAACAGTAAATTTTTATTATCAAAAATTGGTTGGTGAAAGGGGTCGAGCATTTGCTCAAATTAAAGGTGTTAACTTAAAACCAATTCCATTAATTGTTGGTTCAACAGAAGAGCAAACGATTTTGGCTTCAAAAGTAGATGAGGCGTTATTATTAGGCAATAATTTTTTAGAAGCTGATAGAAAATTTAGAAAATATCTACAATCTCAATTTGCACTAGAAAAGCTACCTAAAAAATTACAAAACTGGCATGGGTTAAATTTTGGAGAGTTTATTACAGAACTAAACAAAGCCATAAAAAAATGTGCTAAAGGAATAGTAGCACCTACAACAATGGGACATGTCCCATTGGCTAAGCTCACCAAAACCCAAGAAATGGATTGGATGGAGGTTTTTGAAACTAAAAAAGCAGAAGCCCAAACCCTAAAAGCGGAGATAGATAAAACAGATGCAGAGATTGATGCTATGGTGTATGAGCTGTATGGATTGAGTGAAGAGGAGATTAGGATTGTTGAGGGGAGTTAGATATGAGTATTGACAAACAACAAGATTATTTTTTGAATGATGATGTGATTTATCATTACACCAATCTTTATACGGCATTAGAGTACATATTGGACAATAGAATTGACAACCGCACTCTCAGATTAAGCCCAAGAGGGAATTCAATAGATCCAGTCGAAAATTGGGATGATTATCTTCCAATGGGTGTAGATTTTGCAAATAGCAAGAAAAGTTATGATGATAAAGAAATAAAGGATATTTACAATTATTTAAAAAACAGGCTGTTAAAGGCCAAACAAGTATGTTTTTGTATGAATAATTCTTCCGAATCTAAACTTGAACATACAAGAGAAGAAACAATGAACCGTTATGGTTTTTTAAAACCTAGAATGTGGAGTCAATATGCCGATAGTTTTAGAGGCGTTTGCTTAGCCTTTTCTAAAAACAAGTTGAAAGAAAACAATCCTAAGCTAGTTCCAAAAACAATTATTTATGCACAATTACATAAATTACCAAAAAAAAAGATAGACTTCTATGCCAAAGACTTAGATGACTTGGGAATTGAAAAGTGCAAGAAAAAATATCAGGATAAATTGGATGAGTTTATTTTTAGTAAACATCAAGATTATTTTGGTGAAAATGAATTTCGTTTTTGTTCCTTCTCTGAATACGAATATGACTATTTAGATATATCTCATAGCCTTAAAGGAATATTTTTTATTGAGAATAAGATAAGTGAATTTGCTAAAAAATCATTGCTATCCTATGGCAGGGAATATAAAGTCAATCCATTGGGAATTAAATGGGGAGGTTTCGGAATTGGATTTAATATTTATACCAATAGTGGCAACAAATCAAGCTTAGAATAGACTATGCCTGAAAATCAACATATAGAATATAAAGAAAGCTGGCGCGATGAGTACCTGAAATGGATATGCGGTTTTGCCAATGCCAAAGGGGGCGTAATGTACATTGGCAAAAATGATAAAGGTGAAGTGGTGGGGCTTGCCAATGCTAAAAAATTATTGGAGGATATTCCTAACAAAACTAGGGATGTACTTGGAGTAATGATAGATGTAAACCTGCATACAACTGCGCAAGGAGATTATTTAGAGTTGGTTATTGAGGATTATCCGTATCCTGTAAATTATAAGGGGCAATATCATTACCGCAGTGGCAGCACCAAACAAGAGTTAAAAGGAGCGGCATTGGATAAATTTCTGCTTCAGAAAAAAGGTAAACGATGGGATGGTGTTCCTGTGCCTTCTATTTTGGTTACCGATTTACAAACAGATACGTTTGATTTTTTTAGGAAGCGAGCTTTAAAAAGTAAACGAATTGAAGAGGAAGTTTTAACGGATAGCAATGTACACTTAATCGAGAATTTACAGCTTAAAGAGGGGGTATATTTAAAGCGTGCCGCTGTTTTATTATTTCATCCTAAGCCAGAAAATTTTGTGCCTGGGGCTTATATAAAAATCGGTTTTTTCGAGTCGGATTCGGAGCTTGTGTATCAAGATGAAATACACGGTAACTTATTTGAACAAATAGAGAAAACAACCGACTTATTATTTACCAAGTACATAAAAGCAACCATTAGTTACGAGGGGTTGCAACGTGTAGAAACCTACGATTACCCAAAAGAGGCTTTACGAGAGGCCTTGCTAAATGCGATATCGCATAAAGATTATTCGAGTGGCGTTCCTATTCAGATAAGCGTATATAAGGATAAAATAATGCTTTGGAATGATGGGCAGCTGCCTGATAATTGGACGGTTGAAAACTTGCTAAAGAAGCACCCGTCTAAACCTTATAACCCCGATATTGCCAATGCTTTTTTTAGAAGTGGTTATAAGAGTCCACTCCGAAAACTCACAAAATCAAAAAAGACTCTTTTGTCGATTTTTTCATTTTCCTCAATTAGCTGATACTCAGGCATCAACGAATCTCGTAAAATAAAAATCTCATCCAAAATAGCCCATTTTATGAAAGATGTCAGTTTTCTGAGTGGACTCTTATATAGAATTGTGGGGAAGAGGCACTATTAAGATTATAGAAAAGTGCAAAGAGGCTGGCTTACCAACGCCCTTGTATTATTACGAATCATCGGGTTTTTGGGTAGAGTTTAGAAAAGACATTTATAACGAATTGTATTTGAAATCGCTTAGTCTTAATGATAGGCAGGTAAAAGGCTTTCTTTATGTTAGAGCGAATGGCAAAATTACAAATAGTGAGTACCAAGAGATAAATGGGTGTTCACGAAATACGGCTAGCAATGACCTTTCGGAATTAGTTGCAAAAGAACTGCTAAAGCCGAGTGGTCAGAAGGGTGCCGGAGCATTTTATAGTTTAAATTGAGTTGCACATTAATTGCACAAATTGCACAATGACCAAGTCAGTTACTAAAACTGGCTGTGGTTTTGTACCTCCTAATATTTATACAAAGCACTATCGCCAAACAAAGCGATGGCAGCGGGTGGGAAAGAAAAAACTTTAAGAATAATAGAAGATTACTAATTGGTTACAACGGTTTAATAAAGTTACACAAAGTACTGCGAACATTTTTTTGAATCCCGTAGCAAATCAAAAACCAATGCTGCCTATCAAAAACTCAACTCTTGATTCTTGGGTGTCGGGTAAATAAACGGCTCTTACGCCCAGTTCTAATAATGGTAAAGCACGCATTACATTAAAATCGAATGTTAGATCGATACCAGTTGATTGGAAAGATCTTGAATATTCAATTGATTCTTCAGGGATATCAACTCTACCATACCCGTAATCATAAAAAATCTTTGCTTTTATTCGTTGAATGTATAAGAACGGGCCAATTCGTATATCAGGATGAATAAGTGGTAAATCATAATTTGAACGTATGGTATAAAAATTATTGAATATTTCGGGGGTGTGTCCTCTTGGAAACGGCATTCTGTTATTAAACCAATATTCGCCTTGGCTTAAGGTTATTTTTTGGCTTTGCCAAGCTGCGAAAAAATTGAGCGAATGGTGTTTAAATAAACCGGGGAAATATAATTGCGATTTTAGAATAGTTAATCCTCCCTTTAAATCGCCTCCATAAGGCGTAGAAAAGTTCTCGAATGTTAAAGTTTGGCCAAACCTGCTATATATATCACGTTTATTTTGATTTAATAAATTATACCATGTAACAACAAACTCATTTTGAACTAAATTACCATTGCCAACTTGGTTAAACCTATATCGATTATCGCCAAACGCTTGGCTGTTAAAATTGGTAACCGAGGTAACACCAATGTAATTATAAACTTCAATTTTTGATTGAAATTTAGATTTGGTTAATAACCAAGGTACTCTAAGTCCGGTTTTTAATATGGTCTCTGTCCAAGTTACTCTATCTGGCCGTATCACATCCAATGTGTCTCTATAAGTAGTATTTGTTACTCTATTGCCATAAGTGGCCACAACATCCACAATTGGATACCAACCTTGGTAACTTACCCTGCCAACACCTTTTACATTACCTACATTATCAAACTCTACCCCTGCAAATACATCGGTGGTGCTTAGTACATTTTTAGAGTAAACACCTAGTTCAATTTCGGTTAAACTGCCTGTAAATAACGGCCCCCAACTATGCACGTTAAGTGGCTTTTTGCGGTATCGCTTTGTTTGGTAAGTAGAGTCGGGCACATGTAGCAAAACATCGCTGTTATTTTCAGCCTCTATTAATGGTTCATATAATTTAATATCTCCATTTTTAACTTGTTCAATAGGCATCCAACTGCTTGGGTTAAACGGAATGCTCACAATATCATTTCCTTCCACCACATAATTATTATAATAAATTAGCTTTCCATCTAAACTAATGGCAGGGTTAGATGCCCCATATTTGGCCGATGTAACTCTATATTTTTTAGATGCTGCCATATCCAACGCATAAATATTATCGATACCGGTAAGGCCAGAGTTGTATAACAAATAGTTTTTATAGATGATAGGAAAACCAATATGTTCATAGCTATAATCCAATATTACTTTTTTATTGGCTGTTTCATAATTAATAAGCAGTACCCCTTTTTTCTGGTTAAATTGGTTTAAGACCACAATAGATTCTCCTGCATCGTCCCATCTGGGCATTGAATAAAATCCATTCTCCTCATTTTCAATTTTCTTTAGTACCTCTCCCGAGTTGGCATTAAGTATCACCAACCTGTTTGCATAATCATCGGTGGTTTCTACCACCACAATTTTGGTGCGGTCGGGCGAGATAGCAGCTGCAGAATAGCGAGATTTGGATGTTAACTGCTTAACTGTTTTAGTTGCAAGGTTATAGGTGTTAACTACTGAATACGACCGAGTTAACCATCGAGGATCGTAGCGGTACTCTGTCCAAACTACTGTATTGCCGGCTACAGATACAAACCCGGGGTTATTCATTGGGCCAAGCAGAAATGTCTTTTTTTCTTTTTTGGTATCGGGTTGTATGCTAACAAATTGAGGAATATCATCCAGTCCTGATTTTAGTGCCAGTACTCCTCCGCCATCAATGGGTTGAGGGTAGGTATAATTGGTAAACCGTGGAGTTTGCCGTACCGTTAGTGTTTGGTAATCATTTAACGATTCGTTTTCTATTTGAGCTTGCCACTTAACTTTAAGCTCCTCCATCATTTGATTATAAAGTACAGGCATTTTGCTACCCGTAGCTTTTTTCATTGCAAATGAATATTCAAAAGGGACAAAAGGCAGGTTCCATGTTTGTTCCACAATGCTTTCCATGGCTTTTGCGCCATAATTATTCTTTATATAGGTACTAAAATGATAACCCAACACATAATGGTTGGGGATAAAATCCTTGAAAGAGCGTAAGTACTGCTTGCTGTAATTAAAACTGCCTTTTTCTAAGAGGTTGGCTCTAAATGCCATCGAAAAATTTGGGAATCGCCCACGACCGCTATGTGTTAGGGCGGTTTCTACGCCTACGGCATCGCCTTCCCAAAACCAGGAAGGAACCGAAGCACTAGCCGTGGCATTTCTTGAGAATTCGCCTAATACATAGCCTACAAATTTAGTAAAACCTGTTCTGCTTCTATCGTATTGCACTACATGCCTAAATTCGTGTATGGCAAGCATATCGAGCCAATCGTTAGTGCCTGCAAAATTATAATTTTGTGGGGCCATGGTGTAAAACTCCGATCGCCTTGGCCCAAGGGTAACAAAGCCATTGGCAACCGCATGTTGGTTTTGCAAAATAATATCTATTTTACGAGGGCTGGCATTTAACGAACTTGAAACGGGTTTATATAAATGGGCCAAGGTATTGGCCATACGTTGCCCCTGTGTTTCAAATCCTTGCGGATATACAATTTTAAAATGAGGAGTGTTAATCTGTTGCCATTTTATAGAGGGCGGCAGGTTTGGAAGGGTGGTTTGGGCGTTTATATTTGAAAGTGTAAGGATGCCTAAAAATAAAAGTGCAAGAAGTTTTTTCATTCGAAACTGTTTGTTCAAATATAATTTGATAGATTTTAAGCAAAAAGAAAACGGCAAGTAATTAATGAGAATAAAATCCGAGTTCGGTCTCTGGTTAATTGATTTATATTAGAAGATTCCTGCCTTTTCAGGAATGATGAGCTCAAATAACGGCAAAACAATTAATTAGAACAAGGGAGCAATAATTTGTTACTCCCTTGTTCTACATTCAATTCTACTCAACAACTTTATTTTTTAGGATGAACCAGTTCCATTTCATCAATCAAATGGGTGGCTCCGGCATATTTATCTATTATAAAAAGCACGTAACGTACATCAACCATAATATTTCTACAAATTTCTGGGTCATAATTCATATCACTCATGGTGCCTTCCCATACTCGATCAAAGTTTAACCCTACCAAATTCCCATTGGCATCAATTGCTGGGCTACCAGAATTGCCCCCTGTAGTATGATTAGTTCCTAAAAAACAAACTGGCATCTTTCCATTGGCATCTGCATATTGGCCAAAGTCTTTTGCTTCATACAAATCTAGCAATCGCTCAGGCACATCAAATTCATAATCACCAGGTATATATTTTTCAATTACACCATCCAAATAACTAACGGGGTTGTAATAAACAGCATCACGAGGTGAGTAGCCCCTAACTTGGCCATACGTAACACGCAATGTTCCGTTTGCATCTGGAAAATAGCGGGCGGTAGGAAGTGCCTCCATCAATGCCTTCATATATTGCTTTTGCAAGGCAGAAATTGCAGTACTCTTCTGCTGAAAGTCCTTATTAATATCATTATAAAATGCTTCGATCATAGGTTTGGCATAGATATAAGCAGGGTCATTATTTATTTTTTTTAATACTTGTTTAGTATTTCCATCTAGTAAAGCTAGTGCACTTTCTAAATTTACAAAAGCTGTTTTATCATAAATACTAGCATCTATATTTTTAGTATAAAATGGCATTACCTTATTAAATACACCTTTATCTACGCCTACATCATAATTTTTATGAATATTATTTAATCTACTTGAAAGTGAACCTTTAGCTTTTTCAAAATTATCTTTATTCGCATTAATTGCGCGTTCCATTTGATATGCTCTATAGGTCATTTGCATAAGTTCGTTGGTTATAATAAATACTTCGATAAAGTTTCTACGCTTAATATTTACAGGCGCAAAATCCGCATATAATGCTTCAAACTCTGGAAGAATATTTCCATAGGTTTCTTCTAGCCCTTTTTTACTTAACGCTTTTGTAAACGATGCTTCAAAAGCTCGTCTATTCTCTATGGCATTACTTTTTTCGATTCCTAGGTTTTCGCCTATCCATTTTTTCCAAGCATTTGCAATGCGTGCTTGCTTAGAGGCATACTTAATTCTAATTTCATCACTTTCCTTCATTTTAGCATCAATCACTTTTAGAGCAGCTTTGCGAATGGCAATATTGCTAGGATTAAATTCTTTAGTGATATGTTCTATGGCAACTGCTGGCAGGTACTCATCGGTACGGCTAGGAAAACCAAATACCATGGTAAAATCGCCTTCAGCTATGCCATCTAATGAAACTGGTAAAAAATGTTTGGGCTTATAAGGCATATTTTCTTTACTATAGGTTGCAGGGCGATTATTTGCATCGGCATATATCCTAAACATAGAAAAATCTCCTGTATGACGAGGGAACACCCAATTGTCGGTATCACTACCAAACTTACCAATACTGGTTGGAGGCGCACCTACTAAACGAATATCTTCAAACCGCTCTGTAACAAAAAGAAAATATTGGTTGCCTTTATAAAAGGCCTTCACTTTAGTGTCTTGCCAATCTTCTTTTTTTGCCTCTTTTTGTAAAGTATTATTGTTTTTATCTATTTGAGATTGCTTTTCTGCTTCAGTCATCTCAGCGGTAACACCAGCTAATGCTAACTTTGTTACATCTTCAATTCGAATAATAAATTCGACATATAATCCTTCATTGGGTAATTCTTCCTCTAAACTCATGGCCCAAAACCCATCTTTTAAATAATCGTTTTCTAATGATGAGTGAGACTGAATCTGCCCAAAACCACAATGGTGATTAGTTAATAGCAACCCCTTAGGTGAAATAACTTCACTAGTACATCCTCCATTGAAATGACCAATCGCATCTTTTAAGCTTGAGTTATTCACATCGTAAATATCCTTGGCAGATAGTTTGCTCCCAAGACTTTGCATTTCAGATTCGTTCATGCCTTTTAAAAGAGAAGGAATCCACATACCCCCTTGCTGGGCTTGTACTTGTATCTGTATTACTATTAACAGAAAAATAATTTTTGTAATTTTCATGTGATTTTAATTTAAGCAGTAAAGATGAGTCCACTCCGAAAACACCCAAAACCAAAAAAGTCTCTTTTGGAGTGGACTCAAAGATAGTTGTAAAACTTTACCAGTTGTTGGCTTTTTAACCAACAGCAATCAACTATCAATTTATTGGAAGAAAACTCCAACAGAGGGTGGCGTTAAGAAGCCAATTGCATTGGGACAATCGAATCGAGCAATTCCTTTTTTTCCACTTCTACTCTTCTAATATCGTGAAGATTTTGAAGGTTAAGCCATAATTGTGGTGAAGTAGCAAAATATTTAGCTAAACGAGCAGCCATATTAGCGGTTACGCTTGTGTTACCCTTTATTATTTGGCTAATTTGTGTTTGTTGCACCCCAATGGATTTTGCCAACCTATAAGCCGTAATATTCATAGGTTTCAAAAACATTTCATTTAACACTTCGCCTGGGTGAGTATTCATTAATTCACTCATATCTTTTTTTATTAATGGTAATCAACTATTTTAACATTACTGGCATTCCCATTTTTCCATATAAAAATTATCCTCCATTGCTTATTTATACTAATGGAATAATATCCCTTCCAATTGCCTTTGAGGGCGTGTAACTTATTAGATGGAGGAATTTTCAAGTCATTTAAATTAATGGAAGAGCTCAGATAATCTAGCCTAATCATTGCTGACCTTCTGATCGAATCACTCCATTTCTTTGAAAAAACACCCCTACTAACTTTTTCAGTTTCTCTACAATCAAAGCTTTTTATCATAGCATATTACAAATATAGTATATTTATAATATACCCATAAATTAGCACTCATACTGATTTTTTGCACACTAAGAATTGAATATTGCAGGTATTATTTTGTTGGAGAAAGCTCCAACAAAGAATCACGTAAGAAATAATAACAACTAGATAATAGTAATTATTAACTAATAAAAATTATTAAATATGCTTAACATGTATAATTTTTACTGGGCAGGCTTCTGCGGCTTTTATATTTTCTTCCAGCTCACCCTCTTGCACTTTAACGGTATAAAAACCTTTTCGATTTACACCGCCAATTAATGTTGCCTTTCCATCTTTTTTGCTCATACGCCAACGGTTGTAGGCTAGCTCTACACAGTAGTTGCAACCAATGCATTTATCTCGTTGTTGGGTAATTATAACCATTTTAGTATCTTGTCATTGATATTTGTGTATTTTTTGAAACTTGTTTTTCCAGTTTATTTGGGTTAGGCTTCTACAATTTTATATAATTTATCCGATGGACGAATAATTTGGTCTAATTCAAAAGTTATATCATCACCACGTTCTGCTCTTTCTGCCTCTTTATCATCTATTCTAAAATTTGGCAACTTAATTTCTACCACTCCAGTAGTTGGGCCAGTAATTAATATATCGTCACCCACCTTAACCGATTGAGACTCCACTCTAAAGTGTGCAATTTTAGCCTTCGAAAAATAATGAACTCCTTTGCCTAAATAAATCTTTTTCTGTGTTGCCAAAGACCCGGGCTTATCACTCCATTCGCCTAATTCTTGCCCTAAATAATAGCCGCTCCAAAAACCACGGTTATACACAGTCTCCAACTGGCTCATCCAAACGGCTACTTTTTCCTGATTAAATTCATTAGCATAATAGGCATCAATGGCTTGCCGATATATGCCAATCACCCTTGATACATACTCAGGGGCACGTGCCCTGCCTTCAATTTTAAGTACCTTAACATGGGTATCAATTACTTGATCTAAAAAATTAAGGGTGCATAAATCTTTAGGCGACATAATGTATTCATTGTCAATTTCCAGTTCATGCCCATCTTCAATATCTATTACTTTGTATTTGCGCCTGCAATTTTGAACGCATGCTCCACGATTGGCAGATGAATTTTGGGTGTGCAAACTCATATAACACTTGCCAGATACAGCCATACATAAGGCTCCATGCCCAAAAATTTCTAATTCTACTAATTTACCTCCTGGCCCAATTACATTTTCTTTTTTAATAGCATCTGCAATTTTTTTAACCTGCCCAAGGCTTAGCTCTCTTGATAGCACCATTGTATGGGCAAAAAGCGAATAAAATTTAACCGTTTCTATGTTGGTAATATTAAGTTGCGTAGAGATATGCACCTCCACTCCTATGGTTTTGGCATAATGAATTACGGCTTGGTCGGAGGCAATTACAGCAGTAATGCCTGCTTCTTTGGCACGATTAAGCAATGTTTTTATAATACTTAAATCGTGGTCGTAAATTATGGTGTTAAGAGTTAGGTAGGTTCTAACATTTTTTTTACCACAGCGCTGGGCTATTTCTTCTAAATCATCAAGCGTAAAATTAATGCTTGATTTAGCACGCATATTTAGCTGCTCTACCCCAAAATAAATTGAATCTGCTCCTGCATCTATAGCAGCTTGCATTGAATCGAAGCCACCTGCAGGTGCCATTAACTCTATTTTGTCTTCTCCAAACCTATTCATCGTGCAAAAGTAAACAACGGGGTTATAGCAATTTACACCCTCAGCAAAATTTCTTTTGCTTCTTGAATACTCTTTACAAAAAGAACTTGCAAAGATTTATCCTTCGTAATTTCAGCAAACTTCTTCCAAAAATCAGCGTCTTGCTCTTGCTCTATTCTAACTATTGCTACTTGCTTAATTCCAATCTTTACATATTGTTCGATGGCATTTTCTAATATCCATTGCTTCCTAATACTAGCTAAATCAACTGCTATCGTTAAGTCAATAATCCATTTAACCGAATTATACACACTAAAAACTTCGATATTATTACTAAAAACTTCCGCAAACTCTAGAGGGTTTGGCATTTTAGTCCATACCAAGGTGGTAATTTGGTTTACAGTATCTAAATAAATATTGGCTGTACTGGATTTGTAAAATAATTGACTTTCTATTTTTGAGAGAGGCACAGTTGGTAGTTTAAGGATAAATTTAGTGCCTACATTTAACCCACTTTCAATAGTAATCCTCCCACCCATCGATTCTATTTGTTGTTTAGCTAAAAACAAGCCAAGCCCCTTGCCTTCTATATGTGTATGAAATCGCTTGTACATACCAAATATTTTATCGCCATGTTTGTTAAGGTCAACTCCAATGCCATTGTCTTCTACAGCTAATATACACTCTCCTTTTTCTTGTTTAGCCGTAATTTTTACAGTACATATTCTCTCTGTATTTCTATATTTTATTGCATTACTAATTAGGTTGTATAAAATGCTATGAAAATAAGACCTTACACCATAAATTATTTTAACCTTAAGTTCTGTTTTCAATATTGCCTTGCTTTTTTCCACACTAGGTTGTAATACCAACCAAATATTGTCTAGTTCGGCTTTTATATCTATCCTTTCCTTTATCTGAAAAAGATTGTTTCTTAATTCTACTATTTTATTCAAATCTTTTATTACGCCATCAAGAGCCTCTGCCGATTTGTAAATATGCTCTGCCACATTATTTCTATTATCATCAGTTTGGTCGATTTTAAATAACTGTGCTAAACCTAATAAATTAGCAACTGGGCCACGCAAATTGTGAGAAAGTGTATTAGAGAATTGCTGGAGCTCATTATTATGATTAATGAGTTCTTTATTAGATTGTTTAAGCTCCTTTGTTTTAGTTTCAAGCCTCTCTACTAATTCAAAATTGCTTTTTTCTAAAAGGTTTTTTTGCTTATTAATTACCCCTTCATTTTTTCTCAATCCATCATTTAATTTCTCCATTTCTTCAAATAGAGCACTTAATTCAATGTTTTTTTCTCCAAGCTCCTCTGCCAATAAAATATTTTCATGGAGCAGTAATTTAATGTTTGATAAAAAATAAAAAAAAGAGGCTGCTATAAAAATCAGTGCAATATCCAAATATATGCCAGTAACAATATAGGCTTTGGGCATAGTGCCAAAAAAATTGGCATAACCTACTCCAATAAATGAGTGGATAGGATCAAAGGCTACTATCAATAAAAAACAAAAAGTAAAAGTGGAAAACATGTATTTTCTTTCTTGGGAAGAAAAGAACATAAAGGGCAAAATGCTAAACCCTAAAATTAAAATTCGTGCATCAAGAAAATCGTAAACAAAAACACTTTCAGGGTTTTTAATTTTAACAGCAATACTGCCAATTGTAATAATTATAGGTGGATAAATGGTTGTTATTATCCTGCATAATTTATTATAATTAAAATAGTTTAGTAGTATTAAAAAAGAAAAAAGAAAAAAAGAAAAAATATCTATGTAAGCGGCTATAGCCCATCCGTCTTCAAATAGAATTGGAAACAAAAGTAATATTGTAACCCCCATAAGAATTAGCAATAGCTTATTAGTAAGCCTCACTTGTTGCTTAAGCCGATCTTTCATTTCTTTATAAACACCAAAATTTACGATAGTAGAAATCATATTAATCATTATTATCTGATAAGGGCTTACTTTCCTGTAGAAACTCGACAGCTAAGTCGTAATCGTAGAATATTTTAAATAAGACTCCCTTATTATCCATTGCTTCCAACATTTTTTGCCAATAAGCAAAGTCTTTATTGTCTCCTTCGTTTTTAACTATTACCATTATTTTGCATCCTTTTTTTACAATTTTAGGCAGCGTTGTGGAGGCAAACCATGTTCTGTCTTTTTTAGAAACAAATCCTAAATTTCTAATATCTACCAACCATTTATTTGCACTATAATTATCAAACATTTCTTTATTAGTACTTAGTACTTCTGCATACTCTTTAGAGTTGGGAGGCTTTTTCCAAATAAGGATGGATGCCCTCGACCGTGCATCGTACGCAATTGTAGCATTAGGCGTATTATAATATTTCTGAAAGCCAATTTCTTTAGGAACGGGAAACTCCATTAAAAAACTAGTGCCATTCCCTGGCTTGCTTTTAACACTAATTTTGCCATTCATAGCCTCCACTTGCTGTTTTACCAAATACAATCCCATTCCTTTGCCTTCAATATGGTTATGAAAACGTTTGTGCATTTTAAACATGTCGTTACCAAATTTTAGCAAATCAATACCTAGCCCCTTATCTTTTATTTCTAAACAAACATTATTGTTTGCCTCGTAAGAGGCTACAGTTATCATATTTTTATTGGCAGGGTTGCTATATTTCATAGCATTGCTAATTAAATTATACAAAATACTATGTAAATATGATTTAATAAAATAAAGGTTATCGATTTTTAATTTAACAATAAGTTCAGCTCCAATGTCTTTAAAACTAGCTCTAAGCAGTTTTTCAATTTCATCGCTTAAATTTACATTTTCTTTTAAGCGAAATAGTTGATTTCTAATATCTACTACTTTGTTTAAATCTGAAATTATGGTATCTAATGCAGTGGATGAAACCTTAATATGTGCAAGTGTTTCCTGCTTACGAGATTCTTCTTTTTCAACCTCAAATAAGTGTATTAAACCGAGCAAACTTGCTACAGGCGCTCTTAGGTTATGCGATACTGTGTTCGAAAATTGCAAAAGTCCGTTGTTCTGAACAATCAATTCCTCATTTGCCTTTTTAAGAGCTCTGGTTTTTTCTTCTACTTTGGATGTTAATTCAATATTTTTAAACTCAAGCTTATTTTTTTGAATACCTATCAGTACCGAAGCTTTCTCCAATTCCTCTTTGCTCTTAAGCAGTTCTTGTTGTTTGGTAAGCAAACTCTCGCTAACCTCTTTATTTTGAGATAGCAGCTCCTGTTTTTTAAGCAAAAGTTTTTCCTGTATGGCATTCTTATTATTTAAATCATTAATAAGAATAGAATTATTATTTACTAATTCTTCATTCGATTTTTTAAGCGATAGGATGCCCAAAATTGCAACTACATAGCTCACATTAAACATTAATCCTGCTATGTAATAGCCCCCTTTAGTATCTTCAAAAAAATATGCATAACCTACATTAAACAAATTATGGATAAAATCATAGGCAAATAAGAATACCGCACTTGGTAAAAGCACTAGAAAAAGAAATTTTATTTTTTTTCTGGGGAAAATTAAAAGAGGCACTAACGATGATACAAGCACCAACATTCTTGTATCGAAAAACTCATAAAAACCTGTAGCACCAATTGCATTATTCCGTTTTGTTAAAATAGAAATAACCATAATAAAAAAGGGTATTGAGTAGGATACCCAATACCTCGAAATTAAAGTTTTACCCCATTGATTTAACAGCAATGTTATAATTGGAATGGCAGATGAAAGCAGTATCAACTGAGCTCCAACTTTAAAACCATACTGATATAAAACCAAAATAAGAATTAAGCAGATAAATACCAAGTGCAACTGCGCTATGGTATTGGTAAACCGAATGCGTTGATTCGATTGCTCAGATTTAGAACTTGATGTTCCAAAGTTACTTAAGTAGTGTATAAGTTTTGCCATTGCGTAGAGTGAATCCCAGCCAGTTGGCGGATTAGTGAAAAAAAATGACGTGAAAACAAAGATAGTGAAAAAGGAATCGTCAATGCCTTGTCGGCAAGGCGAACCTGCCTTTGAAACCACGTCTCAATCACAAACCTCAGAAAAAGCCAGAGGACACAAGCAATTAATAGAGAGACTCTTTACTGTGTTTAAATAATTATTCCTGCCCCTACGGTTTCATTGGTTTGTTCATCTATTAAAATAACACTGCCAGTTTCTCTATTACGCTCGTATCTATCTACAAATAATGGTTTAGTAGTTCTTATCTTAATTCTACCAATATCGTTCATTCCAATGGTTCTATCATCTTCCATTCTATGGAGTGTATTAATATCCATTTTATACACAATTTCTTTAATCATGCAACGGGCTTCGTTCGTAGTTTGACGGATGCCATATTTACCCCCTGGCACAAGTACTTTTTCATTAAGCCAGGTAACCATTAAGTCAATATCTTGTGTTACTACTGGCTGGTTATTATCGCGTACAATCATATCTCCTCTGCTAATATCTATTTCGTCTTCGAGGGTTATGGTTACGGACATAGGCGCATAGGCTTCGGCTAGTTTTTGATCCATTAATTCGATGGATTTAATTTTACTTGTAAAACCACTTGGCAATACGGTAATGCCATCCCCTGGTTTAAAAACTCCACTGGCAATTCTACCTGCATAACCTCTAAAATCGTGGTATTTATCGTTCATTGGCCGAATAACGGTTTGCACTGGAAAACGACAATCTACATGATTAAAATCGCTACCAATATGAATAGTTTCTAAAAGATAAAGCAAGGTGCTGCCTTGGTACCAGTCCATTTTCTTAGATTTATTAACCACGTTATCGCCATTTAAGGCACTGATGGGTATAAATCGCACATCGTTCACATTTAGTTTAGAGGCAAATAATTCGGTTTCCTTTTTAATTGATTCATAGACTTGTTCATCATAATCAACCAAATCCATTTTGTTTATACAAAATACAATATGTGGAATACCTAATAAAGAGGCAATAAATGTATGACGATGCGTTTGCTCTTGCACCCCTTTGCGGGCATCTATTAAAATAATGGCTAAGTTAGCCGTAGAGGCTCCTGTAACCATATTTCGCGTGTACTGAATATGCCCGGGCGTATCGGCTATAATAAATTTACGCTTTGGGGTAGCAAAATAGCGATAAGCTACATCTATGGTTATCCCTTGTTCTCTTTCAGCTCTTAAGCCATCTGTTAAAAGTGCAAGGTTTACAGTTTCTTCTCCTTTTTTCTTGCTCGATGCTTCTATCGCTTCGTACTGGTCTTGAAAAATAGATTTAGAATCGTAGAGCATACGGCCAATGAGGGTGCTTTTTCCATCATCTACGCTACCTGCGGTGGTGAAGCGCAAAAGCTCCATAGTTAAGTAATTATTTGAATCGCTCATATTTAAATTAGAAATATGAAAGGTGAAATTAGAAATAAAAAAACATTTCAACCTGTCACTATTTTTTGTATTTGTATTTTATTGAGTTAAAAATGGCAGTTAACTCTTCCGCCTCTTTTAATAAATTTTAACTTTATTATTATCCTTAACAAGTGCTAGTTCTTCTACTGCTTCTAGCCAAAAACAGGATTCATCTGCTTCTTCCACTACAATTCCGAGTTTAGTAGCAAACTCTTTGGTGCTTCTGCTTCTAAATGCAGCTCTAGTATTTGCTCCAACAGAAGAGGCACTTCTAATAAGTTGTTTACCAATGATTCTTGCTTGATCTGGTAAAAGCACTCTACTTTTTTTTACATTTTAAATTTCGCATTTTTCATTTTAAAAATACCCTTGTTTTTTACGGTCTTCCATGGCTGCTTCCGAGCGTTTGTCATCAGCTCTAGTGCCTCTTTCGGTTACTCTGGTTGAGGCCACTTCTTCAATTATGGCGTGTAAATCATCAGCATTTGACGCAACTGCTCCTGTACATGTAATATCTCCAATGGTTCTAAACCGAACCAATTGCTTGGTTACTTCCTCTCCTTCTTTACGCTGAATATGTTCCGAAGCCGCCATAATTACACCATCGCGTATAAATACTTTACGCTCTTTGGCAAAGTATAAAGAGGGCAATTCAATTGCTTCCGCTAAAATATACTGCCACACATCCATCTCTGTCCAGTTAGAAATCGGAAATACACGAAAATGTTCGCCAAAGCTTTTTTTGCCATTAAATAGATTCCATAGTTCTGGTCGCTGGTTTTTTGGATCCCATTGCCCAAATTCATCACGGTGAGAAAAGAATCGTTCTTTGGCTCTTGCCTTTTCTTCGTCTCTACGAGCTCCACCCATAGCAGCATCAAACTTATGTTTTTCAATAGTGTCTAAAAGTGTAACTGTTTGCAGCCCATTTCTACTGGCATTAACTCCTTTTTCTTCCACCACTTTTCCTTGGTTAATGGAGTCTTGCACTAATCCTACAATTAATTTGGCATCAATTTCTTCTACATACTTATCTCTAAATTCGATTGTTTCTTTAAAATTATGACCTGTATCAATATGCACTAAGGGGAAAGGCAACTTTGAAGGATAAAAAGCCTTGCGAGCCAAATGAGCTACCACAATAGAATCTTTTCCTCCTGAAAAAAGAAGTGCCGGGTTTTCAAATTGAGCAGCCACTTCTCTAATAATAAAGATGGCTTCTGATTCGAGTACTTTTAAATGATTAAGATTATAAGATTGCATTTATTTTATACGTTCTAAAATTGAATTAAATAACTGTTTCACCGATTCTTCAATAGATTGATTGGCGGTATCGATGGTTACATTAGGATGCGATGGAGATTCAAAAGGAGCATCTAAGCCTGTAAAATTTTTAATTTCGCCTGCCAGTGCTTTTTTATAAAGCCCTTTTACATCACGCTTGGCACATTCTTCAAAAGAAGCGTTTACATACACTTCCATAAAATCAACATCTCCAATTATCCTTTTGGCACTGGTACGAATTTTAATGGTGGGGCTAACAAAAGAACAGATCGTAACCACTCCTGTTTCCATAAAAAGCTTAGCTACCTCTGCTACTCTTCTAATATTCTCCTCTCTGTCTTTTTTAGAAAACCCAAGATTGCCGTTTAAACCTGTACGCAAATTATCTCCATCTAATAATTTGGTCAAAATCCCTTTTTGGTAAAGCAGATGCTCTACCTCTTGTGCAATGGTGCTTTTACCAGAACCGGAAAGCCCTGTAAGCCACACCACTACTCCTTTTTGATTAAGAAGTTTTTCCTTTGCGTTTCTATCTAACATAGAATTAAAAATGGGATGTATGTTTTCTGCCATAATAGTTCGCTAAAAACCGAGGCAAAGAAACGAACCATTTAGCAAATTTTCCTTATTATACCTAAAAGGTTTAGTACTTGTTTCAAAAAAAACTTTGCCTCCCGCTGCTTCCAAAATGGCTTGCCCTGCGCCAATATCCCACTCCATAGTTGGGCCGTGCCTGTAATATACATCTGCTTTGCCCTCGGCCACCATACAAAATTTTAAGGAACTGCCTACCGAAATACTATCAGTTACATTATATTTTTCGAGCACCACTTCTTCTTCGGGCAAAGCGTGCGATTTACTGCGCACGGCAATTCTGTTACCTGTTGAATTATTCACTTTTAACGGTTCAGCCTTTGAATTACCTCGCTTTATAAATGCCCCAGTAGCATCTCCCCAATACATAACATCGGTAACAGGCACATAAATTACTCCAAGGATTGGTTTTCCATTTTCGATGAGGGCAATATTTACCGTAAACTCTCCATTACGATTGATAAATTCTTTGGTGCCATCCAATGGATCTACCAACCAAAAAGTAGTCCATTTTTTGCGCTCTTCGTAAGGCGCATGCGCTTCTTCTTCGGATAAAATTGGGTAGTTCGTATCGAGGGATTCTAACCCTTTAATAATAATTTTATTGGATGCCTTATCGGCCAAGGTTAGCGGAGAATCATCCGCTTTATGATCTACCACTTTCGAGAGCTCCGAATCATTGTAAATTTCAAGAATCTTGTCACCCGCTTTTTTGGCAATCTCAAGGATTTGGTTTATTTGCATTGCGCAAATCTAAGAACAGAAAAATAAAATTTACTACTTGAAAAATGTAAATCTATAAAAACTAAGATATATCATAATTCGCGATTTAGAAAAAAGTGAAGGCTAACAGAATATGACTGAAAGTGATTATTCCCTAAATTGAGTTTAGGTTATTAACTTTGAGTCTACTCCGAAAACAGGCAATTTTCACAAAAAGAGTTATTTTGGATGAGATTTTCATTTTTCAAGATTCGTTGATGCCTGAGTATCAACGAATTGAGGAAAATGAAAAGGCCGCCAAAAGAAACTTTTTTGGTTTTGGGTGTTTTCGGAGTGGACTCAACTTTGCTTTCATGAAAACATCTTTTACTTTTCTGATGCTATTCTTAGGTTTTATTTCAAATGCACAAACAATTAAAATAGTGGAGCAGCAAATTCCTGCAAAAGCAAGCTTGCGAGGGTTGTCAGCCGTAAGCGAGCAGGTGGCTTGGGCGAGTGGTTCAGGCGGAATCGTGCTAAGAACCATTGATGGAGGTATCACGTGGACGGATGTTAGTGTACCAAGTGCTGACTCTATCCAATTTAGAGATATTGAGGCATTTGATGCAACTACAGCCGTAGTGATGGGCGTTGCAAGCCCTGCCAAATTTTATAGAACCGAAGATGGGGGTATTACTTGGAGTGAGGCCTATTCAAATACTCATCCTGACATATTTTTTGATGCCATGGATTTTTGGGATGCACAAAATGGCATTGCTTTTGGCGATGCCATGGAGGGGCACTTGCCCATCATTACTACTTCTGATGGAGGTAAAACTTGGCAAGACATTGATTATACACAATTACCCAAATCGCCCAAGGGCGAAGGCGGTTTTGCCGCCAGTGGCACTTGTTTAACCACTTTTGGCAATTCCACCGTTTGGATTGGACTAGGAAGCCCTGCTTCGCGTGTGTTTAAATCAGAAGACAAAGGCCAGACCTGGACAGTGGTTGAAACCCCAATGAAACGACCGAATGCGACCCCTAGCGCAGGCATTTTCTCCTTAGCTTTTACAAGCCCAACCTATGGCATTGCCGTAGGTGGTAATTACGAAGATGATAAAAATAAAAGCTTAAACGCTGCCATAACCACGGATGGTGGTAAAACTTGGAAGGTGCTTACGCAGAATCAACCTAACGGGTATCGTTCCGTTGTAGCTAACGTACCCAATACCGAATGGTGGATTGTAGCCGGCACTTCGGGTGTTGATATATCTAAAGACAATGGGAAAACTTGGGAAACTGTAAGTGAAGAAGGCTATCACGCAGCTAGTTTTGGCAGTAGCAAAGTGGGTTGGCTAAGTGGTGGTGGAAAGATTGCAAAAATAATGATAGAGTGAGTCCAAAGTTTGGAGTTAGAAGTTTAAAAAGAAAGAAATGATAAAATCGAAATTCTACATTAAAAATATGGTATGCGACCGTTGCATTTCAGCGGTGCGCAAAGAGTTAGAGTTACTTAACTTATCAGTTGAGCATATCCAATTGGGTGAAGTTGATATTACTTCTAAAACGACTCCTGATTTAACTCTAATTGCTCAAAAACTACAAGCCCAAGGGTTTGAGTTAATTGATGACCAAAAATCGCAACTCATTAACCGGTTAAAGTCAACCATTATTGAAGAAATTAGAAGCGATCAGCCCCATCGAAAGGCCAATGAGAATTTTTCTTCTTTTTTAGAGCAAGAACTTGACACGGATTACACCCAATTAAGCAAAACATTTTCCTCCTTAGAAGGACGCACCATTGAGAAATACATTATTGCCCAAAAATTAGAATATGTAAAAGAGCTGTTAATTTACAATGAACTCTCGCTCAGTGAGATTGCTTGGAAACTGAATTATAGCAGTGTGCAATACCTATCGAACCAATTTAAAAAAGCAACTGGTCTTACCCCTAGTAATTTTAAGGGGTTAAAAGAGGATAAAAGAAAAACGCTGGATCGGGTGTAACCCGAAATATGCAATATATTTTTCTATTATGGGGCTTTTAATACACAGTGATGCGTACTAATTTACACGATGCCATGTTTGGGTTCTAAAAAAGAAAGCCACATAGCCTCTTACCTGAAGCTTTCCATCTTCTACCCATAACTTGCAATCATATATTTTTCCATTTTTAGGGTCAAGTATTTCTCCATCATCCCATTCGTCATCGTCTTTTACCATATCTGTTATAATGGTCATACCCAGCACTTTTTTATCTTTTCTATGGTCGGTACACAAATCACATATTGGGTCTTGGTCTTCATTAGGTTCTCTAAAAAGCTTAGTTATTTTTCCATACGCTTTGCCATCCTTCATAAAAATTTCTACAATGGATTTCTCTTTGCCAGTTTCATCATCAATGGTTTTCCATTTACCCACTATGGATTGGGTATAGGCATTAAAGGAAAACAATATAGACATAAGAAACAGGGTGATTTTTAGTAATTTCATAATGTTTTTTTTAGGTATAAAAAAAGGCTTCTATACTTAGAAGCCTTTAAAAGTAATAAATATTTTAAAATTAGTTGCTTTTTGCAACCTCATTTAAATTACTATCAACTATAATTTCTATGGGTGGCTGTGTGTTTTTACTGTGCATATCGTGCGACTTAACTGAGATATGAGGCGCAATTATTAAAGCAACAATGGAGGTTAGTTTTATTAATATGTTCATAGATGGCCCAGATGTATCTTTAAAAGGATCACCTACGGTATCTCCAGTTACAGAAGCTTCGTGTGGAGCAGAGCCTTTGTATTCCATTTTACCATCAACCATCACACCTGTTTCAAACGATTTTTTGGCGTTGTCCCAAGCACCACCTGCATTGTTTTGAAAGATTCCCATTAATACTCCTGAAACTGTAATTCCTGCAAGGAAGCCTCCTAAAACCTCAGGGCCAAATGTAAATCCAACAATTAATGGGGAGATAAGAGCGATTAAGCCTGGTAAAACCATTTCTCTAATCGATGCTTTTGTTGAAATGTCAACACATTTATCATACTCAGGCTTAGCCTTATATTCCATTATACCTGGAATTTCTTTAAACTGTCGTCTTACTTCTTTTACCATTTCCATAGCCGCTCTACCAACGGCAGCAATGGCTAATGAAGAAAATATGTAAGGAATCATTCCTCCAACAAAAAGACCAGCCAACACATCTGCTTTATAAATATCAATGCTATCAATACCAGCAACACCCACAAAAGCAGCGAATAATGCCAATGCAGTAAGTGCAGCCGAGGCAATGGCAAACCCTTTACCAGAAGCAGCAGTTGTATTACCTACGGCATCTAAAATATCGGTACGGCCACGAACTTCTTTGGGTAGTTCGCTCATTTCTGCAATACCCCCTGCATTATCTGCAATAGGCCCAAAAGCATCAATTGCTAACTGCATAGCGGTAGTGGCCATCATACCTGCAGCGGCTATGGCCACACCGTAAAGGCCTGCGAAATAATGTGACCCATAAATACCTGCAGCCAATACTAAAATTGGTAAAACAGTAGATTCCATTCCTACCGCAAGGCCGCCAATAATATTGGTAGCATGACCTGTAGCTGATTGTTGTACAATGGAGTTTACTGGTCTTTTGCCCATTGCGGTGTAGTATTCAGTTATAATACTCATCAATGCACCTACAATTGAACCCACAACGATGGCATAAAACACATCCATACTTGTAAAATCAAATCCTCTTATCGAAAGATTTTCGGGCAAGAGGTATGTTACTAATGGATAAGAAGCAATCACTACTATAATAATGGATGACCAGTTTCCTAGGTTTAATGCCTTCTGTACCGAGCCATCTTCACTAGAAATCCGAACCAACATCATTCCGATAATAGAAGCAATAATTCCTACGCCTGCAATTAGCATAGGCAAAAGCATTGGAGCCATTCCGCCAAAAGCATCATTTGAGGTTATTTCTTGCCCTAGCACCATAGTAGCTAAAATAGTAGCCACATAAGAACCAAATAAATCAGCCCCCATACCAGCAACATCCCCTACATTATCGCCTACATTATCAGCGATTGTGGCAGGGTTACGAATATCATCTTCTGGTATGCCTGCTTCAACTTTACCAACAAGGTCGGCTCCAACATCAGCAGCTTTGGTATAAATACCGCCACCCACACGGGCAAATAGCGCAATAGATTCGGCACCTAACGAAAACCCTGCGAGCACTTCAATGGCTGTTTTCATTTCAACACCAGTAGCAGCAACGCCTTCGGGTACAAATATGTATAACAGCACTATAAAAACACTGCCCAAGCCTATAATGGCTAAACCAGCCACACCAAGCCCCATTACCGAGCCGCCATTAAAAGAAACCTTTAACGCTTGTTGTAAGCTTGTTCGGGCTGCTTCTGTAGTTCGCACATTCGCCTTGGTTGCTATGTTCATACCTAAATAACCTGCAAAGGCAGATAATATAGCCCCAATTAAAAAAGATACAGCTATAATTGGGCTAGAATCTTCGACTAAAGTGCCAGAGTACCCAAGTAAAATGGCCGTTATTATTGCAAAATAAGAAAGCACTTTCCATTCTGCTTTTAAAAAGGCCATGGCACCATCAGCAATGTATTTGGCAAGTTCTTGCATTTTTGCATCTCCTGCTGCTTGTTTAGAAACCCAAACACTTTTGAGCATCATTACGATAATGGCAACCACCCCCATTGCTGGGATTAAATAAATTATATTGTTCATACTATTTTTTTACTCAATTTTTTAAAACTGTGCAAAGGTATTAGAACCTACACAAAAAGGAATAAAATAAGAGAAAAATTAAAGAAGTTTGAAGTTTGAAGTCGGAAGTCGGAAGTTCAACACCC
>Ga0256839_1000691_pt1 | contig 43236 bp, 32 predicted proteins | sample 354166metaG_FD_185968 | JGI IMG/M metagenome (GOLD analysis project Ga0256839, IMG submission 185968) | Hydrothermal vent microbial communities from Mid Atlantic Ridge, Atlantic Ocean - 354-166 | ecosystem: Environmental > Aquatic > Marine > Hydrothermal vents | place: Atlantic Ocean: Mid...
GGAGGACGGCACGGGCATCGTCCACATCGCCCCGGCCTTCGGCGCGGACGACCTGCGAGTGGGCCAGGAACACGGCCTGCCCATCCTCCACACGGTGGACGCGTCCGGCTGCTTCAAACCCCAGGTCACCCCTTGGGCCGGCCAGTTCGTCAAGGATGCAGACCCGGCCATCATCCAGGATCTGGAGGGCCGGGGTCTGCTCTACCGGGCGGAGACCTACGAGCACACCTATCCCTTCTGCTGGCGCTGCGACACCCCCCTCATCTACTGGGCCAAGGAGACCTGGTACATCCGCACCAGCCAGCTCAAGGAACGGCTGGTGGCCCTGAACCAGGAGATCCACTGGGTTCCGGAGCATATCCGCGACGGCCGCTTTGGCAAGTGGCTGGAGAACAACGTGGACTGGGCTCTGGGCCGGGACCGCTACTGGGCCACGCCGCTGCCCATCTGGAAGAGCGACGCGCCGGGCAGCACCTACATGGAGTGCATCGGCAGCATCGCGGAGCTGGAGGAGAGGACCGGCCGCGACCTGAGCGACCTGGAGCTGCATCGCCCCTACGTGGACGAGATCACCTGGCCCGCGCCGGACGGCGGCACCATGCGCCGGGTCCAGGAGGTGTGCGACGTCTGGTTCGACAGCGGCTCCATGCCCGTGGCCCAGTGGCACTATCCCTTCGAGAACCAGGAGGCCTTCGAGCGCTACAGCCAGGCCGACTTCATCTGCGAGGCCGTGGACCAGACCCGAGGCTGGTTCTACACCCTCCACGCGGTGAGCACCCTCCTCTTCGACCGGCCGGCCTTCAAGAACGTCATCTGTCTGGGCCACATCCTGGCCGAGGACGGCTCCAAGATGAGCAAGAGCCGGGGCAACGTGGTGGACCCCTGGGAGGTCTTCAACCGCCACGGCGCGGACGCCACCCGCTGGTACATGTACACCGCCAGCCCGCCGGGCAACAGCCGCCGCTTCAGCGTGGACCTGGTGGGCGAGGTGGTGCGCCGTTTCCTGAACACCCTCTGGAACACCTACAGCTTCTTCGTCACCTACGCGAACCTGGCCCCGGACTGGCAGCCCGACCTCCAGCGGGCCCTCCAGGAGGCCCGGACCCGCAGCCAGACATCCGCCCCCCAGAACGTGCTGGACCGCTGGCTCCTCTCGGAGCTGAACCGGCTGGTCCGGGACGTGACCCAGGCCTATGAACGCTACGACGTGCCCAACGCCACCCGCCCCGTGGCCGAGTTCGTGGACCGGTTGAGCAACTGGTATGTCCGCCTGAACCGGCGCCGCTTCTGGGATGGGGATCCCCAGGCCCTGGACACCCTGTACATCACCCTGGTGACCCTGAGCCAGCTCCTGGCCCCGGCCATGCCCTTCGTCACCGAGGCCATCTACCAGAACCTGGTGCATCGGGTGGATCCCCAGGCCCCGGACAGCGTGCACCTGACCCGATGGCCCTCGGTCCACCCGGACCTGATCGACGAGCAGTTGGCCGGGGACATGGCCCTGGTGCAGACCCTCACCACCCTGGGGCGCGCGGCCCGCGAGGCCGCGTCCCTGAAGATCCGCCAGCCCCTGCAGCGGGTGGTGGTCCGCCTGCGCAGCCCCGAGGAACGGGCCGGCCTGGAGCGGATGGTCGACTACCTGCTCAGCGAGCTGAACGTGAAGGAGCTGGTCTTCGCGGCCGAGGCAGAGGAGCTGGTGGACGTCCAGGTCCATCCCCTGCCCAAACAGCTCGGCCAGAAGTACGGCCGGGGCTATCCGGTGATCCGTCGAGCCCTGGCCGAGATGGATCAGGCCGCGCTGGCTGCCCGTTTTCAGGCCGGTGAGACGGTGGTGGTGGAGGCCCAGGGCGAACGCTACCCGGTGGCCCCCGAGGACGTGGAGATCCGGGTCACCCCCCGGAGCGGCTACAGCGTGGCCCAGGAGGGAGGGTACCTGGTGGCTGTCACCACGGAGCTGACGCCGGAGCTGGTCCTGGAGGGGCAAGCTCGCGAGGTGGTGCGCCGCATCCAACAGCTTCGCAAGGACGCGGGGCTGGAGATCACCGATCGCATCGTGCTCTATGTGCCCGACACCCCCCTCCTGCGCCGGATCTTCGACGTCCACGGCGACTACATCCACGACGAGACCCTGGCCGTGGACGTGGTGTGGGGGCCCGCCCCTGCCGGCGCCCCCTCCACCGCCTTCCGGTTGGGCGATCAGGAGATCACCATCCACCTGACCCGGGCGACCCACTGGCCGGTGGCGTAGTGGGGCCCTTCTGGGGCGGCGGGCCTTTTCGCCCCGGGCAATCCCTGCAAAACCTCGGGACAACACCCCCGATCTACACTGGGGCACGCGGTCGGATCTCGGGCCATCGGCTGGGTGGAGACCGTTTCGTCCCTATTCAGTGAAGGAGTCCCCTATGACCTTTCGCATCAACCACGTCACGGTGATCGGCGCCGGCACCATGGGGGCCGCGATCGCGGGCCACCTGGCCAACGCCGGCATCACCTCCCATCTGTTGGACATCGTGCCCTCGGAGCTGACCCCGGAGGAGGAGGCCGCGGGCCTCACCCTGGACAGCCCCCAGGTGCGCAATCGGATCGTGCGTCAGGGCTTCGAACGGATGCTCAAGGCCAAGCCGGCCAATCTCTTCCACCCCGACCTGGCCGAACGCATCACCCTGGGCAACGTGGAGGACCACTTGGCGGAGGCCGTGGCGCAGAGCGACTGGGTCATCGAGGCCATCGTCGAGCGGCCCCGGCCCAAGCAGGAGCTGATGGCCCGGCTGGAACCCCTGCTCCCGGCCCACACCCTCGTCAGCACCAACACCTCGGGCATCCCCATCCACATCATCGCGGAGGGCCGGAGCCCGGACTTCCGGCGCCGGTTCCTGGGCACCCATTTCTTCAACCCACCCCGCTACCTCCACCTGTTGGAGATCATCCCCACCCCGGACACGGACCCGGCCGCGGTGGATGCCATGGCCCGCTTCGCAGAGCAGCGGTTGGGCAAAGGGGTGGTGCTCTGCAAGGACACGCCCAACTTCGTGGGCAACCGGATGTTCAGCTTCATCCAGAGCGATCTCCTGGAGTTCGCCATCCAGAACGGCTACACCGTGGAGGAGGTGGACGCGCTCACCGGCCCCCTGATCGGCCGCCCCAAGACCGCCACCTTCCGCCTCTTCGACGTGGTGGGCATCGACGTGGCGGCCATGGTGGGGGAGAACCTCTACGACATGATCCCCCACGACGAGGACCGGGAGATCCTGCGGGGCCCCCTGGGCACCCAGGTGCTGCGGACCCTGCTGGAGCACAACCTGTTGGGCAACAAAACCGGCCAGGGCTTCTACAAGCGGGTGGAGAAGGACGGAAAGCGGGAGTTCTGGCATCTGGACCTCCAGGCCGCGGTGGAGGGCGAGATCCGATACCTGCCCCCCCAGAAGCCCCGCTGGGCCAGCGTGGACGAGGTCAAGGAGCAGCCCCTGCCCCAGCGCCTGCCGGCCCTGGTGGACGCGGACGACCGAGTAGGGGATCTGCTGTGGCACACCCTGGGTTTCACCCTCTCCTACGCGTCCCGGCGCATCCCCGAGATCGCGGACAGCCCCCGGGAGATCGACAGCGCGATGCGGTGGGGCTTCGGCTGGGAGCTTGGCCCCTTCGAGACCTGGGACCTCCTGGGCGTCCAGGCCACCGCGGATCGGATGGAGGGGGAAGGACTTCGGGTCGCGGACTGGGTGCGAGAGATGCTGGCCGGGGGCTCCACCACCTTCTACACCTACCGGGACGGCCGACGGACGGTCTACCTGCCCGGAGAAGGACGCTACGGACCGGCCCAGACCAGCGAACGGGCGATCGCGGTCCAGGACCTGCGGCACACCCGGAAGGCCCTCGCGGAGAACAGCTCGGCCAGCCTGTGGGACATGGGCGACGGAGTGCTCCTGTTGGAGTTCCACACCAAGATGAACGCCCTGGACCTGGAGATCGGCGCGATCATGCAGCAGGCGGTGGAACGGCTCCACGGCAGCGCCACGGGCCTGGTCATCGGCAACCAGGGAGGCCACTTCAGCGCCGGGGCCAATCTCTTCCTGATCGGCATGCTGGCCCAGTCGGGCCAGTGGGACGAGATGGACCGGGCCATCCAGGGGCTCCAGGACGCGATCATGGCCATGCGCACCGCGCCGGCGCCGGTGGTGGTCGCGGCCTACAACCTCACCCTGGGCGGCGGCGCGGAGGTGGCCATGGGCGCAGACCGCATCGTGGCCCACGCGGAGCTCTATATGGGGCTGGTGGAGGTAGGGGTGGGCCTCATCCCCGGTGGCGGAGGCTGCAAGGAGATGGTCCGCCGTCGGGTGAGCCCCCACATGCACGCGGAGAACGTGAACCCCAGCCCCTATCTGCAGCAGATCTTCGAACAGATCGGCTTCGCCCGGGTCTCCGGATCCGCGCTGGAAGCCCGCCGGATGGAGATGCTGGGGCCCTGTGACCGCATCGTGATGAACTACGACCACCTGCTGTGGGAGGCCAAACAGGAGGTCCTCCGCCTGGTGGACGCGGGCTACACCCCCCCCAGGGTGACCCAGAACGTCTACGCCGCGGGGGCCGATCAGCTGGCCAACCTGCGGGTGGGGCTCCACCTGCTGCGGGAGGCCGGCCACATCTCCGCGCACGACGCGGTGGTGGGCGAGCACCTGGCCTGGGTCCTCTGCGGCGGGGACCTGAGCGCGCCCGCGTGGATGGACGAACAGTACTTCCTGGACCTGGAACGGGAGGCCTTCAAGAAGCTGGCCGGCTACCCCAAGACCCAGGAACGGATCTGGCACATGTTGCAGACCGGCAAGCCCTTGCGGAACTGAACGGGACGCGGGAGCACCGAGCGCAGAAAAGGAGTGGACGATGCCGAACGCAGTGATCGTGGCCGGAGCCCGGACCGCGGTGGGCAAGGCGCCCCGGGGCACTCTCCGCACCACCCGCCCAGAGGACATGGCCGCGGCCGTCATCCGGGCCGTGTTGGAACGGGCCCCGGGCGTGGAGGCCCAGGAGGTGGAGGACGTGATCCTGGGCTGTGCCATGCCCGAGGCGGAACAGGGGATGAACGTGGCCCGCATCGCGGGCCTGCTGGCGGGCCTGCCGGTGAGCGTGGCCGGCCAGACGGTCAACCGCTTCTGCTCCAGCGGCCTCCAGACCATCGCCCTGGCTGCCCAGCAGATCATGGCCGGCATGGGGCGGGTCATCCTCGCCGGGGGCGTGGAGAGCATGTCTCGGGTGCCCATGAGCAGCAACAAGTTCATGGCCAACCCCACCTTGGCCCAGGAACGGCCCAGTACCTACCTGAGCATGGGCCTGACCGCGGAGAACGTGGCCGCCCAATACGAGATCCGCCGGGAAGAGCAGGACGCCTTCGCGCTGCGCAGCCACCGCCGGGCGGCCGCAGCCCAGGATGCCGGGAAGTTCGACCCGGAGATCGTGCCCCTCCAGGTACGGCTCCGCCTGGGGGAGGGCAGCCAGGTCCAGGAGGTGGAGACGGTCTTTGCCCAGGACGAGGGGGTGCGCCGGGACACCTCCATGGAGGCCCTGGCCCAGTTGAAGCCCGTCTTCAAGGTGGGGGGCACGGTCACCGCGGGGAACAGCAGCCAGACCAGCGACGGCGCGGCCGCGGTGCTGGTGATGGAGGAGGAGCTGGCCCGGGCCAAGGGACTGCCCATCCTGGCCCGTTTCCGCAGCTTCGCAGTGGGAGGGGTTCCCCCAGAGGTCATGGGCATCGGCCCGGTGGTCGCGGTGCCCAAGGCCCTGGAGCGGGCCGGCCTGAGCCTGGAGGAGATCGACCTGATCGAGCTGAACGAGGCCTTCGCGGCCCAGGCCCTGGCCGTGATCCGGGAGCTGGGCATGGACGAGGAGAAGGTCAACGTGAACGGCGGAGCCATCGCCCTGGGCCACCCTCTGGGCTGTACCGGGGCCAAGCTCACCGTCCAGATCCTGCACGAGATGGCCCGCCGCGATGTCCAGTTCGGCCTGGTGACCATGTGCATCGGCGGCGGCATGGGGGCCGCCGGCATCTTCGAACGGGTGGACTGAACCGAACGGGTGGACTGAGCCGAACGGGTGGACTGAGGGGAAGAGGCCGCCCGGCCAACCGGGGCAAAGGAGGCATGCATGACCGCACTTCCGGAGATCGCCATCATGGTGGAGGGCCAGAACGGCCTCAACTGGCCCCGCTGGCAGCGGATGGCCCAGGCAGTGGAGGCGCTGGGCTTCGCGGGCCTCTACCGCTCAGACCACTTCACCAACGCGGAGCCACCGGACAAGGACTCCCTGGAGCTGTGGATCTCCCTGGCCTGGTTGGCCACCCACACCCGGCGGATCGAGTTCGGCCCTCTGGTCACCCCCTTCTCCTTCCGCCACCCGGTCTTCGTGGCCCGCATGGCCAAGGAGGTGGACGACCTCTCCGGAGGACGGCTGATCCTGGGCATGGGGGCCGGATGGCAGGAGCGGGAGCACCGGATGTTCGGCTTCGACCTGCTCTCCCTGCGGGAACGTATGGAGCGCTTCCAGGAGGGACTGGAGGTGGTCTCCCGGCTGCTCCGCAGCCCCGATCGGGTGACCTTCCACGGCCGCTACTACCATCTGGAGGAAGCCATCCTGCTGCCCCGGCCCCGGCGCCCAGGGGGGCCACCCCTCCTCGTCGGGGGCAACGGTCCTCGACGCACCCTGCCCTTGGCCGCCCGCTACGCGGACGAGTGGAACGGGGTCTACCTGCCGGTGGAGCGCTATGCCGCCCTCCATGCCCGGCTGGACGCGCTCCTGGAGGCGGAGGGCCGGGAGCCGGCCCAGGTGCGCCGTTCCCTGATGACGGGCCTGGTCTTCGGCCGCACGGATGCCGAGCTGCGGGAACGGTTGGGCGGCCGCGATGCCGCGGCCCTGCAGGCCCGGGGGCTGGTGGTGGGCACGGCTGCCCAGGTGGCCGATCAGGTGGCCCGCTGGGCCGAGGTCGGCGCACAGCGGGTCATGCTCCAATGGCTGGACCTGGACGATCTGGATGGGCTGGAGGCCTTGGCCCAGGCCCTTGGCCTGGGCTGAGCTCCTGGACCCGGAACCAACCGAGGCCCCAAAGGGCCACGGCGGGCGGGGCACCGATGTGCCGATGGATGTGATCGACCTGACGCCCCTCTACATCCAGGCGCTGGACGGGGATCTCCAGGACTACCACGCCGCCTACCCGGAGCTCTTCCAGCACTACTATCGATTCTGGGCCGATGGGGAGGGCCCAGCCCCTTTCCCCAGGGAGGTGGTCCGAGAGCGGGCGGCCCTGTTGCGCGCACGGCTGCCCGGGGTCCAGAAGGCCCTGGCCCGGCGCGGATTCCCCGAACCGATGACCGTGGTCCTCTTCGTGGGCCGGGGAACGACCAACGGACACGCCTTCTGGGACTCGGCCCGGCGGGCCTTCGTGGTCTGGCTGCCGGTGGAGGCCTACACCACGGCTCTCCAGGCGGATCTCTTCGTGGCCCACGAGTGGCTCCATGCCCTGCACTACACCCGTCATCCCGAACTCTACTTCCACGATAGGCGGTCGCAGCACAGGGTGGGCCGCCAGCTCCTCACCGAGGGTGTGGCCACGTGGGGCACGCTCCAGGTGATGGGGGTGGACGAGATCGGGGCGCTGTGGGCGGATTATGTGTCCCCCGAGTTCGCCGCGGGCTGGTACCGGCAATGTCGGCTCCGGGAACGGGAGATGGCCCGGCGTCTTCTGGCCGAGTGGCAGGAGAGCCGGGAGACCAACGACTGGTTTGCCATGTGGGACGAGCACGATGTCACCCGGTACCGGGGTGGGTACTACATGGGCCTCCAGGTGATGGAGCGGTTGCACCGGGAGCACGGTCTCGACCTCTCCGCTCTGTTGAACCTGGCCCCCCGGACCCTGGAAAGATGGGCCCGGGCGGCCCTGGAGGCCATGGCCGGGGAAGACCCCACCTGAGACGACGTGCGGATGTGGGGTCCGATTTGACATCCCCCCACCTGCTGCCTATACTGGGTCCATGATGTCGAGATCGTGCCTGTGGCCCCAGGGAACGGAGCGGTACCGCCTGGCAGCCGCCGCTGCACCGGCAGGCGCATCTTCCGTGCTCCGGTAGCGGTTGGGCGGTGGCCCCTGCGCCGTGAGCACCCGGGCCACGGCGCACAGACGCACACGCATGGACGCCGTGGCCTCCACGCTACGGCGTTTTTGTTTCCCACCCCTCCAGGAGGACGCCATGAAGCTCACACCAGAGGTGGTCCGCCACGTGGCCGAGCTGGCCCGGCTGGAGCTGAGCGAGGCGGAGATCCACCGCTACACAGAGCAGCTCTCCGCCATCCTGGACTATGCCGCTCGCATCCAGGCCGTGGACACCAGCCAGGTGCCCCCCACGCCCTACGTGTTGTCCCGGGTCAACGTCCTGCGAGACGACGCGTCGGAGCCCAGCCTGCCCGTGGACGAGGCCCTGGCCAATGCCCCAGACCGGGAAGATGGCTTCTTCCGGGTGCCTGCCATCTTCGAGGAGTAGACCATGGATCCCCGGCCTCTCCACCAGTGGACCGTCCATCAGCTCCTGGAGGGCCTTGGCCAGGGCGCCTTTTCCGCCCAGGAGCTGGCCCAGCACCTGCTGGAGCGCATCCAGGCCGTGGACCCCCAGCTCCACGCCTACCTCCGGGTCGAGCCGGAACGGGTGCTGGCCCAGGCCCGTCAGGCGGATCGGCGACGTCGCTCCGGAGACCGGTCCCCTCTCCTGGGGATCCCCCTGGCCGTCAAGGATGTCCTGGTGACCCGGGGCGTGGAGACCACCGCGGGCAGCCGGATCCTCCAGGGCTTTGTCCCGCCCTACACGGCCACTGCCGTGGCCCGGCTGGAGGCGGCCGGCGCGATCCTCCTGGGCAAGACGAACACCGACGAGTTCGCCATGGGCTCCAGCACGGAGAACAGCGCGTACGGCCCCACCCGCAACCCCTGGAACCTGGACCGGGTGCCTGGCGGCAGCAGCGGAGGCTCGGCCGCGGCGGTGGCCGCCCGCCTGGCCCCGGCTGCCCTGGGCACGGACACCGGCGGCAGTGTCCGCCAGCCCGCGGCCCTGTGCGGTGTGGTGGGCCTCAAGCCCTCCTACGGACGGGTGAGCCGGCACGGTCTCATCGCCTACGGCAGCAGCCTGGACCAGGTGGGCCCCATAGCCCAGGATGTGGCCGACGCGGCCCTGCTGCTCCAGATCATGGCCGGGCCGGACCCCCGGGACAGCACCAGCCTGGATACGTCGGTGCCCGACTACCGGGCCGTCCTGGGCCGGACGATCCAGGGGCTGCGCATCGGCCTGCCCCAGGAGTACTTCACCGGGGGCATCCAGCCCGAGGTGGACCGGGCCGTCCGGGCCGCGGTGGCCCAGCTGGAGGACCTGGGCGCCACAGTGGTGCCCATCCGCCTGCGCACCCTGGAGATGGCCCTGCCGGTCTACTACCTGGTGGCCACGGCCGAGGCCAGCGCGAATCTGGCCCGCTACGACGGCATCCGCTACGGCCGCCGGACCCCCGCGGCCACGGTGATGGACACCTACCGCCGGACCCGGGGCCAGGGCTTCGGGGCCGAGGTCAAACGGCGCATCATGCTGGGTACCTACGCCCTGAGCGCGGGCTACTACGATGCCTACTACCTGAAGGCCCAACAGGTCCGAACCCTGATCCGCCAGGACTTCGAGGCCGCCTTCCAGCAGGTGGACGTCATCGCCTCGCCCACCTCCCCTACCACGGCCTTTCGCCTGGGGGAACGCACCGAGGATCCGCTGCAGATGTACCTGGCCGATATCTTCACCGTGAGCGTGAACTTGACGGGCATGTGCGCCATCAGCGTGCCCTGTGGCTTCGATGAGGCCGGCCTGCCCATTGGGCTCCAGCTCATGGGGCCCCACCTGGGCGAGGAACGGATCCTGCAGGTGGCCTACGCCTACCAACAGGTGACCGAGTGGCATCGCCGATGTCCTCCATCGGCGTCGCCGGAGCAAGAGCAAGCGGCGCGGACGCGAGACAGCCGACCATGATGCACCGCCGAGCGTGGATCGCCTTCCTGGCCCTCTGGAATTCCGCCATCGCATGAAGCCGGCAACCCGCCGGTGGAGCCGCCGGGGGTTGTGCAATCGGCTGCCAAGGCTCCCCAGGTCGACCCCAGGCCGCTACGGCTCTGGGGTTCGGAGATCGGGCCTGTTCCCGCGGAATTCCAGAGAGATCGCCAGGAGATCGAGCCATGCGCGAGCGTTGCTCCCCATCTCTTCACGGCTACCAGGCCCCTGTCCAGGTCGTGGAGCCGCCCCAGCACAGCCACCCCCACTCCCCCGGGCGCCCTCTGCAGGGACGTCTCAGCCGTCGGGTCCAACAGGTGCCCCCATCGGGCATCCGCCGCTTCTTCGACATCGCAGCCACCCTGGAGGACGTCATCAGCCTGGGCATCGGGGAACCCGATTTCACCACTCCTCCGCCCATCCTCCAGGCCGGCCTGAACAGCCTGGAGCGGGGCCAGACCGGCTACACCGCCAACGCAGGGATGATGGCCCTGCGGGAGGCCATCGCGGCCATGCTCCATCGTCGCTATCAGGGGCCTCGCTACGATCCTGCGACCGAGGTGCTGGTCACCGTAGGGGTGAGCGAGGGCATGTACCTGGCCATGCAGGCCCTGCTGGACCCAGGAGATGAGGTCCTGGTTCCCCAGCCGTGCTTCGTGTCCTACCCCGCGGACGTGGTCCTGGCCGGCGGCACCGTGGTGGAGATCCCCACCTGTGCCCGCCATCGGTTCGTTCCCACCCCGGAACAACTGGAGGCGGCCATCACCCCGCGGACCAAGGCCCTGCTCATCGGCTATCCCTGCAACCCCACCGGCGCGGTGATGGACCGGGAGGAGCTCCTGGCCATCGCCCGGGTGGTGGCCAGGCACGACCTGTTGGTCATCTCCGACGAGATCTACGATCGCCTGGTCTATGACGGCCACCAGCACGTGATGTTCGCCAGCCTGCCGGGCATGGCCCAGCGGACCATCCACCTGGGGGGCATGAGCAAGGACTACGCCATGACCGGATGGCGGGTGGGCTATGCAGCGGGCCCGGCAGAGCTGATCGGGGCCATGCGGAAGATCCACCAGTACCTCATCATGTCCGCGCCCACCCCCAGCCAGATCGCGGCCCTGGCCGCCCTGACCGACCCGGCCGCGGAGGAGGCGGTCCAGGCCATGGTGGCCGCGTACGACGCGCGCCGTCGGCTGATGGTGGCGGGGCTGAACCAGATGGGCCTGACGTGTGTGGTGCCTCGAGGGGCCTTCTACGCGTTTCCCAGCGTGGCGTCCACAGGGATGGACGAATACACCTTTGCCGAGCGGCTGTTGGTGGAGGAGAAGGTGGCCGTCATCCCGGGGAGCGTGTTCGGCAAGGGGGGAGAAGGGCACGTGCGGTGTGCCTACGCAGCCTCCGAGGCCCACATCCAGGAGGCCCTGGAACGCATGGCCCGCTTCATCCAGCGCCACCGGATGGCCTAGTCGGAGACGTGCCTTCTCCGGGGATGTTGCGCAGGGCCAGGATCTCCTGGGCCGGCGAGCGGTCTCCCGTGCACGCGATGCGGCGCGGGCCATCCAGGATCTGGACCTGGAAGCCCAGGCCCCGGTAGAGGGCCAGGATCCGGGCGGTGGCCTGGTTGGAGGCCACCACCGGTCCCGGATGTCGGGCCAGCCACTCGGCCAGACGTATCTGGTCTTCCCAGGCAAAGCCATCCTTGGTGTACTGGCGGAAGGGCACGTCGTAGGGCGGATCCGCGTAGAGGAAGTCCGTGGGCTCCAGGCGTAGCTTCTCGAAATCTCCCCAGCGGAAGGTCCAGGAGGCCAGCACGGGGCGGTAGGCGGTGAAATCCCGGCGGTAGCGGATGCGCTTGTAGCGGCCCATGGGCACGTTGAACTCGCCCCGCTTGTTGAAGCGGCAGAGGCCGTTGTAGCCGGTCCGGTTCAGGTAGTAGAAGAGGGAGACGGCCTCCAGGCTCTCCTCCTGGCCCGAGCGGATCAGGTGGTTGAAGCGGGCCCGGTGCGCGTAGTAGAGCTCCGGATCGTTCTCCATGGGGATCCGGATCTCCAGGCCTCGCTGCAGCCAGCGGTAGAAGTGGATCAGGTGGGGGTTGATGTCGTTGAGCAGGGCTCGGGCGGGGCGAAGGGCCAGGGGAATGGCCAGGCCACCGCAGAAGGGCTCCACCAGCCGGGGCATCCCGGCGGCCTCCCAGAGGGGCCGGATATGGGGGACCAACCAGCGCTTGCCGCCGGCCCACTTGAGGGGAGGCCGCAGCTCCTGGGGGGGATCCGGCTCCGTGCGCTCGGTCGGCATGGGTGCGGTCATCAGCAGTTCACGAATGCGTAGCGGAGTCGGCATCCTCGCATCCTCAGATGCCGATTCCAGGGAGGCGATGCCGCATCGGAGGATGCTCACTCCTCCGTTTGGCTAAAATCGTGAATTACTGGTCATGGGGGCGGTGTGACCAGTTCGCGGCGGGCGCCGGCCCGACGCAGCTCGTCGTCCAGGCGTAGGCGCATGAGCTCCAGATACCAGAAGGGCTGGCTCAGGTTCAGGTCCAGGATACGGCCGTTGATCTGGCGGACGTGGATCTCCCAGCGGGCCAGATGATGGTCCCAGCTTCGCTGCAGCGCGGCCACGTCCACCGCTTCCTGGGCCAGGGCGTGCTCCACCCAGGCCCAGGTCCGGCGGATCTCCGCGCGCAGCTCCTGGATCTCGGCCAGGATCTCCTTGCGGTCCAGGATCCAGGCCGGCGGCAGGTCGTTGTCCTTGAGGAGCTTGTGGGCCAGGGCCAGCTCGGGCGGCTCGTTGGGATTGGGCTGCAGCTCCTGGGGTTTGCCCTGGCCGGCCAGATTGTCGAACTCCCCCCGGGCCATGGCCTCTTCCAGGATCTCGGAGGTGAGATCCCGCCACTGTTCCAGGGTCCGGCGGGGGCGCCTGCGTCGGGCCTGGTCCAGGCGCTGTCTCCGGTCTTCGTCCCAACGGGATGGGCGCTGGGTGTCCTCGGGCTGCGTGGCCATGCCGAACCTGTCCCCGAAGGCTGTCAGGCCGCACCGGTGCGTTCCGGGTTCAAGCCTACCATCGATGGGACGTTCCATCAAGTGGACGGGTCTTTCCCTCCGGTGGCCGGCAACGGGGGCCCGTCCACGGGCCCCGGAAGTCGCCTGGGGGCATGGGAGGCCGGGTTCGGTCCAGGGCCGGCCAGGTGGTTTCTCGGGGTGGGAGGGCCCGGGGCGTCCTGGAAACGCGATTGACAAAGTCCCCCATCGTTGTTAGGATTACGCTACCGCTGGTCTCGACATCTCATCCCCCGCGTCGCAGACCGGAGTTTGGCCCACGTACCCACGCATCGAAGGAGCGGCCCAGATGGGGAAATTACTGGAAGTCAAGAACCTCAAGACGCAGTTCTTCACCCAGGATGGCATCGTCCACGCGGTCAACGGCATCTCCTACGAGGTGAACGAGGGCGAGACGGTGGCCATCGTGGGTGAGTCGGGCAGCGGCAAGAGCGTGGGCGTCATGTCCCTCATCCGCCTGATCCCCGAGCCCCCGGGCAAGATCGTGGACGGGGAGGCCTGGTTCGACGGCCAGGACCTGCTCCAGCTGAGCGAGGAGGAGCTGCGGCGGATCCGGGGCAAGCGCATCGCCATGATCTTCCAGGATCCCATGACCTCCTTGAACCCGGTGTTGACCATCGGCCGCCAGATCACCGAGGCCCTGGAACTGCATCTACGGATGGGCAAGGAGGAGGCCCGGAAGCGGGCCATCGAGCTGTTGGAGATGGTGGGCATCCCCGGCGCCGCCTCCCGCATCGACGACTATCCCCACCAGTTCTCCGGCGGCATGCGCCAGCGGGTGATGATCGCGATGGGGCTGAGCTGCAACCCCGAGCTGCTCATCGCGGACGAGCCCACCACCGCGTTGGACGTGACCATCCAGGCCCAGATCGTGGAGCTGGTGAAGCGCCTGCAGGAAGAGCTGGGCATGGCCATCATCTGGATCACCCACGACCTGGGGGTGGTGGCCAGTCTGGCCGACCGGGTGTTGGTGATGTACTCGGGCTTCATCGTGGAGGAGGCCCCCGTGGACGAGATCTACGAGAGCCCCCGACACCCCTACACCCTGGGCCTGCTCCGCTCCATTCCCCGTCTGGACCTGGGCCGCCAGAAACGGCTGATCCCCATCGAGGGGCTTCCCCCAGATCTGTTGGATCCGCCCACCCACTGCCCCTTTGCCCCCCGCTGCCCCTTTGTCATCGACAGGTGTTGGGAGGAAAATCCGCCCCTGGAGCCGGTGGGGCCGAACCGACGGGCCGCGTGTTGGGTGGACATCTCCGGTGTGAACATCTACGAGACCAGCGACTTCGAACAGACCACGGGAGCTGCGCAACCATGAGTGCTGAACAGACCCGGCAACCATCCACCAATGGCTCGGCCCAGGGGAGCGAGGCCCAGAACGACGGCGCGCTGCTCCAGGTCCGCAACCTGAAGATGCACTTCCCCATCACCCGGGGGATCATCTTCCAGCGTCGGGTGGGCAGCATCAAGGCCGTGGACGGGATCAGCTTCGACCTGCGCCGCGGGGAGACCTTGGGCCTGGTGGGGGAGTCCGGCTGTGGGAAGTCCACCACGGGACGGGCCATCCTCCGCCTCTACGAGCCCACGTCGGGGGAGGTCCTCTTCGAAGGGCAGGACCTGACGAAGATGAAACCCAGCGATCTGCGGCGCATGCGTCGCAAGATGCAGATGATCTTCCAGGATCCCTATGCCTCCCTGAATCCCCGCATGACCGTGGGCAGCATCATCGGGGAACCCCTGGAGGTCCACAACATCGGCAACGGCCGCAAGGAGAGGCAGGAACGGGTCCAGGAGCTCCTGCGCATCGTGGGGCTGAACCCCTATTTCATCAACCGCTATCCCCACGAGTTCTCCGGCGGCCAGCGACAGCGCATCGGTATCGCCCGGGCCCTGGCGGTGAACCCCTCCTTCATCGTCTGCGACGAGCCCATCTCCGCGCTGGACGTCTCCATCCAGGCCCAGATCATCAACCTGCTGGAGGATCTCCAGCAGGAACTGGGGCTCACCTACCTCTTCATCGCCCACGACCTGTCCGTGGTGCGCCACATCTCCGACCGGATCGCGGTCATGTATCTGGGCAAGATCGTGGAGCTGGCCGATCGGGACGAGCTGTACGAGAACCCGCTGCACCCCTACACCAAGGCCCTTCTCTCCGCGGTCCCCATCCCCGATCCCAAGGTGGAGCGCAAGCGGCAGCGCATCATCCTGGAGGGGGATGTCCCCAGCCCGGCCAACCCGCCCAAGGGGTGCAACTTCTGCACCCGCTGCCCCCAGGTGATGGACATCTGTCGGGAGTATGAGCCCGCCTTCACCGACCTGGGCGACGGCCATTACGTGGCCTGTTTCCTCTACGAAGGGGTGGAACCCCTGGACGAGGAGGGCAACCCAGTCCAGGGGGTTGCCCTGGAGCGGACGCCGGCCCAGACCTAGGTCCGCGCGTTCGAGACGTCGGTCCGCTTCCTCGGGGGCCCTATTGCCCTGTCCTCACGACCCGCTCGGGGTCCCGTCCCCTGTCCAGGGCGGGACCCCATGGAGCCGCTCTCTGGCCTTGGGCTCGTCCAAGGCCCCCCTGGCCTGCCACCCGTGCCCTGGCATCTCTGCCGGGGGCCCTCTCTGCCCCGACGCCCACGCCCGGAACCCGTCTGGGGTCCCCGGTTTCGCGGATCGAGGCCCCGGTGGTGTATACTCCGCCTTTGGGCGAGCGGGCACGTCGCCCCGGATGTCTGCGTCGTTGAGTCGCGAGAGCCATGTCCCCCGAGACGCCGCGCGCGCGGATCCTCTACGGAACCTCCCTGGTGGTGGGCCTCTCCACCGTCGCCCTCCTGGTGTCCACCGCGGGCCCCATCGGTGTCACCTGGGACGAGCCCATCTACAGCGAGGCGGCTGAACGGGCGGCGCGCTGGCTGGGCCTGGTGGCCCGGGGGCGCCTGGCCCAGGCCTTCGAGCCCACTTCCTTCGGCCTGAGCTGGGGGCTGGTCAACGAACACCCTCCTCTGGTCCGGATCCTCAACGGCCTGGGATGGGCGTGGACCCGGAACTGGCTTCCGGCGCCCCTCTCCCATCGAGTGGGCACCATGGTCCTGGCCGGCGCGACCCTGGGCATCCTGTACGGCTTCCTGGCCCGACATCGCCATCCCCGAGTGGCCCTGATGGCCGTGGCCGCCTGGCTCACCATGCCCCGGCTCTTCTTCCACATGCACCTGAACACCCTGGACTTCCCGGTGGCGGCCGCGTGGATCCTGGCCACCGGCCTCTTCTACGTGTGCTTTCGCCCCCCGCAGCCCCGGGCCACGGCCAGCCTTTGGGCCGGGGTGGGGCTGGGGATCACCCTGCTGACCAAGATCACCGGGGTGTTGCTGGTGCCCTTCTGGGGGCTGTGGTTGCTCCTCTATCGGCGGACCCCACGACATCTTCTCCTCCTGGCCCTGAGCGGGCCGGTGGCCCTGGCGGTCCTCTACCTGGGATGGCCGTGGATCTGGAAGGACCCGGTGGGCGGGCTTCTCCGCTGGGTTCGGTTCTTCCAGGGCCACTACGAGATTCGCCAATGGTTCGCGGGCCAACTCTACGTGGACACGCCCTGGTTCGTTCCGCCCGCGGTGGTGGCCATCACCACGCCGGTGCCGCTGTGGGTTCTCGCGGGGGTGGGCGCCTTCCGGGGGATTCGATGGCGCCCTGGCCCACCCCGGGTGGAGCCGTGGATCGGGCTGCACCTCTTGGGCATGGCCACCGTCCTGGGCTACTATGCGCTGCCCTTCACCACCCCCATCCACGACCAGGAACGCCTGTTGCTGCCTGCCCTGGCCCATCTGGCCATCCTGGCCGGGGAGGGATTCGACGGGCTCTGGCAAGCCCTTGTCCCGCGGACGCCGTTGGGCCGGCTCCGGGCGGCCTGGGGGCAGGGGATCCTGGCCCTGCTGCTCCTGCTCCCCGGGGCCGTGGAGACCGCCCGCCTGCATCCGTACCAGTTGGCCTACTACAGCCGGCTGGTGGGGGGACTTCGGGGGGCCCAGGCGTTGGGGATGGAGACCACCTATTTCGCGGCCACCTACGGGGCGTTCCTCCCCTGGCTCAACCGACTTCCCCCCCAGAGCACCCTGTGGGTCATGCCCAACAGTTGGGACGTGATATACTACTACCAGCGCCAGGGCCTGCTGCGGAAAGACCTGGTGTTGCTGCGTCCGCCCGGATGGGGAAGCTTCTACGACGACCAGGGGGTCCCCTTCGCGGTGGGCACCCTGGCGGACGCGGACTACGCCCTGATCGAACGCCGCCAGACCACCTTCAACCGGGCGATCCCGGAGTACGCGCTCCAGCTTGAATGGGCCACCCGTCGCCCAGAGCTGGCCCGAGTGGAGCGGGAGGGCGTGGTGTTGGCCAGCCTCCACGCCGCGGACGAGGCCCGGTGGCTTGCGGTGACGCAACCGTAGCGAGCGAGGCCTGGATGACCCGCACACGCGTGCTCACCCTGTTGATCGCGGCAACGGCTGCTGTCACCCTGGTCGCGGCCTGGGGGGTGTTCACCGACGCATGGCCGTGGATCCGGGGCTATGGCCGGTGGCCTCCAGGGTGGCGCTGGCTCCATGTGCCCCTGGGCTGGGAACGTCCCCTACGCCTGTTGGGCCATGGTGGGCTTCTCCTGGCCTACGGGGTGGCTGTGGCCCTGCTCACCGCCCCATCCCGCCTCCGTCGGGCCCGCTGGGGCCTGACGGCCGCCACGGCCTTTCTCTTCGGGTGGCAGTTGGCCCAGACCTGGGTGCGGGAACAGAGTCTGTTGGACACGATGGTCTTCCGCACCTACGCGCCGCCGCTGAACGGCTACTTCCTGGCCCCGGCCCAGGTCCAGAGCATCCGGTGGACCCTCCTCCACTACGTGGAGGCCATGCCCACCTTCTTCAGCGACAAACCCCAGACCCACCCTCCGGGCCTCTTTCTCTTCTACGCCCTCTTCCAGGAGCTCCTCGAGCGGCTGCCCGGCCTCACCGGTTGGTTCGCGCCCATGGCTCGGAGCTGGGCCCTCCCCGGCCGGGACTGGCCTCACCTGCCGGATGCGCTGGTGACCTCGGCCTTCGTCACCTCGCTCATCCAGACCGGGCTGACAGCCTTGACCCCCCTGGGGGCCTACTTCTTCGTGGGGGGCCTGCGCCTCCCCACCGAGGCGATCCGTCGGGATCTGGCCCTGGGGTTCGCGCTGATGGTTCCCCTCATCCCGCCCTTGACCCTCTTCTATCTCCAATGGGACACCCTCTACCCAGGGCTGGGGCTGCTGGCCTGGGGCCTGGCCCTACGGGGCCAGAACCGCCTCTGGGACCTCCACTACCGGGGATGGGGCCAGTGGCTGGACTGGCTATGGGCGGGGCTATGGCTCAGCCTGCTTTCCTGGCTCAGCTACGGCAACCTGGTCTTTGGGCTGATGGTGGGCCTCCATCTCCTCTGGCGGGAGGGGATGGTCTGGCGAGAGGCCCGGGCTCGCCTGGAACCTCTGTGGATCCTGCCTCTGCTGGGTGGGATGGCCCTCATGGCCTTGGGAGTAGCCCTGCCCTGGCTGCTGGCCTACATGGTCTGGGGAATGGATCCGTTTGCCATCATGCGACAGGCCCTGGCCACCCACTATGCCCTGGTCACCGTGCATCGAGAGTACGGGGTCTGGCTGTGGATGAACCTGGTGGATTTCGCCCTCTGGCTGGGGCCGGCCCCGGCGCTCCTGGGCGTGGCCGGGAGCCTGGCCCTCTGGCACCGGGCGCCCCGTGCTCGGGGCTGGCGCGATCTGGCCGGCCTGGCCGGGATCTTCTGGTTGGTCCTGGCGTTCCTGGACTTGAGCGGCGTCACCCGGGGGGAGATCGGCCGGCTGTGGGCCTTTCTCATGCCCTTTCCCCTGCTCTTTGCCCTGGCCCTTCCCTGGAGGGCGTGGCACCGGTGGACCCTCCTGGGCCTTCTGGCGCTCTGGAACGGGGTACTGGCCTACAGCCTGGCCCCTTTCCAGTGCTGTTGACCAGGGCGGTGGAAAGGACCTGATCTCCCTCCAGGCCCACCGGAACAGCCGACGGCTCCAGGGCTCGCAGATGTCCATGTACGCCGGCTACTTCAACTACCGCTTTCACCTGGCCGAGAGCCGCTGGCAGCGGCGGGACTTCAGCCGCCGTTGGTGGGCCCTCTACCGGGAGGATCCCCGCTGGGTGCCCCCCGACTGGGGCACGTGGCGCTCCCTGTTCCATGCCCGGGGCTGGCATCCCCATCTGGCTCGGATGGAGCCCCGCCCGCTCGCGGGGGAGGCCCTCCCCCGCCCACGTCGTCCACCCCGCCGGGAAGCCCTCCACGCGCCGGAGCTCCTGTTGGGCCCGCTCTTCGAGGTCCCGGTGGTGGCAGGGGTGCTCCTCACGGATCCCCGTCGCGAGGATGCCCGGGCCTACGCGGCGCTGGTCCATGTGGCCAACGACCGGGAGAGCCTGGAGCGCTTTCTGGCCAAAGCCGAGGAGATCCTGGCGCCCCAGGGTTTCCGAGGGCTGATCCTCCCCACCGGCCTCTCCCCCCATCTGGGGAGCGGTGTGCTCCAGGTGCCCTTCGATCGCCTGCCGCCGCCCCATTCGGCCTACGCCCCGCCCTATGTCCCGGAACTCTTCCAGGCCTTTGCCCAGCCGGTGGTCCGGGCCCAGCTCTACCACGTGGATGTGCCTGTTGAGCCGGCGGCGATCCAGGGCCCGGCCCGCCTGAGCCCGGTGGACCTGAGGCAACGGTTCTCGGTTGTGCCCGAGTTGGCCCAGGTGGCCATGTCCGGATGGGGCGATTTCCCCCCTCCCGATGCTCTGGAGGTAGACTTTCTGTGGCGCTGGGTGGCCCAGGAACGGATGTGGGGATGGGTTGCCCATGTGGCGGGGGAGGCCGTGGGTCTGGCGGTGGTCCAGGCCGATCGGGGGTGGGCCCTCCACCGCACGGGAGGCGGGCGGGGCTGGCTCCGATGCCTGTGGCTGGCCTGGCTCCGGAGACGTCCCGCGGTCCGAGGACATGTGGTGTGGTTCGGGGTCCTCCCTCCGTGGCGCCGGCAGGGCGTCGGGCGTCAGCTCTGGCAGCAGGTCCTGGACCACGCCCGCGGGCAGGGATGGCGAGAGCTCAGCATCGGGCCGGTCTCCACCCGGGGGCCTGGCCCGGATTTCCTGGTCGCCCTGGGGGCCCGGCCGCTCCAGCGCTATCTCCTCTATCGGGTGGACTGGCGGTGACGGGGGCAGGCGAGCCCTTTGCCCTGTTGGGCTTGGCCCCTCACGGTGGGGGCCCCCAGGCCGCGCCGCTCTCCAGCCAGACCTCCAGGGTGCGGCCCACCCGGGCCAGGCTCTCCGGCGAGAGCTTGTCCAGGGTGTCCTGGGTGGTGTGCCAGTAGGGATAGTCGAAGTCGATGATGTTCGCCGCGGGGATGCCGGCCTCCAGGAAGGGGATGTGGTCGTCCAGGATCCGGTAGCGGGGCTCGTCGATGAACCACCGGCTGTACCCCAGCTGGGCCGCGGTCTCCCAGATGGCGTCCACCAGTTCCGGGGTGCTGTTCCGTTCCCGGTAGAGCTGTTGGTCGGCGTCGCCCACCATGTCCACGATGACCGCGAAGGCCACGGGGGAGCAGCTCGGCACACCGGCCAGGTTCTCCACGAAGTAACGGCTGCCCAGGATCCAGTCCCAGCCGGGGATCCGGCCGTTGTCCTCCGCGTCGAAGAAGACCAGGCACACGGCCCGATCCATCGCGGCCACGTTCAGGGAGCGGGCCAGCTCCAGCAACACGGCCACCCCCGAGGCGCCGTCGTGGGCTCCGGGGACGGGCTCCGAGCGGCGGGCGGGATCCGGGTCCCGGTCGGCCACCATCCGGGAATCGTAGTGGGTGCCCAGGACGATGGCCTGGCCCTGTCCGCTGACCGCGATGATGTTCCGGCCCTCCACGTCGGGCACGGGGTTGAAGTTCTGGACGTAGACGTCCCAGCCCAGGTCCTGGAGCTCGCCGATGAGCCAGTCGGTCATCTGGCGGCTGGCCTCGGTTCCGGTCACCCGGGGCCCGAAGGCCATCTGGGTCTCGGCGTAGGCAAATGCCCGCTCTCCGGAGAAGACCAGTTCGTCCTGGACAGGGCGGGCCAGGCCGTAGCCCAGGTAGACGAAGAAGGCTGTGGCCGCGGCCAGGCCCGCCAGGAGGAGGAGCTCGATCCGGTAGGTCCGCAGAAATCCCGTCACCCTGGCCATGGTTCAGCGCCTTCCCTTCCGTCCACCGCGTTCGCGGGGGCGCAGCACCAGGCGGATGGGCGTGCCCACGAACGGGTGGTAGTGCCGGATCTGGTTCTCCAGGTAGCGGAGGTAGGAGAAGTGGGCCAGGTCTGGGTCGTTCACGAAGAGGATGAAGGTGGGCGGCTCCACGTCCGGCTGGGTGGCGTAGTAGATGCGGAGCCGACGGCCCTGCCGGCTCGGCGGCGGCGTCCGGGCGTAGGCGTCCTGGACGAGCCGATTCAGCTCTCCGGTGGGGATGCGGAAACGCCGTTCCTGGGCCACCTGCAGGGCGGTGGGCAACACTTTGTGCACCCGCTGTCGGGTCAACGCGCTGATGAAGAGGATGGGCACGTAGTCCAGGAACTGGAGCTCCTTCCGGATGCGGCGGGTGTACTCCACCATGGTGTGGCTGTCCTTCTCCACCGCGTCCCACTTGTTCACCACCACCACCACACCCTTGTGCCGGTCCAGGATGTGGCCCGCGATGTGGGCGTCCTGGGCGGTGACCCCCTCGGTGGCGTCCACCAGGAGGAGGGCCACGTCGGCCCGGTCGATGGCCCGCAGGCTCCGCATGACGCTGTACCGCTCGATGCCGGGCTCCACCCGGCCGCGACGGCGGATGCCTGCGGTGTCGATCAGACAGACCTGCTGGCCGTCGTAGAGGAGCTCGGTGTCGATGGGGTCCCGGGTGGTGCCGGCCACCTGGCTGACGATGGCCCGCTCCTGGCCGATGAGGGCGTTCAACAGGCTGCTCTTGCCCACGTTGGGGCGGCCCACGATGGCGATGTCCACCGTGTCGTCGTCCTGTGGGGCCGGATCCTGGGCCTTGGCCCAGTCCGGCAAGGCCTCCACCACCCGATCCAACAGGTCGCCGACGCCGATGCCGTGGTAGGCGCTGACCGGCAAAGGCTCTCCGAGCCCCAGGGCCCAGAACTCGGCCGCGTTGAGCTGGCGTTCGGGGCTCTCGGCCTTGTTGACGGCCAGGAGGACCGGCTTGGGCGTCTCCCGCAGGAGCTCGGCCACGTCCTCGTCCGCTGCGGTCAGGCCCTCCTTGCCGTCCACCACGAAGACGATGACGTCCGCCTCCTCCAGGGCCAGGTGGACCTGGTTCCGGATCTCCTGGACGAAGGGGGCCGAGCCCTGGGAGCGGGAGATGGGCTGGGCCGTGCGTCTCGGGGCCACGGTCGGCCGCTCGGCCTCCAGTCCGCCCGTGTCGATGACCACGAAGGGGATGCCGTTCCACTCGGTCTCGCCGTAGAGGCGGTCCCGGGTGGTGCCGGGCAGATCTTCCACGATGGCGGTGCGCTCCCCGATCAGTCGGTTGAACAGGCTGGACTTGCCCACGTTGGGCCGACCTACCAGGGCAATCACAGGATTTCGTCGGGACATTGGTGGCTCAGTTCACGCTAGGGTCTCTCCACGGACCTCTCGGCACGGTCTTCTCCGGTGTCCCCCTCAAGACGTCTAGGGGGTGGGCGTCGGTTCCACCACCGGGGGCAGGGTGCCCCCGGGCGTCTGGGTGGGTGCTGGGGTGCCTGGGGCTGGTGGTGGCTGGAGCTCCTCCGCATTGGCCCCCTCCGCGCCGGGGGTGGGCGTTGGGGTGGCCGTGGGTGTGGGTGTGGCGGTGGACTCGATCTGGACCTCGATGGCCGGTGGCAGCACCCCTTCGACCCGGATCCCCTCGGGCACGATGACCGTGGGCTCGACCACGTGGCTTCCTGGAAGGAGGCCAGAGAGGTCCAGGACCACCTGGATCTCCTCCGGGGCCAGCTCCTCCAGCCGCGGCAGGGAGCCGCTCAGTATGACGTCCACCTGTTGGAGGGAGACGGTGGCCACCATCTCCGGGCCCAGGCCCTGGACCGTGGGCTGGGCCTTCACCGTCAGGCTGCTCTCGATGGGTTCGATGACCACAGTGACCAACACGCTGGGGTCCCCGGCCACGCTGACATCTGGGGGCAGCAGCAACGGGAGCCGCTGGCGGATCTCGCTGGTGGCGCCGTCGATGGAGAGGGAAGGGGTCTCCACGTAGCCGGGAACGTTGCGCAGGATCTCCGGGCGGCCGGTCAGGATCACGGTAGAGGGCTCGGTCTTCACGCTGGCAATGCGATACCCGGGGGCCGGCTGGCCCTCGATCTGGACCAGGACGGCCACCTCCTTTCGGCCAGGTTGCTGGACGATGGGCACCACGATCCGGGCCACGGCCGGCTCCAGGATCACCCGTTCCACCCCCTGTTCTAGGCTGTTGCGGGGTTCCAGGGGGCGGGTGATCTCCACCGGGGACTTGGCCCCCCGCAGGTAGACCTCGGCCACGGCATGCCGGATCTCGGCCACCAGGGTCTCCGGTCCTCGGACGGTGACCGTCATGGGCTCCACGATGGGGGTCTGCCAGACATAGCCCGTGGCGGGCAGGTCCATGATGTCCACTCGGACCGGCACCGGCCGGCTGGTGACCCGTTCGATCTGGACCCGGAGCTGTTGGGGCTGGGTGTCCAGGATCTCCACGTCGGGGAAGAGGCTCTGGACCTGGACGACCACGTCGTGGGTGCCGGGCCCCAGGTCGCTCAGGTCGATGTAGGCCTGGAAATCGTCGGGCTGGAGGGTGTCCACGATCCGTTGGGGGGCCCGGATGGTCAGGGAGACCGTCCGTTTGCTCAGGTCCTGCAGGGTCTGGAGACCTTCTCCCAGGCCTCGCACCTCGATGGGGATCCCCTCCACCGGGCGGCGGACCGGGGGGTTCTCCTGGTAGATCGCGAAGATCCACACCACCAGGGCCAGGAAGATGGACATGGCGATGGTGTAGAGGCGCTCCACCCAGGGGCTTTGCCGTTCGCCCCCGGGCCGGGCACCCTGCCTAGCGCTCGGCTGGAGCCGCTTCCACCGTCGGTTCCACATGGGTCTCCTCGGCCCGGGGGTTGAAGAAGTCTGTCAGGATGCGGCGCAGTCGGTTGGGGTCGATGCGGCGCACGATACGGCCGTTGCGGGCCACCGAGATGGTGCCCCGTTCCTCCGAGACCACGATGGAGATGGCATCGGAGACCTCGCTGATCCCGATGGCGGCCCGGTGGCGGGTGCCGAGCTGTGGGTCGGCCAGCTCCCGCATGGTCAGGGGGAGCACGCAGGAGGCCGCGGCCAGTCGCCCCTCGCGGATGATGACCGCGCCGTCGTGGAGGGGGGTCCCCGGATAGAAGATGGTCACCAACAGCTCCGCGCTCACCGCACCGTCCACCCGGATGCCCCGCTCGATGTATTCGCCCAGGCTGGTCAGCCCCTCGATGACCACCAGGGCTCCGAAGCGTTCGTTGGCCATCTGTTCACAGGCCCGGACGATCTGGGTGATCAGCTCCTGGGTGGCGGTGCTCTCGGGCCGGTCGGCCAGGAAGGGCAGGCCCCGGCCCAGCCGTTCCAGGGCCCGCCGGAGCTCGGGCTGGAAGATCACCGGGATGGCCACCAGGATCAACAGGGAGCTGTTGCGCAGGAGCCATCCGAACGCGGTGAGCTCCACCGTGCGGCTGACCGCCACCACGATCACCCCCACGATGAGGATGCCCCGCAGGAGCTGCATGGCCTGGGTGCCCTGGATCAGCCGCAGGATGGCGTAGAAGAAGAGGGCCACCAGGGTGAAGTCCAGCAGGTTGCGCCAGTCGCTCAGGCGGGCCAGGATGGCCAGGACGTCGGACATGCCGGGCTCTACTCCAGGGGCACGTTGCCCAGCAGGTGGGCCAGGAGGGCCTTCTGGGCATGCAGGCGGTTGTGGGCCTGGGGGAAGACGATGCTGTGGGGGCCGTCCATGACCTCGTCGGTGATCTCCTCCCCGCGGTGGGCGGGCAGGCAGTGCATCACCACCACGTCGGGGTTGCCGGTTCGCTCCACCAGGGTCGGGTTCACCTGGTAGGGAGCCAGGGCCGCGAGACGGCGCTGCCGTTCCGCCTCCTGCCCCATGCTGACCCACACGTCCGTGTAGAGGACGTCCGCGCCCCGCACGGCGTTCAGGTCCGCGGTGATGGTCACCTCCGCGCCGCTCCGGGTCACCACCGCCGGGTCTGGGGTGTAGTTGGGCGGGGAGATCACCACCACCCGCATGCCCACCTTGCCTGCGGCCATGATCAGGCTGGTGGCCACGTTGTTGGAGCCATCCCCCACGTAGGCCAGGACCCTGCCGGCCAGTTCGCCCCAGCTCCAGTGCTCCCACAGGGTGAAGAGGTCCGCGAGGGCTTGGCAGGGGTGGCTGTAGTCGCTCAGGCCGTTGATCACCGGCACCGTGGCCCAACGGGCCAGCGCGACCAGGTGGGCGTGGTCGAAGACCCGGGCCATGAGGCCCTCCACGTAGCCGCTGAGCACCCGAGCCACGTCGGGCACGCTCTCCCGCTGGCCCAGGCCGATCTCCTGGGGGCTCAGGTAGGCCGCGTGGCCTCCCAGGTGGCGCATGCCCATCTCGAAGCTCACCCGGGTGCGCAGGGAGGGCTTCTGGAAGACCATGGCCAGGTTCTTTCCCGCCAGGATGGGCTCGTTGTGGCCGGTGCGGAGCCACTCCTCCTTCAGGCGTCGGGCCAGGCCCAGCAGGCCCCAGAACTGTTCGCCCGTGAGGTCCTCGATCTCGATGAAGTGCTGCAGGGAAGGTGTGCCCATGATAGGCGATCCTTTCCAGGATGTGGGTGTCTGTGGATCCCTGCCCCCGGGCAGGGGATCAGATGCCGGCCATCACCGGATTGGCAAGGGCACCCAGCCCTTCCACGTCCACGGTGACGGTGTCTCCTGGCCGAAGGGGACCGACGCCGGCAGGGGTGCCGGTCAGGACGAGATCGCCGGGCTCCAGGGTCATGCAGTTGGAGATGTGGGCCAGGAGGGACGGGATCGGGAAGACCATCTGGTCGGTGGTTCCCTCCTGCCTCAACTCGTCGTTCACCAGGCAGCGGATGGTGCGTCGACTGGGCTCGAACCGGGTGTCGATCCAGGGGCCCACCGGGCAGAAGGTGTCGAACCCCTTGGCCCGAGCCCACTGGCCATCCCGGTCCTGGAGATCCCGGGCCGTGACGTCGTTGGCGCAGGTGTAGCCCAGCACCACGTTCCAGGCATCCTGGGGGTTGACGTATCGACACCGTTTGCCGATCACCACGGCCAGCTCGGCCTCGTGGTCCACCCGTTGGCTGACGGAGGGCAGGACCACGGGCTCGCCGGGACCGATCACCGCGGAGGGTGGTTTCAGGAAGAGGAGGGGTTCCGGGGGCGGCCGATGTCCCCGCTCCTCCGCGTGGGCCGCATAGTTGCGCCCCACGCACACGATCTTCCGGGGCACCACCGGGGCCACCAGCCGGACCTGGGAACACAGGTGAGGGGGGCCGTCGATCTCCGGCGCGAACCCCCGGTTCAGCCGAGGGCTCTCGTAGGGTGCCCGGGCCAGGGGGTAGACCAGATCGTCCACCAGCAGGCCCCACCGGGCCTGCTCCGGGCTCTCCTGCACATCGGCCAGAAAACGTACGATCCGCATGGCCCCTACCTCGACTCGTCCGAACTCGATGGTGTTCGATCTGGCGGTGCCCCGTGGGGGCTGAGCGTCCCCTCAGGAAAAGCGCACATCGTTGATGATGAGCTGGAATTCGCAGCCCAGGAACGCCACGGCCTGGCGGACCATGGTCATCCGATCCAGGAAGATCTCGAAGTACTCGATGACCTGGGCGAAGGAGGTGTCGATGGTCAGCTCCAGGGCGATGATCCGTTCCTCGGCCCGGACCCGCACGAAGCTGTGGGTGGCCGCGTAGTTCACCCGGTCGTGGATGTCGAAGGCGGCCATGTTTGGGTTCTGGACCCGGCTGCGATGGACATCGGCCTTGTCCGCGATGATCACCGCGGCGGCCACAGGGGTGGTGGCCGTCCCCCGTTCCTCCTCGTGGTTGCCGATGGCGTTCATCACCGTGGCTGCCTCGTCCGGCGGCATGCCCAGCCGCCGCAGGATGGACCAGGCCAGCAGGGCGCTGGTCTGGGCATGGTTGTCCCGGTGGACCAGGTTGCCGATATCGTGGAGGTAGCCCGCGATGTGGGCCAGTTCGCAGGTCCGGCCATCGTATCCCAGGTGGCGCAGGATGTTCTCCGCGATGTTGCCCACCAGGGCGGCATGGCGGTGGCCGTGTTCGGTGTAGCCCAGGGCCCGCAGGGATTCGTTGGCCTTCTCGATGAAGGCCCGGACCTCCGGATCCCGGCGCACGGCCTCCACCGTGACCGTCGCGGAGCCCTTATCCGGACGACGGTCACGGTGGAGGTCGGTCCCCTGGGAGGAGACGGGGCCTGAGGCCGTGGCCGGGGGTGCCGACCCAGGGGGGCCAGGCGGTGCAGGGGTGCGGTTGCGGGAAGTCCCCATGGAGCCTCTCTTTCCAGGTCGATGGATCCAGGTTGAGGATCCAGGTTGATGGATGCGATCCGGTTCAGGGGCTGCCCAGCCCCAGTCCGGTCAACCCCATGGCCAGGGTCCACCAGGGCAGGGCTCGGTGGAGGGAGGTCCTCTGGGCCACGGCCCACCATGTGGGCAGGAAGAAGAGCGTCAGCAGGCCTACCCACAGGGGCTGGACGCGGAGGACGAAGATGGCCAACAGCCCCACCTGTGCCAGGATCAGGGCCCACCGAAAGAGCCGAGGCCCCTCCCCGCCCACGGCCTGATGTCCGGCCCAGAGCAGCAGGGTCCACAGCAGGGCTGCGCTCCAGGGCTTCCAATCGCCCTCCCAGCCACCCGGTGTGAGGAGCAGGCCCAGGCTCCAGGGCAGGGCCACGGCCATCAGGCTGTGGAACAGCCCCAACGGCACGGCCGCGGTCCTCTGGGCCACCCGACCGCCCAGGCTGGCACCGATGGCCAGGCCGGTGAGCCCCAGGGCCACCGGGCCCAGGACCCAGGCCACCCCCAGGCCCAGGGCCACGATGGGCAACGCCAGGCGAACCCGCAAGGTCTGCTCGTTGAGGCCGTGGATCCCCAACAGCCGGGCCGCCGGCGAACCGTCCTGCAGGTAGGGCAGGTGCAGGGACAGGGGACGGGCCTGGACAGCGGCCTCCTCCACGGTCTCCGGCCGCGTCAGCGCGGCCCATATGCCGCCCCACAGGGGGTCGGCCAGGAGGAAGAGCAGGAGCAGCCGAGGACCGTCCAAGGTGTCGGGACGGCGGAGGATGCCTGTGGCCAGGAGGGCGGCGAACAGGGACCAGGCCGCGGCGATGCGCCAGGGCCCCTCCCGAAGGGCGACCCGCAGTTCCGCCACAGCAGTGCCCGGTGTGAGGATCGCTCCCTGAGGAGCTGGGTGTGGGGGCAGGGCGCTGTGGGCCTGTCCCGGCCCTGGGGAGGTGGCGCGTGTCCGGCCCGCAGAATGCATCTCGGCCACGCTGAGGACCTCCGCTTGGGACACCCCGAACCTCCCTCAGCCTGCGGCTTGGACGCCGGGGCAAGAAGTCCAGATGGTTGAAGCAACCCGATGGAAGGATTATACCAGATCGCCAGGGGCGGTGAAAGTTCCTGCAGGCACAAGGAATGTAGCCACAAGGAAGATGTGCCGCCCTCCCTGTCCGCCCTGACAGGTCCCTGGGGACCTGGGGCGCTGTGGACAGAGCCGGGCGGCAAGGCGTGGGAGGTGGAAGGAGGCCGGCGGAGTCGAAGAGGTCCGGGAGTTCATCGGGGCAGAAGGAGCCGGAGCCGGCCCGGCTGGACCGTCACATGGGCCTCCACCGCGGCCTCGGTGATCACCTCTCCGTCCGTGTGGACCGGCACGGGCCCTTGGAAGCGCAGGTGGGCCTCCCGACAACGGGTCAGGTGGAAGACCGGGCTGTTCCGGTGGGCTCCGAAGAGGGTCAGGGGCAGCAACTTGAGGATCTGGACGGTGGTGAGCGCGTCCGCCACGCCCATGTCCAACAGGCCATCGTCCATCTTCGCGTCTGGGGTCAGGTAGAAGCCACCGCCGGTGCGTCGGCTGTTGCCGAAGGTGACCAGGAGGGCGGGCTGGGCGCGTCGGTGCTCCACCCCCTGTTCGTCCACCCAGGTGAGCTCCACATGGGGCTGGTCGTAGCGGCGCAGGGCCATGAAGACGGCTCCCAGGTAGATGAGGAAGCCCCGCAGTCGGGCAATCCTCTGGCTCTCCACCGTGACCTGGGCCTCAAAGCCCAACCCCATGTTGTTGTCGAAGTAGCGCTCCACCGCGCCTCCGTCGGCGGTCACCAGGCGGGCATGGCCCAGGTCCACCGCGTGCAGGCGCCCCTCCCGTACACTGCGCGCGGCCCGGACCAGCTCTCGGGGGGCTCCGGCCATGGCCGCGAAGTCGTTGCCCGAACCGATGGGCAACACCAGCAGGGTGCCCACCGGCGCGTCCGGCCCCACGGCCTGGGCCAGGCCGTTGACCACCTCGTTCACCGTGCCGTCTCCACCTGCGGCCGCCACGATCGGGAAGCCGTCCGCCCGGGCACGCCGGGCCAGCTCGATGGCGTGGCCCGGGCCGTCGGTGATCACCAGGCGGAAGGGCACTTCCGCCTCCTGGAAGGCCCGGCGGATGCGGCCCGCGATACGCTCGCCCCGTCCCCGGCCGGAGTACGGGTTGAGGACGATGAACACCGGAGAGATCTCGGCCATGATGGTCCATCCTGCTGGGAGGTGGTGCGGATGATGGAAGCCCGGGATGTTGGGATGTCGGCTTGGCCCCGCTCAAGCGGTGGTTTCCCGCAGGATCAGGGCGCTCCGGGGCGGGATCCGGACCCCGGAGAGGGCGCCTCCGTGGGCGGTGTAGTCGCCCTCTCCCCAGACGGCCCGGAAGCGGCCATCTGGGGAGAGCAGCCGGCCCAGGGGGATCGTCGCCTGGCGGGGACGACGCCAGGCATTGAAGGCCACCAACAGCCGTTCCTGGCCCTGGGCTCGAGCAAAGGCATAGACCCCTTGCCCGGCGTGGAGGGTCTCGAAATCGCCGGTGCGCAGGGCCACAAAACGGCGACGCAGCCCGATGGCCTGCCGGTAGAACTCCAGGAGCCCGTGGTTCCAGCGGGCCGGGTCGTGCCAGGGGAAGGCCCCGCGACATCCGGGGTCCGGCCCCCCGGTCATGCCGATCTCGTCCCCATAGTAGATGCAGGGCGCGCCGGGCATGGTCATCTGGAAGAGGACGCAGAGGCGCAGGGCGCTCTCGTCTCCCTGGACGGTCCACAGGGCCCGGGCCGTGTCGTGGCTGTCCAGCAGGTTGAGCTGGGCCAGGAGCACGGGCCACTCGTAGAGGGCCAGCATTTCGTGGACCCCTTGGGCGAAGGCCTCCGCGCGGAGGCGGTGGAGCGGGTATCCGCCGGGCCTGTACCCGGGGCGCAGGGTGCGCGCGGCGAAGAAGCCCAGGGCCAGACGGCTGAAGATGTAGTTCATCACCCCGTCGAACCGGTCCCCCCGAAGCCATTCCTGGGCTGCCCCCCAGATCTCCCCCACCAGGTAGGCCTGGGGATTCGCCTCCCGGACCACCTGTCGGAATGCCTGCCAGAAGGCCACGTCGTCGATCTCCTGGGGCACGTCCAGCCGCCAGCCGTCCGCGCCGAACTCCATCCAGTGGCGAGCCACCCGGAGGAGGTAGTCGCGGACCCCAGGGTTGTGGATGTTGAACTTGGGCAGGGCCGGAAGGTCCCACCAGGCCGCGTAGTTCAGGGGATGGGAGAGCCCTTCATCCCGGCAATAGGCGTGTAGGGGCCAGCCTCGAACCGTGAACCAGTCCACGTACGGGGAGTCCGGGCCGTTCTCCAGGATGTGGTGGAAGGCCCAGAATCCCCGGCTGGCGTGGTTGAAGACCCCATCCAGCACCACCCGGATGCCCCGTTCGTGGGCCGCGTCCAGCAACTCCCGCAGGGCGGCATTGCCCCCCAACAGGGGATCCACCTGGAAGTAGTCGTAGGTGTGGTAGCGGTGGTTGGCCGCGGAGGCGAAGATGGGGTTCAGGTAGATGGCGTTGATGCCCAGCTCGTCCAGATAGTCCAGACGGTCCACGATGCCGTAGAGATCACCGCCCTGAAAGCCCTGCTCCTCCGGCGGGGTTCCCCAGGGCTTCAGGCGAATGCCCGGGGGCAGGGGATTGCGGGGACTGCGGGCAAAGCGGTCGGGGAAGATCTGGTAGAAGATGGCGTGGGCGACCCATTCCGGTGGCTGGGCAAAGGCGGGATCGTGGGAGGCAGACATGGGCTCTCCGCCGAGATTGGGCAACCGGTTCGTCCGCGGACGGTGCGGTATTGTGGCACAGCCCGTCTCCCTTGTCAATCTCGCCCCGAGGACTGCGGTTGCGAGCCAGGCCGGCTTGGGCTATCCTAGAGGAGGCACGTGGCCGGTACACCGATGTGGGAACTCCACACACCGGAGGAAGACAGCACCATGGAGCTCACCCGGCATCCCACTCCCCAGGGGGCCCGTTGGGCGCTGGATGGGCGCGCCCTCCCGGCCGGGTTCACCCTGGCAGGCCTCCTGGCCCTGCCCCGAGCCCACCTGATGGCCCTGCTCCAGGAGATCCGTCCGGGCCTCCAGGCCCCGGCAGATGGCCCGCTGTTGGCCCCGGTGGAGCCCCAACAGGAGGTATGGGGCAGCGGCGTCACCTACCTGCGCAGTCGGGACGCCCGCAGGGCCGAGTCCGCGGTGGCCGATGTCTACGAGCAGGTCTATCGGGCCCAGCGGCCGGAGCTCTTCTTCAAGGCCCCCGGCTGGCGGGTGGTGGCGCCTGGACAGCCGGTGCGCATCCGCCGGGACGCGGCCTGGAACGTGCCGGAACCCGAGCTCACCCTGGTGCTCAATGCCTACGGGGAGATCGTGGGCTACACCGCGGGCAACGACATGTCCTCCCGGGACATCGAGGGCGAGAACCCCCTCTATCTGCCCCAGGCCAAGATCTACAATGGCTCGTGCGCGGTGGGCCCGGCCATTCGCCTGCTTCCCGAGGGGACGCTCCAGGAGCTGACCATCTTTCTGGAGATCTTCCGGGGGACGGAGCCGGTGTTCCACGGCGCCATCGGAACCGGGCAGATGAAGCGGAGGCCATCGGAGCTGGCCCAGTACCTGTTCCGGGAGCTGGACTTCCCCCAGGGCGTGTTGCTCATGACCGGGACCGGCATCGTGCCCCCGGACGAGTTCAGCCTTCAACCCGGCGACCGGGTGCGGATCGGCGTCGGCGACCTGGTGTTGGAGAACCCGGTGGCGGCGTAGACTCCCGGAGCGCCTTCCGGAACGAGTGACCACAACCCCGAACACAGGAGGGTGCCAAGCCATGACCCAGTTCCGCAACCTGATCGGCGGCCAGTGGGTGGATTCCTCCAGCGGCGCGACCTTCGAGAGCCACAACCCGGCCCGCACGGACGACGTCATCGGCCAGTTCCCCGCGGCCACGCCCGAGGACGTCCAGAGGGCCGTCGCCGCAGCCCGGGCGGCCCTGGAGGGCTGGGCCAGCATGCCCCCGCCCCAACGGGGCGCGATCCTGGATCGGGCCAGCCGCCTCATCGAGGCCCGGGCCGAGGAGATGGCCCGGGCCCTGACCCGGGAGGAGGGCAAGACCTACCGGGAGGCCCTGGGCGAGGTCCACCGAGCCCGGGACATCTTCCGCTACTACGCCGGGGAGGGTTGGCGCATGGGAGGCCAGACCTTTCCCAGCAATGTCCAGGGCGAGCTCCTCTACACCCGGCGGGAGCCCCTGGGGGTGGTGGCGGTCATCACCCCCTGGAACTTCCCCATCGCCATCCCGGCCTGGAAGATCGCGCCGGCCCTGATCTACGGCAACACCGTGGTCTTCAAGCCCGCATCCTTCACCCCCCACATCGCCCTCCTGTTGGTGGAGGCCCTGGTGGAGGCAGGCGTGCCCGCGGGGGTGATCAACTACATCACCGGCTCGGGCCGGGATGTGGGCGATGCCCTGGTCGGCAGCCCCCAGGTGGACGGCATCAGCTTCACCGGATCCCACCGGGTGGGCACCGCCATCTACGCCAAGGCCGTCCAGAACCTCACCCGAGTCCAGTTGGAGATGGGCGGCAAGAACCCTACGGTGGTCCTCCGGGACGCGGACCTGGACCTGGCCGTGCGCATCGTGGCCACGGGCGCCTTTGGGGTCACCGGCCAGGCCTGCACCGCGACCAGCCGGGTCATCGTGGAGGAGCCCATCGCGGAGGCCTTTGCAGAGCGGCTGGTGGAGACGGCCAGGCGCATCCGGGTGGGCTATGGCCTGGAGGAGGGGGTGGACATGGGCCCCGCGGTGAGCCAGGACCAGCTGGAGACCGACCTGGAGTACGTGGCGGTGGGCAAGCAGGAGGGCGCCCGGCTGCTGGTGGGCGGCACCTCCACCGGCCAGGGCGGCTACTTCATCCTGCCCACGGTCTTCGACCACGTGGACGTGGAGATGCGCATCGCCCAGGAGGAGATCTTCGGCCCCATTGTGGGGATCATCCGGGCCCGGGACCTGGACGACGCCATTGCCAAGGCCAACGCCATCGAGTACGGCCTGTCGGCCACGGTGGTCACCCGCGATCTGCAGGCCGCCTTCCAGTTCGCGAACCGGGTGGAGGCTGGCGTGGTCAAGGTGAACGAACCCACCACAGGCCTGGCCCTCCAGGCGCCTTTCGGCGGCTTCAAACACTCCAGCGCGAACACCTTCAAGGAGCAAGGGCCGGCGGCCATCGAGTTCTACACCCGGGTGAAGACCGTCTACATGGGCCACGGATAGGGCCCACCCACCCAGGAACTCGACCGACCGGGCTGCCCGGACATTCCGGAAGCCCCTTCGAGTCCCACCGGAACGCCATGGAACACGTCGATCTGCTCATCCACAACGCCCAGGTGATCACCTGCGCCTCTCCGGACGGGCCCAAGCGGGGAGCGGCCCTGGCCGATGTAGGCGCCATCCCCCAGGGCGCGGTGGCCGTGCACCGGGGGATCATCCGCGCGGTGGGGCCTGCCGCCGAGCTCCGGGCCCGCTACACCGCGGACCAGGAGGTGGATGCCCGGGGGCGGGTCCTCTGTCCGGGCTTCGTGGACTGCCACACCCACGTGGTCTACGGGGGGGATCGGGTCCAGGAATTCGAGATGCGCCTGCAAGGGGCCGGCTACATGGAGCTGTTGGCCGCGGGCGGCGGCATCCTCAGCACCATGCGCCACACCCGGGCCGCGACCGTGGATGCCCTGGTGGCCCAGACCCGCTCCCGGCTGGACACCATGCTCCGCCTGGGCACCACCACCGTGGAGGTCAAGACCGGCTACGGGCTGGACCCGGCCAGCGAGCTGAAGATGTTGGAGGCCGTGGCCCGGCTGGACGTGGAACACCCCTGCGATCTGGTGCCCACCTTCCTAGGGGCCCACGCGATCCCGCCCGAGTTCGCCCAGGACCCCGACGGCTACGTGGACCAGGTGGTCCACGAGATGGTGCCCCAGGTGGCCGCCTGGTACGGCCGTTCCCACTTCGCGGCCCAGGAGGTGCCTCTCTTCTGCGATGTCTTCTGCGAGGCCGGGGTCTTCCAGGTGGAGCAGGCCCGACGAGTGCTGGAGGCCGGGCGGGCCCACGGCATGCGGCCCAAGCTCCACGCGGACGAGTTCGAGAGCCTGGGAGGGGTCTCCCTGGCCGTGGAACTGGGGGCCACCTCGGTGGATCACCTGGACGTGACCCCGGCCCCAGAGGTCCACCGGCTGGCCCGATCCGATACCCTGGGCGTGGTGCTCCCCGCGGTGAACTTCCACCTGGGCAGCCACCACTTCGCGGACGGCCGAGGGCTGGTGGATGCCGGCGTGGCCCTGGCCCTGGCCACGGACATCAACCCGGGATCGGCCCCCTGTCCCTCCATGCCCCTGGCCATGGCCATCGCATGTCGATATCAGCGACTCCTGCCGGCCGAGGCCCTGAACGCCGCCACCCTCAACGCGGCCTACGCGGTGGGGCTGGGCCACCGGCTGGGATCCCTGGAGGTCGGCAAACAGGCCGATCTGCTGCTCCTGGACACCGCGGACTACCGCCACCTGGCCTACCGTTTCGGCGAGAATTTGGTGGCCGGGGTGTTGAAGAGAGGCCACTGGGTGGTCTGAGGAGGGGTCCGCTCCGCCTCAGACCTCACGCCACCAGGCCTCCCGCAACAGGCCCCGAGAGCGGGCCCCCTCCAGGCGACGAGGGCAGCCACAGGACCGGGGCCCCTCCAGGCCGGTCAACACCCGGGGCAGCGCGTCCAACACCTGCTCCAATCCCTGGCGGACCTCGCCGTGGGGGGGCAGGGGCGGTTGGTCTGCGCCCAGGTGGGTCACGGTGACCAGTCCGGCGTAGCAGAGCTCCAGCTCCGCGGCCAGGCCGATCTCGGGCACCAGATTCTGGCCCACCACGTCTGCACCCCACCGGCGATACATGCGGGCCTCCGCGGCCGTCTCCCGGCGGGGGCCGTCCACGCCCAGGTAGACCCCGCCCACGGCCCCAGGCAGGGCGGCGGCCAGCGCGCGGTAGATCTCCGGACACACCGGCGGCACCTGCTCCAGCCCCACCACGCCCTCCTCCTGGAAGAAGGTGGTGGGGCGATGGCGGGTGAAGTCGATGTAGTCCGCCACCAACAGCGTCTGCCCTCGGCCCAACACCGGATTGATGGCCACGCCTTCGTCCCAGGCCAACACCCGTTGGATCCCCAGTTCCTTGGCCGCCACCAGGGTCGCCCGGGGATCCGTGCGGGTGGGCAGCCCACTGTAGGGCGCAATCCAGATCCGATGGCCGGCGCCGTCCACCCGCAGGGCCAGGGGCCCCACACGCCCGAAGGGGGTCTCCACCGTCTGGACCTCCTGGACCGGTCCCAAAAGGTCCAGGGCCTTCGGCGGCAACGAGACCGCGACCAACAGCAACAGCTCCATCCTGTCCCCCAACTGTCTGTGTTCCCGTGGAGCGGGATGGCCGTCTCCCTGGGGCCCGCCACCCTGCGCCCGGTTTTTCGTCCGTCTCCAGGACGAGGGGGCCTGCAGGGCCTCGGCGACGGCACCCTGGGGCGAGCGGATCACCCCATGCAGAGCGCGCCTCCCAAGGCCCTGGGGTCCTTGGCTCCATGGTTCCCGGTGGTGGCCGTTCCTCCGTCGCAAGCTGTGATATAATGGGGGCCACCATGTGCCTGCCCACGATAGCATCGATCGCCCCCGATGACAAGCAGGACCGGGTGCAGGTGCAGGGGGTGTGTGCCGTCCCTCCCATGGCTTCCGGAGGTTTCCCGGAACGCTGTGGAGGGCGGGGGCCAGGATCACTGCCCCGAGTGGAGGAGGCCATGGGACCTGGGATGAGCGAGGCCTCTCCTCTTCTTCCGGCCCGATGTGCGGAAGGAATCCATGTCGGCTACGCCTGAACGCGTTCGCCTGGCCCTCATCGGCGCAGGCACCTTTGCCCGCAAGGCCCATGTGCCGGCCCTGGTCGCCCTGAGCGACCGTTTTCAGGTGGTGGCCGTCTGCAGTCGAACCCGTTCCTCGGCCGAGGAGCTGGCCGCCCTTCTGCCCGAGCCCGTGGCCCTCTGCACCGAGCTTCCCTCGCTCCTGGCCCGAGACGACCTGGACGCCGTGGACATGGTGCTGCCCATTCCGGCCATGCCCCAGGCAGTGGCCCAGGCCCTGGAGGCGGGCAAGCATGTCATCAGCGAGAAGCCCATCGCCCCCTCCGTGGCCGAGGGGCGTCGTCTGCTCGCGATCCATCACCGGCACCCAGATCGGGTATGGATGGTGGCCGAGAACGTCCGCTATGAGGCGAGCTACACCTGGGCGGGGCAGCGGATCCGCGAGGGGGCCATCGGCGTTCCCTGGACGGTGGACTTCGCTGTCCAGGCTCCTGTGGAGCCGGGTTCCCCCTACCACCGCACCCTCTGGCGTCGTTCCGAGGAGGTCCCCGGAGGTTTTCTGCTGGACGGAGGGGTGCACCATGTGGCCGCCCTGCGCCAGGTGGTGGGGGAGATCCGGGGCGTGATGGCCCAGGTGGCCAGCCATCGGCCGGATCTGCCCCCGGCAGATACCCTGGCCGCGGTCCTCCACTTCGCCAACGGGGCCATCGGCACCTACACGGTCACCTATGGAGCGGGCAGCCCCCTCCACGACAACGCCATCCACGTGGTGGGCAGCCGAGGTGCTCTTCGGGTCACCGCCCAGGAGGTGCGGCTGGTTCGAGGCGAGCCGGCCCAGGCCCAGGAGCGGGCCTTCGAGCCCCAGCCCTACAGCGTCCAACGGGAGCTGGCGGCCTTTGCCGACGCGATCCAGCATGGCCGGGCCATCCGCAACACCCCCGAGGAGGCGCTCCAGGACCTGGCCGTGGTGGAGGCCATGTTGGAGTCCGCCCAGGAGGGCACCTACCGGGCCATCGACCTCTGGGCGCCTGCTGCCTGAGCGGGTCGGGAGGAAGGCACCCAGATCCCGCGGAGACGGACCATGTTGCTGGCCGGAGACATCGGAGGCACCAAGATCGCGCTGGCCCTCTACCCCGAAAGGGGGGATCCTGGCCGTCCTCAGGCCCAGGAGACCTTCTCCACCCGGAGATACGGGAGCCTGGCCCAGGCGGTGCAGGCCTTCCTGGGCGATGCGGGGGGCCGCGTCCACCGGGCCGTCTTCGGCGTGGCCGGCCCGGTGGTCCGGGGCCGGGCCCAGGTGACCAACCTGGCCTGGGAGCTGGACGAGGAGCAGCTCCAGGCCGTGCTGGGCGTCCCTCGGGTCAAGCTCCTCAACGACCTGGAGGCCATCGCACACGCGGTGCCTGTGCTGGCAGCCCAGGACCTGCACACCCTGCATCCAGGCGAGCCCGAACCCGGAGGGGCCAAGGGGATCATCGCGCCCGGCACCGGCCTGGGCGAGGCCTTCCTGACCTGGCAGGGGGACCGCTACCAGGCCCACCCATCGGAGGGAGGCCACGCGGACTTTGCGCCCACGGACGAGGAGCAGGTGGCTCTGCTGCGCTATCTGTGGCCCCGATATCCCCATGTGAGCTATGAGCGGGTCTGCTCCGGCCTGGGAATCCCCAACCTCTACGCCTTCTACCGGGATACCGGGCGACAGGAGGAGCCGGCGTGGCTGGCCCAGGCCCTGGCCCAGGCAGAGGACCCCACCCCGGTGATCGTGGAGGCCGCGCTGGAACGGCCCAACCAGGCCCCCATCTGTGTGGCCACCCTGCGCCTCTTCGTCTCCATCCTGGGCGCGGAGGCCGGGAACCTGGCCCTGAAGGTCCTGGCCACCGGCGGCATCTACCTGGGGGGCGGCATCCCTCCCCGGATCCTGCCCTTCCTGGAGGAGGGAGCCTTCTGGGATGCCTTCCGGCACAAGGGGCGCTTTGCCGGGCTGCTGGAGACCGTTCCCATCCACGTGATCCGGAACCCCTTGGCCGGGCTCCTGGGCGCGGCCAACTACGGGTTGAACGCCATGGAGGGGAGCGCCGCGGGCTAGCCAACCTTCCTCCACCCTGGAGGTCCCGGCAGCCACGCCCTTTGTCGGAGCGAGAGAACAGGGGACAGGTGCCCGTGGGGTCCATCCATCGGGAGCCTGGAACTGCTGAACACGGTCGCGCTCTGTCGGAGCCCTGTGGAACCAAGGAGGCATTTCCCATGACCAAGTTGCACGATCTGGCCATCCTGGGCCAGTCCATCTGGCTGGACTTCATCCGCCGCTCCTTCATCGACTCGGGCGAGCTGAACGCCCTGGTGGCCATGGGCCTGCGGGGCGTCACCTCGAACCCGGCCATCTTCCACAAGGCCATCACCGGGGGCACGGACTACGACGCGGCCATCGAGCGGCTGGTGGCCGAGGGCATGGCCGTGCTGGACATCTACGAGACCCTGGCGGTCCAGGATATCCGTCGGGCCGCCGACGTCCTGCTCCCCGTCTACGAGAAGACCGCAGGGTTGGATGGATACGTGAGCCTGGAGGTGAACCCCCACCTGGCCCACGACACCGAGGGCACGGTCATGGAGGCCCGGCGTCTCTTCTCTTTGGTGGACCGGCCCAACGTGATGATCAAGGTGCCGGCCACGCCCGCGGGCATCCCGGCCATCGAGACCCTCATCGGCGAGGGGATCAACGTGAACGTGACCCTGATCTTCTCCATGGAGCACTACGAACAGGCCGCCCGGGCCTACATCGCCGGCCTGGAACGGCTGGCCGCCACCAATGTGGACCCCGGCCGCGTGGCCTCGGTGGCCTCGGTCTTCGTCAGCCGGGTGGACACGGCCGTGGACCGGCTCCTGGAGGAGATGGGGCACCCGGAGCTCCAGGGCCAGATCGCGATCGCGAACGCGAAGACCATCTACGCCCGTTTCCAGGAGCTCTTCCGGGGCCCCCGCTGGGAGCGACTGGCCGCCCAGGGCGCTCGTCTGCAACGGGTCCTGTGGGGCAGCACCAGCACCAAGAACCCCAGCTACCCCGATACCCTCTACGTGGATCATCTGATCGGGCCGGACACGGTGAACACCCTGCCCCTGGACACCCTCCGGGCCTTCCTGGACCATGGCCGGGTGGCTCGGACGGTGGACGTGGGCCTGGAGAAGGCCCGGGCCCAGTTGGTGGAGCTGCGTCGCCTGGGGATCGACCTGGACGCGATCACCGCACAGCTCCAGGAGGCGGGTGTGAAGGCCTTTGCCGACGCCTTCGATGCCCTGCTGCAGAGCCTGGCCCGCCGTGTCCAGGCTGTGGCCGGCAGCAGTGGCCAGGCACTCCGGGACCATATTGCCCTCCACCTGGGCGAATATGGAGCCCTGGTCCAGGACACCCTGGCCCACATGGAGGCCCAGCGGACCGTGCCCCGGATCTGGGCCGGCAGCTACAGCGTCTGGAGCGACAGCCCCCAGGAGATCGTGAACCGGCTGGGCTGGCTGCGGATCGCGGAGAAGATGCAGGGCGAGCGCGGCTGCATCGAGGCCTTTGTCCACGATGTCCAGAAGGCCGGATACACCCACGCGGTGGTCCTGGGAATGGGCGGCTCCAGCCTGGCTCCCGAGGTCTTCGCGAAGGTGTTCCAGGGGACGGGCATGGCACTGGAGGTGCTGGACAGCACCCACCCGGCCGCGGTCCGCTCCCTGGCCGACACCCTGGACCTGGCCCACACCCTCTTTTTGGTCTCCACCAAGTCTGGGACCACGGTGGAGACCCTCTCCTTCTTCAAATACTTCTACACCCGGACGATGGACGCCCTGGGCCCCGAGGAGGCCGGCGCCCATTTCGTGGCCATCACCGATCCCGGTACCCCCTTGGTCACCCTGGCCGAGGCCTATGGATTTCGGACCACCTTCCTGGCCGATCCCACCATCGGGGGGCGGTACTCGGCCCTCTCCCATTTCGGCCTGGTGCCCGCGGCCCTCACCGGGGTGGATCTCCGTCGCCTGCTGCGTCGAGCCCTGGAGGCCATGGACAACTGCGGAGCCCACGTGGTCCCGGCCCAGAATCCCGGCGCGCTCCTGGGCGCGGTCCTGGGGGCCCTGGCCCAGGCGGGCCGCAACAAGCTCACCCTCCTCGCCTCGCCAGGGATGGAGCCCTTCGGCGACTGGCTGGAACAGCTCGTCGCGGAGAGCACCGGGAAGTCTGGCAGGGGAATCGTTCCGGTGGTGGGGGAGGCGCCAGGTCGGCCGGAGGTCTACGGGCCCGATCGGCTCTTCGTCTACCTGAAGCTGGACCAGGACACCACCCACGATGCCCTGGCAGAGGCCCTGACCGGGGCCGGCCACCCCGTGATCGTCGTCCAGTTCCGAGATCGCTACGATCTGGGGGCCCAGTTCTTCGTGTGGGAGTTCGCCGTGGCCGTGGCCGGCGCCCTGCTGGGGATCCATCCCTTCAACCAGCCCGATGTGGAGGCCACCAAGGCCCAGACCCGCCACATGTTGGAGACCTTCCGGAGAACCGGCCAGCTCCCGAAGCTGGACCCCACCCTGGTGGACGGCCCCATTCGGGTAGTGGGCGAGACCCAGGCTGCCAGTGCGACGGAGGCCCTGCTGGCCTTTCTGGCCCGGGGCCGCGCGGGGGACTACGTCGGCCTCCAGGCCTATCTCCCGCCTACCCCGGAATACCAGACCCTCCTGCGGGAGCTCCAGACGGCCCTCCGGGATCGCACCACCCTGGCCACCACCTTGGGGTTGGGCCCCCGTTTCCTGCACTCCACCGGCCAGCTCCACAAGGGAGACAGCGGTCGAGGGCTCTTCGTCCAGATCGTGGACACCCCTCAGGACGACGTCCCCATCCCGGACCAGGCCGGCCGGCCCGGGGCCTCCACCACCTTCGGCGTGTTGCTCCAGGCCCAGGCCCTGGGCGATCGCCAGGCCCTTCTGGAGGCAGGGCGGCGAGTCCTGCGGCTGGAGCTGGGGGAGGACCCCGGACATGCCCTCCAGATCCTGTTGCGGAGCTTGACCCCCGTGCCCCAGGGATAAGCCCCAGGACGGTCGTTTTGACAGCGCCCCGTGCCCTGGAGACAATGGAGACATCGACCGTGCGACCGCACGGCCCATGGGAGGAGCACCACAGAGGAGGAGAGCTGCGTGTCCGATCACGGATATGAGTACGATGTGGTGGTGGTTGGCGGTGGCCCCGGCGGCTACGTGGCCGCCATCCGTGCGGCCCAGTTGGGCCTGAAGACCGCCATCGTAGAGCGGGAGAACCTGGGAGGCGTCTGCCTGAACTGGGGCTGTATCCCTACCAAGGCCCTGCTCCACAACGCAGAGGTGTTGGAGACCCTCCACCGGGCCGCGGAGTTCGGCTTCACCTTCGACAACCTCACGGTGGACTACGCCAAGGCCGTCCAGCGCAGCCGTTCGGTGGTGGAACGCCAGACCCGGGGGGTGGCCTTCCTCATGCGGAAGAACCGGATCGATGTCCTCCAGGGCCATGGCGTCTTTCTGGATCCCCACACCCTGCGGGTGGGGCCCGGTCCCTCCAGCCCCGAGGCGGACGAGCGGACGGTCTCCGCAGCCCATTTCATCGTGGCCACCGGGGCCCGGGCCGCCACCTTGCCGGATGTCCCTCTGGACGGAGAACGGGTCATCCAGTATCGGGATGCCGTGCTGCTGGAGGAGCTCCCGTCACGGATGGTGGTGGTGGGGTCCGGTGCCATCGGCATGGAGTTCAGCTACGTCTGGCGTACCTACGGGGTGGAGGTCACCATCGTGGAGATGTTGGACCGGCTTCTCCCCCTGGAGGACGAGGAGGTCTCCGCGGAGGTGGCCAAGGCCTTCCGGCGCATGGGGATCCGGGCCCTCACCCACACCCGGACCGAGGACCTCCAGGTCACCGACCAGGGGGTGGAGATCCAGGTCCGGGACCTGGAGAAGGACCAGGTGAGCACCCTGGCCGCGGACAAGGTCCTCATGGCCATCGGCATCCGACCCAACACCGATCAGGTGGGGCTGGAGGCCGCAGGGGTGCGGACGGATGCCCGGGGCTTCATCGAGATCGATGCCCACATGCGCACCAACGTCCCCCACATCTTTGCCATCGGCGACTGCACGGGCAAGTTGGCCCTGGCCCATGTGGCCAGCGCCCAGGGGATCGTGGCTGCGGAGACCCTCGCGGGCGTGGAGACCCTGCCCATTCCGCCGGAGCGCTACACCTTCATGCCCCGCTGTACCTACTGCCAGCCCCAGGTGGCCAGCATGGGCATGACCGAGGCCCAGGCCCGAGAGGCAGGGTACCCGGTGAAGGTGGGCAAGTTCCCCTTCATGCCCAACGGCAAGGCCCAGGCCCTGGGCATCAAGACGGGTTTCGTGAAGATCGTCGCGGACGCCCGCTACGGGGAGATCCTGGGCGTGCACATGGTGGGGCCCCACGTCACCGAACTGTTGCCGGAGCTCACCCTGGCCCAGATGATGGAGATCACTCCTACGGAGATCGCGCGCAACGTCCACGCGCATCCCACCCTCAGCGAGGTGATCATGGAGGCAGCCCATGCGGTGGAAGGCCACCCCATCCACATGTAGCCATCCACATGTAAAATGAAAAT
>Ga0256839_1000692_pt1 | contig 43222 bp, 33 predicted proteins | sample 354166metaG_FD_185968 | JGI IMG/M metagenome (GOLD analysis project Ga0256839, IMG submission 185968) | Hydrothermal vent microbial communities from Mid Atlantic Ridge, Atlantic Ocean - 354-166 | ecosystem: Environmental > Aquatic > Marine > Hydrothermal vents | place: Atlantic Ocean: Mid...
AAAACCGACCGTCGCCCCTCCTCCACCGACCCCTCGCGACCGGACCGGCGGCTGATCGGTTACGGACCTCCCCACACGCTCCGGCCGCGCTTGCACCTCGCTGGCCCTGTGGCCACGATTGAGCCGTGAAGGACGACGCCACCCCCCCACAGCCAACCTTCTCGTTGTCCAAGTCGGATGCGGTGTCGTTCCTGCGCGCGTTCGACGACGGATCGGTAGACCTGGTGGTCACCGATCCACCGTACGAATCACTCGAGAAGCACCGTGCCATCGGAACCACCACGAGGCTCAAACACAGCAAGGCCTCCAGCAACGATTGGTTCGCGATTTTTCCGAACAGTCGCTTCGAGGAACTCTTCGCCGAAATCTACCGTGTGCTAAAGAAGAACCGACATTTCTACCTGTTTTGCGACCAGGAGACGGCCTTCTTCGTAAAGCCCCTCGGAGAAGCCGCGGGCTTTCGGTTCTGGAAACCTTTGATTTGGGACAAACGGAAAATCGGAATGGGCTATCATTACCGTGCCCGGTACGAGATGATCCTTTTCTTTGAAAAGGGTAAGCGCAAGCTCAACGATCTCGGAATCCCCGACATTATCGAGGCGGACCGTATCTACCGCGGCTATCCGACGGAAAAACCCGCCAAAGTGTCTCGTGTCCTCATCTCACAGAGCACACAACCGGGAGAACTCGTCGTCGATCCATTCGTCGGTTCGGGAAGCACCGGAGTGGCTGCAGTAGATTTGGGGCGTTCCTTCGCTGGCAACGACATCTGCGACGAGGCCTTGCGCGTGGCACGGGAGCGCATTTGCGCCGCAGGCGGCATCGAACGACCGGCGGCCTGCCAACGCAAGACATCCACGCATCAACTCACCCTCGGAATCGGAGCGCGGACGTGAACGGAAAGAAGTACGCGGACCTCGTGGCGGCATACATTGCGACGAGGTTTCGGACACGCAACATCCAGGTGTACCGGGAAGTACCACTTGGCACCTCGATTCTCGGGAGGCCTCGGCGGATCGATGTGATGGTCTCCGACCCGACGAGCAATCGAGCACTCGCGGTCGAATGCAAGTTCCAGAAGACACAGGGCACAGCAGACGAGAAGATCCCCTATGCGCTCCAAGACATCGGCGCGTTGCGCATGCCCGGATGCATCGCCTATGCCGGTGATGGCTTTTCCGAGGGTATCCTCCATCTGCTCCAAGCGTCCGAGTTGGCGGCCTATTGTCTTCCGGACCCCGAGGACCTTTCGTCCTGCTCCGAAACCTGGGAGTTGGACCACGTTCTGGCGGTGACGTTTCGCTGGTGGGACGTCTTCATCGGGAGGAAGAAACCGGTCCGCCCCGACTGAGCCCCGCTTCGGCAGGTCGAAGGAATCCACGCACCGCCGCGGGCGAGGTTCCCGCGGTGGACATCGTTCGGGGCCGTTGCAACCCGAAATCGAGGGGCGTGCAGGAACCACACGCTGCACGAACCGCGACCCGCTCGGGCGAACGCCGAGCCCGACGGCCGTTCCGGGGGCGCGGGCCTTAGCCGCGGCGTTCGAGGTAGTCCACGAGGCCGTCGTGGGCCTCGGTGATCCGGCGCATCAGCTCGGTGGCGGCGGCGAACTTCTCGGGATCGCGGGCGTGGCGGTCGGGGTGGTACTTGCGCAGCAGCCGGCGGTAGGCGTGCTTGACGTCGGCGACGGAGGCGCCGGGCTCGAGCTCGAGGACCCGGTACCAGCGGCGGCACTCGACCTCCTCGGCGAGCGTGGCGGTGTAGCCGGGGCGGCGTTTGGCCTCCTGGTAGGCGCGCTCCCAGGCCTCCTCGGCGGCGTCCCGCACCGCGCGGGCCCGCCGGCCCACCCGCGCCCCGACCGAACCGTCGAGGTCGGTCGGATCGTCTTCGAGCAGCTCGCGCAGGTCGTCCCGCCAAAGGGCCCGGCGAAAGTCCGTGAGGTTCGCGCGCGCGACGTCGAACAGGCGTTTGGTCACCGACATGGCCTGGATCGACTCTAGCATCCCTTCGGCGGGGCGGCCTACGCCTCCTCGTCCCCGTCGCCGAAGAACCCGGCCTCGTCGTCGTCCTCGACGATCTCCATGTCCACCGGCCGCAGGCGGATGAGGGTCTTGTCGTCCTCGCTCACCTCGTCGTCTCCGGTCGCTTCGGGCGCAGCCCCGTCCCCGGCCACCCGATCGTCGCTCTTCGCGGCGCCCACCGGGCGCACACGCACCGTCTTGGCGCGTACCGGTCCCTTCGAGATCGCCCCCATCGCAGACGCCTTGACGGGTGGACCGCTGTCGCGCGGACGCAGCCGCGAGATCGCGTCCTGCAGCCGCAACATGGTCACCGCGGACAGCTCGCCGAAGGCGATCCCCATCCCGGAGGGCTCGTCCTGGTGGCGCACGACCGTGCCCACCGCGTCCACCACCACCGGGTCGTCCACCAGCAGGGTAAACCGCAGCTTGACCGCCGTCCCCACCGGCACCCGCTCCTCGGTGTGGAGGAACAGGCCGTGCTCGGACAGCTCCGAGACATAGGTGGGGGCGCCCCCCTCGAAGGCCCGGTTGACGGGGATCCGTTCGGAGCGCCGCCGCTCCTTCGCACGCTCCTTTCCCATGGCAGGACTGTGACAGACGGACGCGGCCGGCGCAAAGCGGCGCCTACGCCCCCTCCTTGAACTTGATCTCGAACTTCTCCACGTGGAAGGCCTTGCGGCCGTGGACCTCGATGCCGCACTGGATCCGCTTGACCGTGTCGTCCACCGCCGGCTTCTCCTCGTTGCGCATCAGCTCCGCCACCTTCGGGTGGGCCGTGACGAGGACCTTCTCACCGGGCGGGTGCACGGCGGCCTCGCGCCGGATCTGGCGCAGGATCTCGTAGGCCACGGCGGCCTTGCTCTTGGTGTAGCCACGGCCGTTGCAGTACTCGCAGCTCTCCGTGAGCATCCGTTGCAGGCTCTCGCGGGCCCGCTTGCGCGTCATCTCCACCAGGCCCATCTCGGAGATCTTCGTGATGTGGGCCTTGGCGCGGTCCTTGCGCAGCGCGTCCTGCAGGCGCCGGTAGACCTTGCGCCGGTTCGACTCCCGGTCCATGTCGATGAAGTCGATGATGATGAGGCCCCCCAGGTTGCGCAGCCGGAGCTGCTCGGCGATCTCGTCGGCCGCCTCGAGGTTCGTCTGCGTGATCGTCTCTTCGAGGGTCTTGCCCTTGGCGCCGACGAACTTGCCGGTGTTGACGTCGATGGCCGTCAGCGCCTCCCCCTGGTCGAATACCAGGTAGCCGCCCGACTTGAGGTGGACGACGCGCTCGAGGGCCCGGTCGATCTCGTGCTCGATGCCGTAGCTGTCGAAGATCGGGTCGCGGCCGCCGTACAGCTCGATGCGCTCGGCGTAGGCCGGCATGAAGGCCTGGACGAAGCGGACCATCCGGTCGTGCTGGGCGCGGTCGTCCACGATGACCCGGTCGAGGGCCGCGGTCAGGTGGTCGCGCACGACCCGCAAGGCCAGGTCCAGGTCCCGGTAGAGCAAGACCGGCGCGCGGTGGACGCGGGCGTTGGCCTGGATGTTCTCCCAAAGCCGCAGCAGGTAGTCCATCTCGGCGCGGATCTGGCCGTTCGTGGCGTCCTCGGCCACGGTGCGCACGATGAAGCCGCTGCCGGGCGGGCGCATCTGCTCGACGAGCCGCCGCAGCCGCCGGCGCTGGCGGCCGGAGGTGATCCGGCGGGAGATCCCGATGTGGCTGACGGTGGGCATGTAGACCACGTTGCGCCCGGGCAGAGAGATGTAGGAGGTGATCCGCGCCCCCTTCGTGCTGATCGGGTCCTTGACCACCTGGACGAGGATCTCCTGGCCCGGGTGGACGAGCTGGGTGATCTCGGGCGGCTGCCCGCTGCGGCGCGCCCCGCTTTCACCCACGGTCACGTCCTGGGTGTCGCCCTCGGTGCGCGGCGCGATGTCGCCTGCATACAGGAACGCGGCCTACTCCTCGCCGATGTCCACGAAGGCGGCCTGCATCCCGGGCAAAACGCGCAGAACCCGCCCCTTGTAGACGTTCCCCACGCAGCCCCGGGCGCGGGAACGCTCCATCCAGACCTCGGAGAGGATGCCCTGTTCGATGACGGCGACCCGGCTCTCCGGGCCGTCGGCGTTGACGACGATGACGGATTCGGCCACTTCCCGCGGGGGAGTAGCACAGGCCGGCCCCGCCCGGAAGCCGCCCCTCGGGGCCCGCCGGGTGCTAGCCTGCCCGGCGCCGTGGCGCCCCGCGTGTCGATCCGCCCCCACCTCGCCCACGTCCCGTTCGACCCGGACGCCTTCGCGGCCCTGGTGGACGACTTTCGCAGCGGCCGGCTCGAGCGGCTGGCCGCCCCCCTGCCGCGACCGCCGAAGCCGCTTCCGGCGCCGCCCACCGACGTGCGCCCCGACGCCGTGGCGCGACCGCGCCTCGAACGCCGCGGGGCGGCGGCCCTGGCCGCGGGCAAGCTCGCGCTCGTGGTGATGAACGGCGGGATGGCCACGCGCTTCGGCCAGACGGCCAAGGGGGTGTTCCCGATCGCCGAGGACGCCCCCGACGTGTCCTTCCTGCGCGTCAAGATCGCCCAGGCCCGGGCGGCCGAGCGCGCCTTCGGCGGCGCGGTGCCGGTGGTCGCCATGCAGAGCTTCGCCACGGAGGGACCCACGGCGCAGCACCTTGCGGCCCTCGGGGACCAGGCGGCGGGCGTGGACACTTTCCTGCAGTCGCTGCTGCCGCGGGTGCGGCCGGACGGAACGGCGCTTTGCGAGGTCGAGGGCGCCGGCGCCTGGCCCGACACCGTCGTGTACGCCGCCCCCGGCCATGGCGACCTGCTCGGGCGCCTGCGGGCCAGCGGCATGCTCGCGGCCCTGCGCGAACGCGGCGTCGAGCACGTGCTGGTCTCGAACGTGGACAACCTGGGGGCCACCCCCGACCCGGCCGTCTTCGGCGCGCACCTCGAAGCCGTCGAGCGGGGCGCGGCGATGACGGTCGAGGTGGTGCCCCGCACCGAGGGCGATGCGGGCGGCTGCGTCGCAGTCCATCCGATCCTGGACCGCCCCACGATCATCGAGGGCTTTCGCCTGCCGCCCGACACCGATCTCGCCGCGCTGCCCCACTTCAACACGAACACCCTGTGGTTTACCCTCGACGCCCTGGACGCCGAGATCCCCCTCGACTGGTTCGCGGTGCGCAAGTCGATCGCCCTGCCGGACGGCGAGACCGTCGAGGTGGTCCAGTTCGAGCGTCTCATCGGCCAGGCCGCCGACCACTTGGGCGCCGCGTTCGTCACGGTGGACCGCGCCGCCCGCTTCCTGCCGGTCAAGACGCGCGAGGAGTGGGCCGCCCGGCGCCGCCAACTGCTCGCCGCCGCCCGGGCCGCGGGCCTCGCCGTGCCCACGGTGTAGCGGTTCCCCCTTCGGCCGCGGGCCCCGATGCGCTAGGCTCGCCGCGCCCATGGCTCCCACGTTCCAACCAGGCATCTACAAGACGACCCAGTTCCTGCCGGGCCACGAGGCCCAGGTGGGCCCGAACATGCTGGTGCTCATCCGCACGGACGGCGAGTTCGCCCCCGCCTCGGTGCTGCTGCCCAACAACAACAAGTACAACCAGTGGTTCTTCGCCATGCCGGGGATCAAGATCCCCGCGACCAGCTTCGGCTGGGCGGACAGCCTCGTCAAGCTCCCCCTGGAGGGCTTCTATCGTCTCAAGAAGGAGTTTACCTTCGGCGAGGGCGGGCGCTGGGTCGAAAACGCCGTGGTGCAGCTCGGCTACACCCGAGCCGCGGAGCCGATCCTGTTCATCGCCACGCGGCGCAGCCCGCTTACGAGCAACACGCTTTGGTTTTCGGACAAGGGGGTCAAGGTGGACCTCGACGGCCTCGAAGACCTCATCGAACCCCTGTCCTGGTACCAGGAGCCCGACAAGAAGGTGCACTGACCCGGGGTCTCCGCGCCCGCAACGGGCCTCCCGGGCCGCGGTCAGCCGTCGGCCGCCGAGGTCTGCACGGCGGCCTGCGCGAAACGTCGCACGACCACGAAGGTCACGACGCCCACGATCATGCCCGCCACGTGGGCGAGCACGGCCGGCATGCGCGTGACCAGCGAGACGATCGCCGGGCCCGGGCAGTAGCCGCCCAGGCCCCAGCCCACGCCGAAGATCACGGCGCCGGCGAGGAGGCGGCCGTCGATGGGCCGGTCGCGGTCGGGCACGCACACACGGGTCTCGACGAGGGGATGGGGCAGGCGGGCGAAGACCCGCCAGGCCACGGCCATGACGGCGATGCCGCCGGCCATGACGCCCGCCAGGGCCGGGTCCCAGGCCCCGGCCACGTCGAGGAAGCCCAGGACCTTCTCGGGCAGGAGCATCCCCCCCACCCCGAGGCCGAGGGCGAACACCAGGCCGGCCACGAACGACAGGACCGCCTTCACGATGCCACCCCCAGGACGCGAAGCACCGTCACCGTGACCATGCCGGCCGCGACGAAGGTGGCCGTGGCGGCGATCGAGCGCGGTGCGAGGCGGGAGACGCCGCAGACGCCGTGGCCGCTGGTGCAGCCGCAGCCCAGGCGCGTGCCGAACCCCACGAGGAAGCCGGCGAGGGCCATGACCGGCAGGGTGCGGGGGGCGGCGGCCGGGAAGACCTGGGGCGCGACCGCCAGCAGGACGAGGCCGCCGGCCAGCAGGCCGCCCACGAACGCGGCGTCGGTGGCGCGATCGCCGGGGGTGCCGGCGGTGGGGGCGAGCAGGCCGGCGAAGATCCCCGAGATCCCGGCGATCCGGCCCAGGCCGAGGAGCATGATCGCGGCGGCGACGCCCACCAGGAGGCCGCCGGCGACCGGTCCGGCGAAGGCTTGGAGACTCATGGCGCGCAGGGTAGGCCGCCCGTCCCGGCGCGCAAGCCCGACCGGCGCCCGTGTCGCGCTCCCTCCCGCCCGGCGGCGGCCCGCGGCTCCGAAACGGGCGCTGTCTTCCCGCCGCCGGACGCCTCGCGGGCGCGCTGCCCGCGCCGCCCGCCTCGGTCGGGGCCCGGCGGGCCCGCAGGCCGCGGGGGCCGGGGCGGGCGCAAAACGAGCCGTCCCGGCCCCTTGACCCGACCGGTGCAGAGACCTATAAGTCGCTCGTCGCAAATGAAAATCACTTTCAAGTTCATCCCCTCCCTCGCACTCACCGTGGCGGCTTGCTCGGCCCCGGGGCCGGCCGACGACGGTCAGGAAGCCACCCGGCGCGCCATCGTGCGCTCGGCGGCCGACCAGGTGGTGGTGCCGGCCTACCAGGCGGCGGCCGAGCGCCTGCGGGCGCTGGCGAACGCCACGACCACGCTGGCCGACGCCGCGGCGAACGATCCCGCCGCGGCCGATCCGAGCGCGGCGCGGGCGGCGTTCGCGGACGCGATGGATGCCTGGCAGCGCGTCGAGATGCTCCGGTTCGGCCCTGCGGGCCCGGCCGGCCTGGTCACGGGCGGCGAGAGCCTGCGCGACGAGATCTACTCGTGGCCCACCACGAACCCCTGTCGCATCGACGAGGAGCTGACCGAGGGGTCGTTCGACGACCCGAACTTCTTCACCGCGAACCTCGTCAACGTGCGCGGGCTGGACGCGGTGGCCTACCTCCTGTTCGTCGAGACGCCGGACAACGCCTGTGACGCGACGCGCCCGATCAACAAGGACGGGGCCTGGGAAGCGCTCGGCAGTGACGAGATCACGCGCCGGCGCCTGCGTTACGCCGCCCTCGCCGCCGCGGACGCCGCGGATCGCGCGGCCGCCCTCGCGGCCCGATGGGCGCCCGACGGCGGAGACGCCTACGCCGGCTTCGTGGGGGCGGGCTCCGAGGGATCCCCCTACCCGACCACCCGCGTGGCCCTCGACGAGTTCGCCGTGGGGCTCTTCGACCTCGAGGCGGATGTCAAGGAACGCAAGCTGGCCGCGACGGACCCCGAAGCCCTCGAAGGCCGCTACGGCGGGCGCAGCGAGGCCTACGTCCTGGCGAACCTCGACGCCGCCCGCGCCGTGTTCCACGCCGCCCCGACCCCCGAGGCGGGCACCGGCTTCGACGACTGGCTGCGCAACCTCGGGCAGGCGGGGCTGGTCGCCGACGTGGAGGCCGCCTTCGCCGCGGCCGACGCCGCCGTGCGGGCGGTCGGTCCCTTCGACGAGGCGCTCGCGCGCGACGGCGCGGCCCTCGTCCCCGCCGCCGAGGCCGTCGGAGAGCTGACCGCCCTGCTCAAGGGGCCCGTCCTCGCCGCCCTGTCGCTCATGCCCCCGGCCGACGGCGCGGGGGACGCCGACTAGCGCCCCATGCCCGACGCGACGGCGTGGATCGGCGCGCCCGGCCACGACGCCCTGGCGTGGGCGCTGGGCCTTGCGGCGAAGGCGGCGCGGTCGCTCGCCGCCGCCCTGCTCGATCCCGGCGAGCGCCTGGCGGTCTACTACTGGCCCGGCGCGGCCGTCCTCGCCGCCTTCGCCCTGTCGCGCACGGCCTCCCTTCGCGGCGCGCTGGCCCGCACGCTGGCCATCGTCCGCCACCCGTCGTCGCGGCTCGACGCCAAGCTGGCGCTCGCGAACGTGGGGCTCGCCACGGCGGTCGGCGGCGCGGTGGGGCTTTCGTCGCTGCAGGTGGCGGTGACCACGGTGCGCGTCCTCGACGGGATCTTCGGGATCCCCGAAGCGCCCGCCTGGCCGCCGGTCGCCGCCACGGTCCTCTACACGGCCGTCCTGTTCGTCGTCTGGGACGCGAGCCGCTTCTTGCTCCACCTTGCGATGCACCGGATCCCCGCCCTGTGGGCGCTGCACGCGGTGCACCACTCCGCCGAGGTGCTCACGCCCCTGACGCTGCACCGGATCCACCCCTTCGAGCGGGCGCTGTACGCCCTGCGGGACGTGCTCGTCACGGGGATCCTCGCCGGGGCCTTCTTCCACGTCTTCCGCGGGCAGGTGGCGCCCGTCACGATCGCGGGGATCCACGCGCTTTCGTTCCTGGCGAACGCAGCCGGTGCGAACCTGCGGCACAGCCACGTGTTCGTGTCCTTCGGCGCGCTGGACCGGTGGTTGCTGTCGCCGGCGGCCCACCAGCTCCACCACGCCCGCGCCGCCGGCCCCCGCGCCCCGAACCTCGGCACGTGGCTTACGGTCTGGGACCGGCTCGCCGGCACGTACGTGCGCCCGCGGGGCGACGCGCCGCCCCCGTTCGGCCTGCCGCCCGGCGCCGCCGGCCACGACCCCAGACGGCTCGGCAGCGTCCTGCTCGCCCCCGTCGCGGCCTTCGTCCGCGCGCTCGTGCCGCGCCGAGGTTCCCGGGCCGCGCTGGCCGCCGCGGGGGTCCTGGTCCCCGCCCACGCCGCCGCAAACGCCCCCACGGACCCGCGGGCCTTCGAGGGTCCCACGGCGGTGGCCGGCCCGGCAGGGGACGACGGCGACCCGCCGGCCGAGCGCACCGCCCCGGCCGCGACGCCTGGGACCGACCGGGCGAAGCCGGAGGCCGCGCCCCCGAACCCGGGCCCGAACGACGGCGGCGACACGACCGTGACCGGCCCGGCGCAGGGCGACGGCGCGACCCCGCCGGCGGAGGACGAAGGCGAGACCGCGATGGACGCCGGCGCGGGCGACGGCGACGAGGGCGGGCGCCGCCGCATCGAGGTGGGGTCGATGTTCGAGGGCGACCGGCGCGGTCGGGTGGCCGGCTCGGCGCACGTGGTGGACGAGCGCGAGCTCGCGCGCAACGAGTACGACGACGTGCACAAGATCCTGGCCGCCGTCCCCGGCGTGTACGTGCGCGGCGAAGAAGGCTACGGGCTGCGGCCCAACATCGGGCTGCGCGGCGCGAACCCCGACCGTTCCACCAAGGTGGCCCTGATGGAGGACGGGATCCTGTTGGCGCCGGCCCCCTACGCCGCCCCGGCCGCCTATTACTTTCCCATGCCCACGCGCATGGCGGCGGTCGAGGTGGCCAAGGGGCCGTCGTCGATCCGCTTCGGACCCAACACGGTCGGCGGCGCGGTGAACCTCCGCACGCGCCGGATCCCCGCCTTTCCCACCGTGCTGGCGGACGTGGCGGGCGGGCGGTTCGGCTACGGCAAGGTGCACGCCTACGCCGGCACGACCGTGCGCGGCTTCGGCGTCCTGGCCGAGGTCGTCCGCCTGCAAAGCGAGGGCTTCAAGCGGATCGACGGCGGCGGCGAGACCGGCTTCGGTCGCAACGAGGCCATGCTGAAGGTGGGGTACCAGGCCGAGGACGGGCGCGGCACCACCCATCGCGTCGAGCTCAAAGGCGCGTTCTCGAACGGCCGCGAGCACGAGACGTACCTGGGGCTTGCGCGCGGGGACTTCGAGGCCGACCCCTACCGTCGCTACGCCGCGAGCCGGCGCGACCTGTTCACCCTGTGGCGCAGCCTGGCCGAGCTGACGTACGGGCTGTCCACGCCGCAGGGCCTGTCGTTTACGGCGCGCCTGTACCGCCACGACATGCGCCGTCGATGGAACAAGTTCGACGGCTTTCGCGACGGGCCGGACGTGGCGCGGATCCTGGCGAACCCGCAGGCCGGCGAGAACCAGGTGTTCATGGCGCTGCTGCGCGGCGAGGAGGACACGGCCGGACCCGAGCAGGCGCTGCTGCTCGGCGACAACGACCGCCGGTTCTTCGCGCAGGGGGCCGACCTCTCCGCCTCGTGGAAGGCGCGCTTCGGGATCGTGGACCAGGCGCTGTCGTTCGGGGCGCGCGTCCACCACGACGGCGTGGACCGGGACAAGACGCAGTCGGCCTACTGGATGACCGCGGGCGTCCTCGTCCCCGAGGGATCGCCCGCCGAGCCGAAGGTCCGCAACCGCGCGCGGGCCCTGGCCGGGGCCTTCTACCTCTACGACGTGGTCACGTTGTGGGAGCGCTGGACGATCGCCCCGGGGCTTCGCGTCGAGGTCATCGACACGAGTTTTCGAGACGTGCAGACGGGCGAGACCCGCGACCGGCTGGACACCGTCGTCCTGCCGGGTCTTTCGACCCACGTGTTCGCCACACGGTGGCTGGGGCTGTTCGCGGGCGTGCACCGGGGCTTTTCGCCCGTCACCCCCGGCCAGTCGAGCACCGTCCGGCCGGAGGACAGCCTCAACTACGAAGTCGGAGCCCGGGTCACCCACCCCTCGGTCACGGCCGAGGCCGTGGGATTCGTCAGCGACTACCGCAACCTGAACGCCGCGTGCACCCTGTCGGCCGGGTGCGACCCGGGCCAGGTGGGCGACCAGTTCAGCGCCGGCCGGGCGCTCGTGGCCGGCGTCGAGTCCTCCCTGCGGGCCGCGCACACCTTCCGCAGGGGGATCCGGCTGTTCGGCGGCGCGAGCTACACGTACACCCACGCCCGGTTCTCCACCAGCTTCGTGTCCGGCTTCCCCCAGTGGGGGACGGTCACGGCCGGCGACGCGCTGCCCTACGTGCCCGCCCACCTCGTGTCGCTGTCGGCCGGCACGGGCGGCCGCCGCTGGGAGGTGTCGGCCACGGGCCGGGCGCAGGGCGCCATGCGGGACGTGGCCGGCCAGGGCCCGATCCCCGAAGGCGACCGCATCGGCGGCTTCTTCGTCCTCGACCTGGCGGCCCACGTGGACCTGCACGCGCGCCTTCGCCTGTACGGCCTGCTGCAAAACGCCACCGCCACCCGCGCCGTCGCCTCCCTGCGCCCCATGGGCGCCCGCCCGATCGCGCCCCTTACCTTCATCGTGGGGGTCAAGGTGCGCGCCCTGCCGTAGGCGGCCGCGCCCCCGCGCGCCCGCCGGCGGCCGGATGGCCACCTCGACGGCCCCCCGCGCGAGCACCGCCCCCGCCCCCGGACGCCCAGGACACGTCGAGCGGACCCGGCGCGGGCCCCCCGGGCAAGAGGCCGCACCCCCACGCGGGTAACGAGGGCGCGATGGGGACGCGGCAGGCGCAGGAGGTCCTGCGGTTCTTCGTGACGGTCACGGTGGGGACGGGGTACGGCTGCATGACGGTCCTTTCGCCCCGGAAGGTCGGCCGCGCGGCTCGACCGTTGCGCGCCGAGACGCCGCGGGCGCCGTGGCATCCTTGGAGGCGCGTGGGTGCGTCCCGCCGACACCTGGCCCTCCTGCTCGCGGGCGCGCTCGGAGCGTGCGCCGGCGACGGCCCGGCCTCGACCGCCGCCGGTGACGGCCGGGCGCCGCCGCCGGGCACGTCGGGCGCGGGCGAGACGGACGGCTGCGCGGGGATCTACGACGCGGTCCAGTGCGAGAAGGCCGGCCCACCCTGCCGCTTCGAGCCCGGGGCGTTCTTCGACGCCGACCCCGACCTCGGCTGCACACCGCATCCCCGGCCGTCGGGGTTTTGCACCTCGGAGGCGGCCACGGACCTGTCGGACGCCTGCTACGTGGATGCGACCGGCAGCCGGGTGGCCTGCTTCGAGGTCACCGTGATGCCACCGCCCGGCTGGCGTCCGTGCGGCACGGAAGATCCACCGTGGTGCGACCTGCGCGCCCCCGCCTGCTGTTGCGACGTGCTCCCGTAGCCCCTTGCGTTCGATGGGCGGCGGGCCTATGCGTCGCGTCCGTGGCCACCCAGTATCGCGCGCACGTGTTCGACTCCGACGACTGGGAGGCGGTCGATTCGTACTGGAGCTCGCCCCTTTCCTACTGGGTGAAAAAGAGCGTGCGGACCGATCCCCCCGTCCCCCTGCGGGTGACGACCCTCGGGCAGGTGGTGGACGAAAGCGACGAGGGCTTCATCAACTACGGCGGCCTGTCCGCCGTGTTCGTGCACACCGTCTGGGCGAAGGGGACCCCGGGGCAGCGGATCCGGGTGGCGATCTCCGACGAACCCATCGAGGCCCTGCCCGACGACGACGGCCAGCCGCCCGGCACCGACGCGCCCGCCGAGCCGTAGGCGGGGCCGCCGCGACGCACCGCCGGATCCACACGCGCTCCGTTGCCGGCGCCACCCCGTGCCCCCGGTGGGAGGCCGCGTCGCTCGCCTCCGCGCACACGCCTGCGGTGCGCGGCGACGGTGAGGTTGCGCACGCCATCGTCGGACCATGCGCTTTATATGAACTTGATTTTCAAAGTCGTTTTCGACTATACGGAACGCCATGAACCGCGCAACCTTTCGTCCCCTCCACGGCCCCGCCCCGTCCCGGCGCGCCCTCGCGGTCGCACTGGCGGCCGCCGCCGGCTGCACGAGCCCCGACCCCGACGCCGGTCCGGACGAGCCCCCCGAGGTCTATGCCTTCGAGGGCCGCACGGGCGAAAGCAGCGTCGCGTACGAGGGACAGGTCCTCCGGCTCGTCCTCATCGAGCTGCTCGGCACCGAGGTCGAAGCCTTGACGGACGAGATCGACACCGCGGGGTGGGTGCCGGCCGAAGGCGAGGTGTTCGCACGGCTGCTGGCGGTCTATCAGTACGACGCCGCCCTCGTCGGCTCGAAGCCCGTGCCGTTCGAGACGACTCCGCCGCTCATGCAGGCGACCCTGGCCGACCTCGGTACCGGCAAGAGCCTCCAGGGCAAGGTCGCCGGCAACGACCCCGTGGGACAACACGAGGACTGGGAGGCGTCCTTCGTCGGCTGGCCCGGCGCGGCGAGCCCGGACGACCTGGTGCAGCGGTGGTTTTCCGAGATCGAGACCCTCGCCATCGACCGCGCCGCGGGCGACCCGGCGCTGGCGCCCGACGGCACGCCGATCCCGGTCGTCCACGTCTCCCCGGAGGGCCGCCACTACCCGGAATTGCTGTCCAAGTTCCTCCTCGGCGCCATCGCCTACTCCCAGGCCACGGACGACTACCTCGACGACGACGTACCCGGCAAGGGCATCTTGGCCGACCACGAGGCGCTCGACGACGACAAACCCTACACGCCCCTGGAGCGGCAATGGGACGAAGCCTTCGGGTACTTCGGCGCCGCGCGCGACTACCTGCGGTACACGGACGAGGAGATCGCGGGCCAGGGCGGACGCGATGGGTGGAAGGGCGGCCACCACGACACGAACGGCGACGGCGCCCTCGACCTGACCGCGGAGTTCAACTTCACGCCCGCCGTCTACGCCGCGAAGCGGGACCTCGGCGCGGCGACCATGGTGGACTTCTCCGGCACGATCATGCGTGCCTTCCTGCGCGGCCGGCACCTGCTCGACCGCACGGACGGGCCCCTGTCGGATGAGCAGATGGCCCAGCTTCGGGCCGAACGAGACCGCATCGTCGCCACCTGGGATGAACTCGTCGCCGCGTCCATCGTCCACTACCTCAACGTGACGATTGCCGCCACGGAGACCATTGGAACCGCCGACTACGACTTCCTCGCCCACGCCAAAGCGTGGAGCGAGATGAAGGGGCTGGCCCTCGGCCTGCAGTTCAACCCGCGCAAACGGATCTCCGACGACGCGTTCCTCGCCCTGCATGAGGCCCTCGGGGACCGGCCGGCCCTCGAAGCCGGCGAGGCAGCGGCGTACGTCGCCGGCCTGCGGGCGGCGCGGGACCTGCTGGCCGACGTCTACGGCTTCGAGGCGGCCGACGTGGAGGCCTGGTAGCCGCCCGAAGCGACGCGGGTCATCGGTCCACCCGGCGCGACAGCGCGGCCCGGATCCTGCGCGCCCACGGCGAGCGCGCCCCGGCAAGGGTCAAAAGGCGCAGGGCGTGGGCGTCCGCGACCGGCTGCACCGAAAGCCGCGACCCCCGGCGCAACAGCTCCATCCCGTCCAGGGCCGGGTCCGCGCGCAGCTCGGAAAGCGGCACGGCGCGGTCGAACGCCTCGACGAAGGCGAGGTCTACGAGCACCCAGCGGGGCGCCTCCGGCGTCGCCTTGGGGTCGAACCCCTTCGACGACGGGTCGAACTGGGTCGGGTCGGGCCGGGCCGGCGAGGCCACCTTCGCAAGGCCCACCAGCGCCGGAGGCTTGGCGTTCGAGTGGTAGAAGAACACCGGATCTCCGGGCCGCATGCGGTCGCGCATCACGTTGCGGGCCTGGTAGTTGCGCACGCCGTCCCACGGCGCCACGCCCTCCCGGGCAAGGTCCTCGATCGAGTACTCGGACGGCTCGCTCTTGACGAGGAAGCAGGCGAAGGGACGGGCGGCCACGGGCGCAGGATACCACCCGTGCACGGCGCCACCCGGCCATGCACTTCCGTCACCGCGGCAACGGACCGGGGGCCAGCGGGTCGGCGGCGGGGGCCCGGCGCCGCGCCTCGTGGCGGGGGGCGTCGCCCAGCAGCGAGCGCAAGGTGGCCTCGTCCTCCCGGGTCACGGCGGGCCCGGCGGCGGCGGGCAACAGGCGCACCGGATACCGCACGTGGTAGACCGTGTCGTCGCGCCGGGCGGCCGGCACGTCGAGGGCCCAGCCGGCGTCCACCAGGCACGCCGTGAGGGCGGGGTCGTCGTGGACGAGTTCCACGTCTTCGAGCGCAACGCCCATGACCTCGCCGCGGGCGATCTCGAACCGAAGCACGGCGCGGCCGGCCTGGTCCCGCGCGCGCGCCACCGCGTGCCGATGGCACACCCGCACACGCGGCAACACGCGGATCCGCAGGTAGCTGCGGATGATGTCTTGTGTCAGCAAGCCCCGCAGCCCGTCACCACCCCGTCCGGCGCGCCGCACCTCGTCGAGCGCCGCACGGCGCAGCCGGTCCCGGTACCACACCGGTAGCGCGAACCCGTCGCGCACCGCGTCGCGCTCGACGGCGTACAGGTGCACCCCGAAGGCGGCGGGCGCCGGCGCCCGGACGCGCACCGGCACCGTGCGCCGGACGGTCGTCCCCCCCAGGGAAGCGGTCACCTCGACCCGGCGCGGCCGGCCCGACGCCCGCACGCCGTGCGCGACCACCCGCGCGCCGCTCGGGACGAAGGGCGGCAGCGGGTCGGCGAACCGGACCCCGCGCGCACGCACGGACCGCAGGCGCGCCACCTGCGGCGCAGCGAGGACCGCCGCCGCGTTGTGCGCGTCGATGGCGGCCAGCGGCACGGGCGCAAGCCGCCCCGACACGGCGTCGGCGAACGCCACCACCGGGTGCCGCGGGCCGGGGGGCTCGTACTCGGCGGGCACGTCCACCAGCAGCAGGACGTCCGCCCGGCGCAGGCGGCGGGCGAGGCCGGCGGGCGGCGGCGCCTGCGGCACCATGCCGTCGGTGACCAGCAGCACCAGGGGGCGGCGCGCCCCGGCCCGCGCCGCCTCGTCGAGGGCGCGCGCGAGCGCCCCGTACACGTCGGTGCCGGGCGCTCGGCCGTGGGCGAGGATCTGCGAGCGCCAGCGGTCGCGCAGGGCGTGATAGTCCCCCACCCGGGCGCCGCGCGGTGCCTCGAGCGGCGTCACGTGTCGGGCGAAGACCGCGCCCGCAAGCGCCACGGACGGCGGCATCGCCTCGAACAGGACCCCGAGCGCCCGGATCGCCTTGTCGGGCAGGGTCGGATCGGTCGAGACGGACCGGTCCACGAGCACCACCACGCGATCGAACGACCGCAGCCGTCCGCGACCCACCTCCAGGACGACGTCCAGGCTCGAACCGCCGAATCCGTCCGGGGTCGCCCGTGCTTCGACGCGCAGCCCCGAAAAGCCACGGTCGGCGGCGGACCAGGCCACGACGTTCTCGCGGTTCGCCTCGACCTCCAGCACCGGGGACGTGCCGCTGGGTGTTTCGTCCACCCAGAATCGATCGACGCCGCGGACGAGGATCCGCCGCCGCCGGGCAACCCCCGGGCTCGGCTTGCCGCGCTCGGGCAGCCGGATCTCGTACCGTCCGGCGCGCAGGGTCGTCGCCGCGCGAACGGTCACCTCCACCTGGACCGTGGTCTCCGGCGGAATCTGGAAGGCCACGAGCTCCCCGGCCGACACGGCCCCGACCTCGACCGTGCGCACGAAGAAGCTGCCGACGTCCCGCGCCGTTCGGGTGTCCAGGTCCCGGACCGGCACGCCGGGCACCCATCGACCCTCGCGCAAGATCGAAAGCCCCTCGATGCGCGCGCCGGCCGGCAGGCCCCAGGTGACCACCACGTCGCGCGGCACCGCCGACGCATTGTTGAGGGCCATGCGGTAGCGCAGCCACGCCCGCCCCCGCGCGCGCGGCTCGACGATGACCTCGTGGGACAGCTCCGCCACCGGGGCGTAGCCGGCCTCGGCCGCCACCTTGGGATCGGCCTGCACGGTGTCCGCCGCCGCCGCCGCCGGCCCGAGCGCCACGGCCCCGGCGAGCAGGCGCGCGACCGCGCGCGTGGCGTGTCGATGCTTGAAACGAAGCCGGGGCACGATGCCCGTACAACGTAGCGCACCGCGCCCGGCGGCGCCGGTCCGAACGGCCCCGCGCACACGGACGACCGGCGCACGGGCGGTCCCGGTTACGCGAGGGGCACGGGCTCGCCCGACAGAAAGTGGACGGTGGACGGCCGCAACGGCCCGGAGCCGAACGCGCGACGCGGATCGTCGGGCGTCCCCTCGCAAAGCCCCTCCCAGGGGGACCAGTCGGGCCGACCGCCGGGACGGGCCCGGCGCAGCCCGCTTTGCCACACGCCGATGACGAACGTGTGCGCGTAGACCGAAACACCCGCAAGGTCGGCCAGAGCCTGCACGAACGCCTGCCCGCGCGCGGCGCCGGCGGTCTCGCAGGTGCGAAACCACACGCGCCCGTCCGGCGCAAGACGCTCCAGCACGGCGCACACGAGCCCGAAGTGCGGGTGGGAACGGACGAGCCACGAACGGTCGAAGACGTCGTCGCCCAGCCGCACGAGGCCCCACTTGCCGTGGGACCAGACCTGGAGTTCGGCGATGGGGCGGTCGTCGGCCGCGTCCGCCACCGCACGCAGCGCCGTGTCCCAGCGGTCCGCGGCGATGGCCTCGTCGATCCGGCCGAGCCCGCGGTAAAGGCCCGTGCCCACCCGCCAGGCGTGGGACAACCCGAGGCGCAGCCGTCCGCCGCGGCACGTCGGATCGAAGATCACCACGCGCCGCCCGGATCCAGCCTCGCAGGGCGGACCGTCGGGCCGCCCGCACGCGGGCGCAACGCACCGCGCCCTGCCGCGCCCGAAGGCGCCGCCGTTGCGGCCCTGCATACCCGCATGCTAGCAAGAATCAGGGAAGATGCCCCCTTGTCCCGAAGCCGTCCGGCGCCCTGCGGCGCACCTGCTCGCCGCACTCACCCTCGCCGTCGCCTGCGCCCAGAGCACGAACACCCCATCCGCCGGCTTCTCCGCGGGCGCTTCTTCGACCTCGGCGAACACGACGGCCACGGGCACCACGGCCACCGGCGCCACGACGATGGAGGCGGTCGGATCGAGCGGATCGACGGGAACCGCGGGATCGACCGACGCCACCGGACCGGGCACCACGGCCACGGCCTCGACCGGTCCGGCCGGCACGGCGACGGGTGCCGTGGGCTCGACGGGCGCCACCGGACCGGCCACCGCCGGCTCGACGGGGCCCGGCACCACCGGAGCCGCTACCACGGGCATGGGAAGCACCGCCGGCACGACGGGCGGCGGGGCGTGCAACGTGGCCGTCCTCCTGGACTTCTCCACCTGCCCCGGCGGCTTTACGACCGGCAAGGCCCACCCCCTTTCGAGTACGAACAGCTGGGCCTGCGGCGACCCGATCCTCGGCCCGGTGGGCACGGGCATGTGGGGCACGAACCTGTTCGGGAACTACAACACCGACGAGAGCTCCTACCTCGAATCGCCCTCGATCTCCCTGGCCGACTGCCAGGGCTACGCGGTGTCCGTCCGGGTACGCCACTGGTACGACATCGAGCCGGGCTACGACGGCGGGAACATCCAGATCAGCACGGACGGCGGAAACTCGTGGCAGGTCGTCACCCCCACCGGACACCCCTACGACGAGCTGTCCTTGAACGCCTCGTACAGCCCGCCGGCGGGCGAGCCGGGCTTTTCCGGGTTCGACGCCGTGTGGCGCGATTCGTTCGTGGACCTGACCCCGTACGTCGGCAGCGCGGACGTGCGGATGCGGTTCGTGTTCGGAAGCGACTTCTCCGTCGAGTACGACGGCTGGTTCATCGACGAGATCGAGGTGGTCGTGCAATAGACCTACATCGGAACACCTTGTACGACATGTAGTTTTGCAGCCGTTGCGGTGAAATCGGCGGCCGAACCCTTCGAGGGCAACGCGCGCCGGCCTCGGTCGCGGCAAAGTGCGAAAATGGACCCCATGCGAACCTGGCCGTTTGTCCTCCACGTCGTCGCCGCAGGTCTCCTGTCCTCCGCCGGTTGCAGCGGCGGGTCGAACCGGGGCTCCGCACAGACCACCACCGCAACCACCACGACCACCGGCCCGGGGGTGACCAACGGTCCGGGGGTGACCAACGGCGGCGGCGCGACGGACTCGACGACCAGCACCACCGGGGGGACGACCGTCAAGTTCGACGTGGGTCAGGGCGAGTCCGACAGCTCCGGCGAATCGGCGGGCGACTGTCCACCCGTGACCGGCGACGCCGTATTGACGGGCACCGTCTACGCGCCGAACCAGGAGATCCCCGTCTCGGGTGCGCTCGTCTACGCCGGCACGACCCCCCCCGACCCGATCCCGCAGACAGTCTACTGCGCCGAATGCGTGGAGCTGCCATGCGGCACCGCGCACACCCTCACGAACCCCGACGGCTCCTTTTCGCTGGAGGTTCCTTCCGGCACCCAGTACGTCGCCGTCCAGAAGGGGCAGTTCCTGCGCGTGGTCCAGCTCGACGTCCAGCCCGGGGACAACCCCCTCGGCCCGGACGTCACGAGCCTGCCATCGTACAACGATCCGGCCAACGGCCTCTACATCCCGAAGATCGCCGTGGCCTACGGCTCGTACGATCGTCTCGAGGACGGCCTGGCCAAGCTCGGGCTCGGGCAGACGAACGTGGACAACGCCTCCTACTCGGAGACCCTCATCGGCGGGACGGAGCAGTTCGACATTTGGGACAACGACGGCGACCCCTTCGGCGGACCGAACGGCATCACGTTCAAGGGCCCGTTCTCCCAGCTCCTGTCCAACTACGCCCTGATGGAGCAGTACCACATCATCTTCGTACCCTGCTCCAACGACTACGCGCTATCAGCCCTCAACGACCAGAACGTGGTCAACAACGTGCGGCAATGGGTCGAGGCCGGCGGCAAGTTCTACGTCGCCGATTGGTCCAACGAGTTCATCGAGAAGACGTTCCCGCAGTACCAGGAGTTCTGGTCGGACGGGTGGGGTACGGACATCGACTTCTATGACTCCCTGGCCACCGTGCTCGACCCGGACCTTTTGGCCTGGCTCGAGGCGTTGCCGGCCGACCTCAAGGACATCAACCCCAAGAACGGGGGGAACGCCGGTCATCCGACGGTCAACAACCTCCCGACCATCGAGCTGGTGAACAACTGGTCGGGGGTCAAGGAGATCGCGGAGATCCTGGTCCCCGACGGCATGGGCGGGATGGTCAACGTCGGGCACAAGGTGTGGATCGAAGGGCCGGGCGACGGCGACATCATCCCGTCGAACACGAACTGGCCCATGACGATCACGGGGCAGTACGGCTGCGGCAAGCTGATGTTCACCACCTACCACACGGCCGAAGGCGGCGCGTACATCGGTCTTACGCCCCAGGAGCTGGTGCTCATGTACCTCATCCTGGAGATCGGGGTGTGCCAGACCCCCTACGAGCCACCGCCCCCGCAGGGTTGACCCGCCGCACGGAACGGGCGCCCGGGCCCGGGCCCCGCTCCTTCGGGCCCGCCGTCGCGCCCGTCCACGACAGAGCCCAGCCCAAGGTCGATCTTCGATGACCCGGCCCGCCGATGGGTCGGCGGGGGGCCGCAGGTCCATGGCTTCACCCCTCCGGCAAGGCCCGGCGGGGCCCGGGCCTGTCGGCGGGCGGCGGGCCCCTGATAGGCTCCGGCGCCATGGAGCATGCCGTCCGCGTCCTGTGGGGCCCGCACCTGGTGTTCGGCCTGCCCGGCCTCGCGCTCGTCGTCGCGCTCCTCGCGAGGCGGCGGCGGGGCCCCGGCGGACCGACGGACCCGGCGGCCGCCCGGCGCCTGGTCGCCTGGCTGGTCGGCCTCGGCGGCGCGGGCGCCGTGGCGCACGCGGTGTGGCTCGCGGGACCCGGCGTCCTCGTGTGGTACTGGGCCGCGACCGCCCTGTTCCTGCCGCTTGTGGCACGGCTGCGCGCGGTCGGCTCGGCGCCCCCGCGGCTGGCGGACGACACGAGCCGCCGCGGTAGCCCCTGGGCGCTGGGCGCGGCGCTGCTGGTCGCCGTCCCGGCGGCAGCGGCGAACCTCGGCGCCTTGCATACGGCCGCGACGCACCTGCCGGCGTGGAGCGCCGTCTTCCTGGCCGGCGTGCTGCTGTTCGCGTGTGCCTTCGCGGACGCCCGCGCCTTCTTCCTGCGCGCCGCACCCGTGGCCGCAGGCCTGTTCGCCGCCCTCGTCGTGGTCACCCTGCTCGCCGCCCCCGGGACGGTCGGCCAGACCCTCGCGCACGCCCTGCGGGAGGCCTGGGCCTACCGCCCCGCGGGCGCCGGCCTCTACGCCTCGGCCGTCACCGTCGCCATGGCCGCCGCCGTGCCGCCGGCGGTCGCCGCCGCCTTCGTCCCCGCCGCCGCCGGCCACCTCGACCGCGTGCGCGGCGCGACCCTGCGCACCGCCGCCGCGGCCCTCGGCTTCGGCACGATCCTGGGGCTGGCCGTCGCCGCCGGGCCGCCCGCCTCGTCCCCCGCCGAGCGCGCCCTGCTGCCCCTCGAACGCCCGCACTCCCGCGGCCTGCGCCCGAACCCGGAGGTGGGGCAGACGGTCGTCCTGCCCGAGGACACCCCGCTTCGCCCCGGGCATACCTACGCCATGGTCCTGCGCGCCGACCCGCGGGGCCACCGTTTCTTCCAGGCCCGCCTCGTGGCCGAGCGCAACATGATCGTGGCGCCCGCCTACCAGGTCCTTGATCGCACGGACACCGTCGTCTTCCGCCCGAAGCCGAAGTTCCAGGCGCGCAACCCCGGCTGGGACGTGCGCGTGCCCGTCGAGCGCACCGAGCAGCAGGTGCGCGGCCGGCGGTTCTACGTCTTTCGTCCCGCCGACCCGGCGATCGATCTCGCCCGCCTGGTACGGCGGCGCTCCCTCGACGACACCCCCTACCTGGTGGCCGACGACTTCCACTTCCTCGGCCGGGTGGCCCGCGCCGTCGCCCCCGACGAGCTCGGCGAGCACCTGGCCATGTACGAGGTGCGCCCGACGTCGGCCCCCGAAAACCCCGCCTTCCACGAGTTCTTCCGCATGGGCTACCGCGGCCCGTACGCCGACGACGGCGCTCCTCGCCCCCCCTGGGCCATCGTCGGGCGCGAAGGCTTCGACGCCCCCCTCGGCACCCGGTGGACCCTCGAGTTTCGCAGCCCGCCGCGCGGCGCCAACATCCTGGGCTTTACGCGGACCGGCAACCTCGAAGCGCCGCCGTTTCGGTTCCTCCTCGGGGCCGACACCGTCGTCCTGCGGCACCGCGACGGCCCGGCGCACGACGTCTACGTCCCCGTGCGCGGCGCCATGGAGGAAGGCCGGCTCGTATTTCGCGCTACCGTAGATGAATGGCGTGACTTCCGGGTGGTCGATCGCATGGAGGCCCTTTCGGGCCCGTACCTCGTGACTCCGCCCTACCGGTTCGACGTGGAGGTGCGCAAGGGGATCCGGTTCCCGGGCCACCTCGAAGACCGGCGCGCCCTCGTGCCGATCGACCCCCGGGGCGAACCGCAGGGGCCCGCACCACCGCTGCCCTACGATCCGCACCCCGGAGCCCTATTCACGACCGACCTCGTCGGGCCGTTCCTGGCCGGCGGAGACAGTCTCGGGATCGCGGGGGCGCGGCTTCGGGAGGTCCTGGGCCTGGCCGGCGCGCTCGTGGCCCTTGCGTGCGTGGCGTTGCTGTTCGCGGCGACCCCGGCGGCGGTGTTGCCGGCTTCGAGGGAGGGCGCCACGGCCCTTTGGCTGCTGGCGGCCGGCGCGGGGACCCTCGCGGCGATCGTCGAACCGCTGCGGGCCGTCCTCGCCGCCTGGCAGGCGGCGGTGGCCGCAACGGCCGTCCTCCTCCTCGGGCTCACGATCCGGCGGCTGCGGGCCGCGAAGCGTTGAGCCCCGCGGCCTCGAGATCGGCCCACAGCGTCCGCTCGAACACGCGTCCCTCGTGCACCGCAGCAAGGCGCCCCTGTTCGTCCAATACGAGGACATGGGGAAGCACGCGGCCGCCGGCGGCCCGGTACAGGCGGCCGTCGTCCACCGCAAGCGGCAGCTTGAGCCCGAACCGGTCCCGCGCCGCGCGCGCCGCATGCCGTGCGGCTTCACCGGTGCCGTCCGCCTCGAGCACCAACACGACGCGCCCGCCGGCGGCCCGCACGGCGCGGCCCATCCGCTCGTACATCGGCAGCTCGCTGCGACACACGCCGCACCACGTGGCCCAGAACACCAGCACCGTCGGTCGCCCGTCGGCCAGCGCCGCCGTGGACAGGCGCCCGCCGTCGTCGAGCGGCAGGTCGATGGCCGGCAGCCGGTCCCCCGGACCCAGCGGGCGCAGCCGCTCCCAGCGCCGCACCGCGCGGGCGAGATCCGTGGCCGCCGTGGCGGCCCCCGTTCCCCCGAGCACGGCCGCCAGCGCCAGCGCCGCACCGCGCCGTGCGGTCGATGGCGGCGGCACGGGGGCGCCGGCCTCCCGCACGGCGCTGCGAGCCGCGAAGACGTACGCGAGGCCGGCGACGGCCCCCAGCAGCTCCGGCAGATAGGGGCGAGCAAGGCGCAGGCCGAACCAAACGTCGAGGGCGTGGGCCGTCACGACCACGGCGACGAACGGCACGAGGGCAAGGCCCCGCAGGCGCTCGCCGACCGCGCCCCACTGCCCCTCGGCCACGGTGGTCAGCAGCACCGGCACGATGAGCGCGCGGGCGAGCTTCGCCGCCACCAGCGCGGTCCCTCCGAGATCCCGCGTGACGGAGAGGTGCGCGAGCTGCTCCACCACGGGCCCCACCCACACCGCCGCCAGGTAGAACAGGCCGAGCACGAGCCCGTCACGCCGGTCCGGGGCCTGCCGGGCGGCGGACAGGGTGGCGCGGGGGGCGAGCAGGTATCCGCCGTATCGTCGAAGACGACGCACCACCGGTTCAACGCCGCGAGCCGAGACGACGTTTCGCCGCCGCCGACAGCGCCGAGGGAATGTTGCGGGACTTGGCGACCTTGCGAAGATCCTGCGGCTGCAGGTGCCCGAGCAGCGACATGGCCACCGCCATGGGGGTCTTCGGGTTCATCACCAGGTTGAGCTTGACCGCGTAGAGCTTGACCCAGTCGCGCCGCGTGGCGATGTAGCGGATGACGTCGTGGGGCAGGCTGCGGTTCGCGGCGTAGTTTACGACCTCCATCTCCTTGACCCGCGGCGACTTGATCGCGCTCATCGCCACGCTGCGGTTGCTGTCGCGGATCGCCAGCGAGCGCTCGAAGGCGTCGCCGAGCAAGGCGAGCCGGATCTTCTCCATCGGTCGCAGCTTGGAGAACGTGGCCGCGTCGATGCGCCGGCCGGGCCGGTGCTCGGTTCCGTCCGCCTCCCCCTCGGCGGCCTCCGACTCGCCGGCGGCCGCCTCGGCCACGGGCAGGTCGAGATCCCCATCGACCGCCAGCAGTTCCCCGAGCAGTTCGTCGTCCGCCTCGGCGGCCGTCTCCTCGGCGTCCACGTCGTCGTCCGCTCCCGCCTCGGCGAGAGCGGCCGCCTGGGCCGCCTGGGCCTCGGCGGCGCGCGCGGCCGCCGACCGGAAGATCTCGTCGCGCGACGGGTCCGGCGGCCCATCCTCGTCGTCCATGGCCTGCCGGATCTCCTCCAGGTTCGGCAGGCGCAGCTCGACCCCTTCGCGCATGGCCAGCTCGAGCACGCGGTGGACCGTGCTCATCCGGCACTTCGGGTTGTGGTACAGCGCCTCGACGATCTTCGGGAACGCGAGCCACCGCACCTGGTTGTCCGCGAGCACCTCGCACACGGGCTCGGGCGCCACGCGGGCCACGGCGGCCAGGGTCTCGTCGTCGGCGGCCGGGTGACGCACGATCTTCTCGAGGACCCCGGCGTCGTCCACGAACTTGCGCGCCAGGAAGTCGAGGACGCCCGGCGGCAGGTCGGGCGCCGCCAGCGCGCCGTCGAGGATCGGGGGCGGGAGCTTGGCCACGGCGCGGCCGGCCGTCTCCCCCAGGTCCGGGTCGTTCGTCACCCAGAGCTGGTACGCCGCGCACAGCAGGTCCCGCGGCGGCAGGGGCGCAAGCCCCATGGCCACGGCCTTGCGCATGGGGGGCGGCGCGCCGGGGCCGACCAGCTTGGCCGCGGCCGGACCCAAGGTGGCGTCGTCGAGGGGGGTGTGGGCAAACGCCATCGCCGGCATCGTACCCCGCGGGCCGCCGGCATGCCCGCCGCGCGGGCGTACGTCAGCGCGGCGGCGCGTCCGGGGGGTTCCGTTCGGCCAGGATTCGCAGCCCTTCGAGCACCAGGGTGTCGTCGTGGAAGGCCACGGCGTCGAGGTGGTCGGCGAGCACCCGCCCGAAGCCCCCCGTGGCCACGGTGACGAAGGGAAACGCAAGCTCCCCCGCAAGCCGCGCGAGCATCCCCTCGACCATGGCCACGTGCCCGAGGACCAGGCCGCTGCGCATGGCCTCGGCGGTGTTGCGGCCGAGCGCCCGGCGCGGGACGGTAAGGTCGATCCGCGGCAGCTTCGCAGCCCGGGCGAACAGAGCGTCGGCCCCGATCCCCAGGCCCGGCGCGATGACGCCGCCGAGGTACTCGGGCCGGGGCCCGACCACGTCGAACGTGGTGGCCGTGCCGCAATCCACGATGACGACGCCGTGCCCCGGCCGACCGTAGCGCTCCCAGGCGGCCACGGCCGTCACGACGCGGTCGGCGCCCACGTCTTGCGGCGGGTCGTACCGGATCGGCATCCCCGTGCGGACCCCCGGCCCCACGACCAGCGGTTCGACGCCGGCGTACCGAACGAGCGCCTCGACGACGGCCGACAACACCGGTGGCACGACGCAGGCCACCACCGACCGCCGCACGTCCTGCAGCGGCCGGCCCGCCAGGGCGAGCGCCCGCTCGAACCCGATGGCCACCTCGTCGCGGGTCCAGTCACGGCGGGTGGACAGCCGCAGCTCGGCGTCCAACTCGTCGCCGGCGAACACCCCGAGGGTCGTGTTCGTGTTGCCCACGTCCACCGCGAGGAGCATGACCGCACTTTACCGGCCGAGCGCCTGGTTTGGTACCGTCGAAGCCGTGCGGCCCGCCCCCGACGCACCGAGCGAAACCTCCTCGCACGCGAGGGGGGCGGCCGCCGCGGCGCCCCGGCCCTCGGCGTCTGCGATCTGGGGCGTGCCGTTGCTTGCGGTCTTGGGCCTTGCGCTCGCCCTGTTCGTGCTGGCGCTGCTGCTCGACCTGTGGACGCCGCTGTCCCCGGGTCGCCCGCCGTCCCTCCAGGTCCTCGCCGACGGCCTGTTACGCCAGAACCTCGACCAGGCGCGCAACACCCTCGGCGGCCTCGGCGAGGTCATGGCGGCGGTCCTGGGGCTTGCGCTGACGGTGTCGAGCATCATCGTGCAACTGGCCGCGACACGGTTTACGCCACACGTTACGACCCTGTTCTTCCGCGACCGGACGAACGTCGCCGTGCTGGGCTTCTTCGTCACCGCCAGCGTCTTCGTGCTGTGGGTCAACTTCTCCCTGGGCGAGGCGTACCTATCCCACTGGGGCATCCTGCTGTCGATGGCGGTCATGACGATCAGCCTCCTGCTGCTGTTTCCGTACTTCGCCTACGTCTTCGACTTCCTCGACCCCGGCACGATCATCGGCCGCATCATGCGCGACGGCGTGCGGGCGGCCGTGCCTCCGTGCCCGGGCGATCCCGCCTCGTGCGCCGCCCGCCGCGCCCAGGCTGCCCGCAGCATCGACCATCTTGCCAATATCGGCCTGAACGCCCTGCAACAAAAGGACAAGGACATCGCTTCGGCCGCCATCGACGCGCTCGAACACCTTGCGATCACCTATGGCGACCGCAAGGGGGCGCTGCCGACCGGGTACTTTACCATCGGCCCCCTGCTGCGCCAGACGCCGGACTTCATCAGCCTGTCCGACGAGTCCATCCAGGAGCTCGAGGGGCGCAAGACGTTCCTGGAGTGGAAGGTTCTGCGTCAGTACCAGATGCTTTTCGGCGAAGCGCTGTCCCAGATCAAGGACACCTGCTACCTGGTGGCCATCGACACGCGCCGGATCGGCGAGGCGGCGGCGCGGCGCGGCGACCTGGACGCGCTCGACCTTTCGATCAAGTTCTTCAACACCTACCTTCGCGCGACGATCAACGCCTCGGACGTGCGCACCGCCTACAACATCCTCCACCAGTACCGGCAGCTCGCGGAGTTCGCCCTCGTCTTCGCGGCCGAGCGCGGAGACGACACGCTCGCCGAGCGCGCCCGCCAGGTGGCCGGATTCCTGCGCTACTACGGCAGCCTGTGCTACCAGCGGGGGCTTTCCTTCGTCACCGAGGTGATCGCCCACGACGTGGGTCAGCTGTGCGAGACGGCGTTTCGAGTCGAAAGCCCCGTGCACGACGCGCTGCTCGCGATCTTCTTGACCGTGGACGAAAGCCCCGAGACGGAGGAGCAGGAGACGACCCTGCGGGGTGTGCGGCGCGCGCAGGTCAAGCTGGCGACGACCTATCTGCTACACCGGCGCCCGGACCTCGCCCGCAAGATCCAGGCGGACATGGCGGACGAGCCCACGGCGCGGCTGCGGAGCATCTGGCGCGAGCTGGCCGAGCTCGAAGACCGCGAGTTCTGGGAGGTCAACGACCGCGGGACGAACTTCGACTACCTCACCCCGCGGCAAAAGGCGCAGCTTCCCGCGTTCTTCGCCCCCTTCTTCGACGAGGCCGCAAACCCTGCCGGTGCATGACGGCCGTCCCCGCGCGCCGCGGGTGCGCTAGACTTCCCAGCGAGGATGCGACGCAGCCACCGGACACGAATCAAGCTCGGACGACGAACCTTCATCCGCCTGTCCGCGGGCGCCGCCGCCACCTTGGCGGCCGCCTGCGGGGACGACGGCGGCGGCGCGGGCGGCGGCACCGCGGGCTCGACGGGATCCGGCTCGACGGCGACCGGAACGACCCGTCCCGGCGGCTCGACCGATGGGTCGGGCTCCCAGGGTGGCTCGACGGGCACCACGGGATCTTCGACCGGCGGGAGCACGGGCACATCCGGGACCACGGGCGGGGCCGGGTGCGAACCAGACGCCTACGAGATCGCCTTCGACCCGGAGACGATCCCGGAGGACGGGACGATCTTTCCCCTCGCGGTGATGGCGGGCGAAATGAAGCCCACGTCGGTCCTGCTCTCCACCATCGTGGACGAGCCCGGTCCCGTGCGGCTGAAGGTGTTTCGGCCCGCCGACGACCCGGGGTCGGTCTGGATGGTCTACGAGGCCGACGTCACCCCGAACGCCGACGGCTACCTCAAGGTGCCCGTCGAGGACCTGTGTCCGGGCACCTGGTACCGCTACGGGTTCTTCACCGGCGATCCGGACGCGCCGTCGGGCCGCAGCGTCCTCGGGGAGTTTCGCACGGCCCTGGCCGACGACGACCTCGAACCGCTGACGGTGGCGATGACGGCCTGCACCTTCACCGGCGGCCCCTGGCCGGCGCTGCAGGTCATGAGCGACGAGTACTACGACATGGTGCTCCAGCTCGGGGACCAGCTCTACAACGACGACGTCTTCGACGGCCCCGCGACGCTGCAGGACTTTCGCAACAACTGGCGCCTGCAGCTTTCGCAACCGGACTACAAGAAATTCTACAGCCGCGCGGGACTGTACGTGACCTGGGACGACCACGAGGTCACGGACAACGGCAAGTTCAACCGCGAGACGACGGACCCGGTGGCCGTCCAAAAGCGGGACAACGCGCTCGACGCCTTCTTCGAACTCATGCCCGTCGAAGGGGGAGGCCGCCCGAACGTCAAGCTGTGGCGCAGCTTCCGCTGGGGCAAGACGGCGGAGATCATCGTGCTCGACTGCCGCTACGAGCGCAAACCCAGCGAGGGGATCTACATCAGCCCGGAGCAGATGGCCTTCTTGAAGGAGCGGTTGCTCTCGAGTCCGTGCCACTTCAAGGTGGTGATGAACTCGGTGCCGATCACGAACATGCCGCTGCCGTGGGACGTGGCCGCCAGCGACCGGTGGGAGGGGTTCCCGGCCCAGCGCGACGAGCTACGCGACTTCATCAACGCCAACGACATCCGCAACGTGTGGTGGGTGTCCGGTGACTTCCACGTGTGCTTCGTCGCCAAGGTCGAGTCCGACGGCAACGACCGCTGGAGCAACCAGTACGAGATCGCCTGCTCCGCCGGCAACGAGAACCCGGCCGGGTGGACGCTGTTCGGCTCGCAGTTCGACTACGGGGTCGGGACGTACCGCGGGTGCATCATCACCTTCGACCCCATGTCCGACGCGGTACACGTGCGCTTCCTCGACCCGGACGGCGGCGACGACTACAACAAGGCGCTGACACAGCCGTAGCTGCGCGGCCCAGATCGGTCGGCGGACACGCCGAAATTCGACCACTCGGGCACCTTCGAAAGCACCCGGCGCACGAACCAGGGGCGGTTTCGCGCACGCGGGAAGGGTGCACGATGCTTGCTTTTCCTCCGGGCATGGCACGACGGACCCCTCGACGCGAACCCTGCCCGGGGACGATGGAGGAAGCCCTCGCGCGGCGCGCAACCCGGCATGCCCGCGCACGGCGCTATCGCAAGGCCGCCGTCGCTCTCTCCATGTTGGCGAACCGCACGGGCGAACCGCGCCACTACGCGCGGCTCGGGGCCATGTGGCTGGCGGCCGGCCGCTCCATCGAGGCCATCCTGGCCTTTCGCCAAGCCCTCTACCGCCACCGCCGGGCGGGAGCGGACGCCCGCGCACAGACCGTGGCGCGCATCATCGCGCGCGTGGAACCGGGACACACCCGGGCCGCCGCCTAAGAGACCTTCAACGGGTCCCGCCCGCCAGCAGACCGACGCCCCATCCCACGCCCGGACCGGCCCCCTCGGACGCCACCGACAGCCGGCAAGGTCGGATGGAACCTACCCCCAAGGGTGGGTTTCGTCCGGCTCGACACCATATGACACCTTTCGACTTGACTGCTACGGTCTTCTTTGGGTACCACGAATGGGAGGTCTCGTGCCGGGATCGATCGACGAAGCCACCGTCCTTCTCGTGGACGACAACGACATTCTCCTTCGAACCCTCGTCCGAGCACTGCGGTGCATGGGGATTGAGGCCGACGGGGTGACGACCGGGGCTGCCGCGTTGCGGCGCCTGACTGCCCGCCCCTATCGGGCGGTCATCTCCGACTACATGATCGGCCCGGGGATCGACGGCCTCGAGGTCCTGACCGCGGCCGCGCGCTTCTACCCCGACTCCATTCGCATCCTTCTGACGGGTAGTGCCGACGATCGCATCACGGCTGCCTGCGAGCAGGGCTCGGTCGTCACGCGCGTGCTCCAGAAGCCCGTGGAGCTGGACCACCTCCGGCAAGCCATCGGTGGCGCGACGAAGGAACCTCCGAACCCCGAGCAGCCGCAAGCTTCTCAGCCGTAAGCGACGGTTCGTGGGGACCGCCTTCGGCCGCGAGCATCCCCCGAACGGGGCGGGCCCGCCAAGCTCGGGCAATGCCATCGGGCGCCATGACCGACGGTGGCGCCCCACCCTTCTCTTTGAGACCATACGGGAGATGATGCCCCCCCTTTCTCCACAATCGCTGGCGAGCATCGACCCCAGCACCGGCGACGTGCTCGCCACGTACGAGCCCGACGACGCCGCGACCGTCGAGGCTGCACTTTCCCGTAGCCGGGCGGCCTACGCACGGTGGCACCGTACGCCCCTCGAAGCGCGCGCCGCCGTCCTGCGCGCCGCGGCTGATCGGCTCGACGCGCAGCGCAACGACCTCGCCGCCCTCGCCACCGCCGAGATGGGCAAGCGCCCGGTCGAGGCCCGCGCCGAGGTCGAAAAGTGCGCCTGGGTCCTACGACACTACGCCGACCATGCGGCCGTCTACCTGGCCGACCGGCCCGTGGCCACGGAGGCACGGCGCAGCTTCGTCTCGTTTCGCCCGATCGGCGCCGTGCTCGCCGTCATGCCGTGGAACTTCCCATTTTGGCAGGTGTTCCGCTGCGTCGCGCCAGCGCTGGCCGCCGGGAACGTCTGCGTGCTCAAGCACGCCTCGAACGTCACGGGGTGCGCCAGGGCCATCGGGGCCGTGTTCGACGCCGTCGCCCCGGAGGGGGTCTTCGAAGTCCTCACCCTGCCGTCGTCACGGCTCGCCCCCGTGATCGAAGACCCGCGGATCGCCGGCGTGGCCCTGACCGGATCCACCCCGGCCGGCCGCGCCGTGGCCGCCGCCGCGGGCCGCGCCCTCAAGAAGATCGTCCTCGAACTCGGCGGCTCGGACCCCTACGTCGTGCTCGCCGACGCGGACCTGGACCGCGCCGTGGACGTGTGCCTGCGCGCGCGCTTCCAGAACTGCGGCCAGAGTTGCATCGCCGCCAAGCGTTTCGTCGTGGTGGACGAGATCGCCGACGCCTTCGTCGAACGCCTCGTGGCACGGATGTGCGCCCTGCGGGTGGGGCCGCCCGCCGACCCCGACACCGACCTCGGGCCGATGGCCCGGACCGACCTGCGCGACGCGCTGCACGACCAGGTCGTGCGCTCGGTCGAGGCGGGCGCCACCTTGCGACTTGGGGGCGAAGTCCCGCGCGGCCCCGGTGCCTTCTACCCGCCGACCTTGCTCGACGGCGTCCGGCCGGGGATGCCCGCCCACGACGAGGAGCTGTTCGGTCCGGTCGCCGTGGTCGAGCGCGCCGAAGGCGAGGCCGAGGCCCTCACCCTGGCCAACGCCACCGAGTTCGGGCTGGGCGCGGCCGTGTTCAGCCGCGAACTCGACCGCGCGACCCGGATCGCCCGCGACGAACTCGAGGCGGGGGCGTGCTTCGTCAACGACATGGTGCGATCGGACCCGAGGCTCCCGTTCGGGGGGATCCGCGCCTCCGGGTACGGCCGCGAACTCGGCGCGTTCGGGATCCTGGAGTTCGTCAACATCAAGACGGTGGTCGTGGCATAGGCCGACCTCACCGCCGCTGTCCGGCCAAGCAGTCCGGCCGGATCGATCGCCTGGCCACCGGCCCGCAGCGTGCGCGCCTCCCGCCACGCGCTTGGAAGGCCGCCCGTGACGGGCCGGGCCGAATCCTTTTCGATCGCGCGGCAGCCGGGCCCCGCACGGCGGCGTTGGGGGGCGGCCGGCCCGGGCCGGACCAAACCAAACCGGACCGGACCGGACCGAACCGGACCGACCGGCCGGCCCGCGGTCGGGGTTCGACCTTTCCGGCCGGACGCACCCGCGACACGATCGCATCGGCCCCATGCCCCCCACGTTCTCGAACGCCCCGCCCTCCGACATGCCGCCCGTGGACGTCGTCGTATGGGGCCTGGGCACCGGCCGGCACCTGCGCCGCCTGGTTCGCGAGGGGCTGCGCGTGCGCGTGCTGGCGCTCGACCTTGCGGAGCCCGCCGGTGACGCGATCGCCGCCCGCCTGGCGGCACGTCCGGAGGTGCTCCACGCCTGGCGCAGGCGCCGACTGGAGATCGTGACCGGCCCCCCCGCGAAGCTCGCGACGGCTTTTTCGGCCTGCCAGGGTGCGCGCGTGTACGTGCACGCGCCGGCCCTCGACGACGCACGCCCCGAGGCCGCCGCCCTGGCCCGGGGGATCGAGCGCGTGCACGAGGCGCGTCTCTCCGCGCGGGGGCAGGTTGTACGCCTCCGGTCGAACCTGCGACACAACCTGCCGCACATCGCGGCCGCCCACGGCATCGACCACCTTCGTGGCCGCGCGGCGGGCGGAGCCATCCTCGTCGTGGCCGCCGGGCCCTCCCTCGACCGCTTCCTGCCCGTGCTGGCACAGGCGGCACGACACCACCCCACGATCGTGGTGGACACGGCGCTGCCCGTGCTCTCGGCGGCGAAGATCCCCGTCGATCTCGCCGTGAGCGTCGATCCCCACCCCACCACCGAAGACCACTTCGCCACGGTCGCACCGTCCTTCCCCCTCGCGTTCTTCCCGTACGTGTGGCCGCGCGTCCCGGCCAGCTTCCCGCCGGGGTTCGTGGCCTTCCCAGACGGCGACCGCTTCCTCGACGCTTGCGCGAAGGACCTCGGTCTACCCGTGGTGGCCGCCGGGGGCACCGTCCTGCTGTTCGCGTTGCAGATCGCGGCCGCATGCGAACCGGACCTCGTCGTGCTGGTGGGCGCGGACCTCGCGGTGCCTGGGGGCCGGACGCACGCCCGCGGTTGCGCTCATGCCCGCGCGGCCGAGGAGGCGTTGCTGAAGACCCGGCGTTCCGACGGCGTGCCCGTACCGACGACCCGGGCCTTGCGCCGGTTCCAGGACGTGGTCGAGCGACACATCCGCACCGCCCGCCCGACGCACCTCGCGCTCGACGGGGGCGGAGCGGCCCTGGCGGGCGCCGTGATGACCGACCCGCACGGCGCCCTGGCCGTCCTCGACCGGTGCCGGAGGGACACGCAGTCCCCGCGTTCGACGTTCCAGCCACCCCCACCACGCCCTGCGTTTGAACGCGCGGCGCGGCTCGCACGCCTCCGGGCACGCCTCGCCGAATTTGACACGCCGGCCGACCGGGCCAATGATCGGTAGCAGGATGTCGCGTTCTCGGCCGCACGCGCCACGCAGCGCAAATCGCGCAGCATGGTTCGCCGGCCTCGCCTCGGTGGGGCTCTTGTGGGCGGCCTACGGTGGCTGCGCGGCGCGCCCCGTTCCGGACGCAATCCCGCCACCCGCACCCGACACCCTGGGTCCGAGCGCGCCGACCGCCGGGCGCGAGACGGGTGCGCCCGGCACCGAGCACGCCCGACCGACCACGCTCATCCGGACCCCGGCCTCCCAGGCGGCGCACCGTTCGGCACAGCGCGCGCTGTTGCCCGATGACGACCTGCTCGACCCACCGAGTGCGGCGGGCTCGCTGCCGGCCGATCCGGCGGCCATCGCCCCTGCCGCCGACGTGCTCGCCCACCTGCCCGGTAGCTCGGGCCACGGGGACGAGTCGGCCGCCCCGCCCGCCGTGGACGGCAACCGCCTCGGCACCTTCGTGCCTCTCGACGGAGCTCCGGCGCCCGAGGCCCTTGGTCGGTTCTACGACGCGCTCGACGCCCTCGCCCGCGGCGAAGACCCGGACGGCAAGGTGCGCGTGCTGGTCTACGGCGCGAGCCACACCGAAGCGGACATCTATCCGCACTATCTGCGGGTGTACCTGCAGCACCGGTTCGGGGACGGTGGCCACGGCTACATCCACGCGGCCCGCCCCAAGCCCTGGTACCGTCACGTGTCGATGCGCGTGTCGTCCACGCGCCACTGGCTTGCCGAACACGCCCAGCGCACCCGCGGCCGGCAGGACGGGTTGTTCGGCCTTTCGGGGCTCAGCACCGCGAGCCGCAAGCGGCGGGCCCACACGACGATCGCCCACGCCGCCGGCTCGGTCGCTTCCCACTACGAGGTCTATTTCCTGGCGCAGCCCGGCGGCGGCGCGTTCGACCTGTTCGTCGATGGTGCCCGCGCGGCGAAGGTGAACACGAAGGCCCCCTCGGTGGACGCGGGCGTCCATGTCTTCGACGTGCCCGAAGGGCGCCACACCCTCGAGATCCGCCCACGTGGCGACGGCGAGGTGCGGCTTTTGGGCGTCGTGGCCGAGCGGGACCGCCCGGGGGTGGTCGTGGACACCCTCGGCATCGGGGGCACGCGCGCGGCGAACCTGCTGTCCTGGGACCAGGCCCTGTGGTCAGCCTACGTGGCCCGGCGCGACCCCGCCCTGGTCGTACTCGCCTACGGCACGAACGAGGCGACGGACGAGGACCAACCAATCGAGGCCTACGCGCGGGACCTCGACGCGGTGCTCGAGCGCATTGCGGCCGCGGCTCCCCACGCAAGCTGCGTCCTGATGGGCCCCGGAGACTTTCCCATCGTTGGCGATGACGGTCGTGTGGCCCCACGACCCCGCCTTCTCCAGATCGTCGAGGTCCAGCGCGAGGCGGCGGCGCGTCACGGCTGCGCCTTCTGGGACATGCTGGCCTACATGGGTGGGCCGGGAAGCATGGCCACGTGGGTCTCCGCCTCGCCACCGATGGCCCGCAGCGACTACATCCACCTGACGAGGCGCGGGTACGCGAAAATCGGCATGGGTTTCGTGGATGCCCTCTTTTCACCCTACGACGCGACCCGGCCACCCCACGAATCGGCCGGCGGTGAGGCCGTGGCCGCCCACGTGACGGCACGCTAGCCTCGCTCCGATGCTCCGCCTCCTCCGTCGCTTCGCCGCGCGTGCGGCCGTTCTGATCGGCATCGGCGGCACGATGGGCTGTACGCGACCGGCGTCGGTGCCCCCCACCACACCGGATTCCGCCGCTGCGCGATCCCATCGTCGCGCACCCGCGGCCCAACCGTCCATGCGGACCGACCTCGCCGGTCCGACCGCCCCTGCGCCCCCCTCCCACGCGACGATCGGCACGGTCCCGCCCCCGACGATCCCCGACGACGAGCCGAGCGTGCGCCCCGGGGTCAACGAGCGCTACCGCAAGGGCCCCGTGGATCGTTTCGTCGAGCGCTTCGAGGGGCCCAACCGCGAGGTTGCCGTCCACAGGGACGAGATCGTCGCCGCACTGGCAATCGATCCCGGTGCCGTCGTGGCCGACGTGGGCGCCGGAACGGGTCTTTTCACCTTCGACCTCGCCGAAGCCGTGGGGCCGTCGGGGCACGTCTACGCCGTCGATATCACCCCTTCCTTCCTCGACCTGCTGCGCCGCCGCGCCAGCGAGCGCGGTGCCTCGAACGTCACCGTCGTGCAGGCCGACCCGAAGAACGCCCACCTCGAACCGAACACGATCGACCTGGCCTTCTTGTGCGAGGTCTACCACCACCTCGAATATCCCCGCACGTACCTCGGATCGATCTACGAGGCCCTGCGGCCCGGTGGACGCCTCGTCGTCGTGGACTTTCGCCGCGACCCGAACACCTCACCGGCGTGGGTGCTGTCCCACGTTCGCGCAGGGGAAGCCACCGTGATCGAGGAGATCACGAGCGTCGGTTTTCGGTTCGAAGGCCGTACGCCGGGGCTTTCGCAAAACTACGTGCTACGGTTCCGAAAACCGTCCGAGCAACCCCTGTAAGGGCGCGGGATTCTTCACCAATTTCATCACCCCTGGGTTTGCGGAATCGCCCCCGGGCAAGTATGGTCGCCTTCGCCATGGCGGACCCGACCAAGCGCGTGCTCCCCATCGAGGACGAGATGCGAAGCTCGTTTCTCGACTATGCGATGAGCGTCATCGTCTCGCGCGCGCTGCCCGACGCGCGCGACGGCCTCAAGCCCGTCCACCGGCGGATCCTCTACGCCATGCACCAGTTGCGCAACACCCATGCGCAGCCCTACAAGAAATCCGCACGCATCGTCGGCGACGTGATTGGCAAGTACCACCCACATGGAGACTCGGCCGTCTACGACGCCCTCGTACGGCTGGCGCAGGACTTTTCGATGCGCTACCCGCTCGTAGACGGCCAGGGCAACTTCGGCAGTATCGATGGCGACGCCCCCGCGGCCATGCGCTACACCGAGGTGCGCATGGCGAAGCTCGCATCGGAACTGTTGGCGGACATCGAAAAGGATACCGTCGATTTTTCGCCGAACTACGATGAAAAAGAACTCGAGCCGACGGTGCTCCCGACGCGGGTGCCGAACCTTCTTCTCAACGGCGCCGTCGGGATCGCGGTAGGCATGGCGACGAACATCCCACCGCACAACCTGCGCGAGTTGATGGACGCCGCCATCGCCCTGGTGGACCAACCCGACCTCGAGGTGCGCGATCTACTCGACATCGTCACCGGCCCGGACTTCCCCACGGGGGGGATCATCATGGGGCGCGCGGGCATCATGCAGGCCTACGCCACGGGCCGCGGCAGCATCACCGTGCGCGCCCGCTGCACCATCGAGGAGGACGAGAAGGGGCGTGAAGCCATCGTCATCACTCAGATCCCCTACCAGGTCAACAAGACCTCGCTCATCGAAAAGATTGCGGGCCTGGTGCGCGAAAAAAAGATCGAGGGCATTCGCGATATCCAGGACTACAGCGACCGCTCGGGGATGCGGATCTGGATCCAGGTCCACAAGGATGCGGCGGCCCAGATCGTCCTCAACCGGTTGTACAAGGCCACGGACCTGCAGACCACCTTTGGCGTCAACATGATCGCCATCGTCGATGGTCGGCCGCAGATGCTCGATCTCAAGCAGGCTCTCGACGTCTTCTTGCGGCACCGTCGCACGGTGGTCACACGCCGGTCGCGGTTCGAGTTGGACCGAGCCCTTGAGCGCCGGGAGATCGTCGAAGGCCTCGGCGTCGCCGTGGACGCCATCGATCGCGTCATCGAGATCATTCGGGGCGCAAAGGATCCCGACGAAGCCCGCGCGGCACTGTGTGCCGAGCCGTTTTCGGGGTTCGCCGCCTTCTTACACCGGTGCGGGCGGCCGGCCGAGGAGATCGAGCGCGCCCGCCGCGGCCCCTATCGCCTGTCGGAGCGCCAGGCTCGTGCGATCCTCGACATGCGCCTGCAACGCCTCACCGGTCTCGAGCGCGAGAAAATCGAAGAAGAGTACCGCACGCTGTGCGAGACCATCGTGCGCTTGCAGGACATCCTCGACAACGACGCGAGCCTGCTGCGGGTCATCCGGGAGGAACTCGAGGCCATCCGCGACGAGTACGGCGACGATCGCCGCACCGAAATCAGCGAGATCGCGGACGAGATCACCCCGATCGATCTGGTCCCCGACGATCCGATGGTGGTGATGCTCACGCGCAAGGGGTACGTCAAGCGGATCCCCACCGACGAATACCGCGTGCAGCGACGCGGCGGGGTCGGTGTACGCGGCGGGCGGGGTCGCGACGACGAGGACTTCGTGACGACGCTGTTCGAGGCCGGCGCCCACGCTTTCGTCCTGATGTTCACGAACACCGGCCGTGTGTTTCGCAAAAGGGTCTTCGAGTTGCCCAAGACCCGCCGCGACAGCCCGGGCCGGGCCCTCGTAAACTTCCTGGCCCTGCGCGAGGGCGAGCACGTCATCGAGATGGTCCCCTACCGAGAGGAGGCCCTGTCCGACACGCAGTTCATCGTCACTGCGACGGCCCGCGGCACCGTCAAGCGTACGCCGCTCACAGAATACTCCAATATCCGAAGCACTGGCCTCATTGCACTGACCATCGACGAGAAAGATCACCTCATGGACGTGCGCCTAACGGGCGGATCGAGCGACCTGCTTCTTTCGAGCGCGCATGGAATGACGATCCGTTTCGACGAGAAAGAGGTGCGCCCCATGGGGAGGACCGCGCGAGGCGTACGCGGCATGGCCCTACGCGAGGGTGACGTGGTGATATCCATGAACGTGGTCGAGGACGACGAACAACTCGTCCTGTCGATCTCCGAACGGGGCTACGGCAAGCGTACGCCGGTGGCAGAGTACCGCCGCCAATCCCGCGCCGGCCTGGGCCTCAAGAACCTCAAGGTCAACGACCGCAACGGCCCCGTCGCGGCCACGCTCCTCGTTCGTCCAGGCGACCAGATCATCGTGGTCACGGACCGCGGCAAGACGATCCGCGTGCCGGCGGACGACGTCTCGATCCTCGGCCGAAACACCCAGGGCGTACGGATCATCCGCATCCGGGACGACGAGCGGGTGGTGGCCGCCACGCGGGTGATCGAGGACACGGCGGCCGACGACGGCGAACCGGCCGAGATTCCCACCCCGGCTTCGTAGGCTGCCGGGGGCGTTTCCGAAGGGGCTGCCTCCCCGGCGAAGGCCCCACCCCGGCCGCCGCCCGGTTACGTCCCCGACCGGCGGCGATCGGCGGTAGCCGGTGCCGAGGGCTGCCCAGCCGCCGGGACCGCCTCCCCCGGCCCCGTCTCTGCGTCCCCTGGGGCAGGTGTTCCGGACATGTCGCCTGCCGCGGGATAAAGCCCCGTTTCGACCAGTTCGGCGGGAAGCAGGTTGCTCGCCGGCCCGGCGGACGTCACCCAGAGCTGGTGGGCCGCCCGCGTGGCCGCGATGTGCAGCAGATGCCGCGCCTGGTCCTGCTCCGGGTAGTTGGCGGCCGAGACGTCCAAAAGAACCACGTAGTCGAATTCGAGCCCTTTGACCTGCCGTACGTCGGTGACGTCGATGCCCGGAGTGAACGAGAAGTCCTGATGCGCGACGCGACGCAGCTTCGGCACCTCCGCCACGCGAAGGGCCTGGAAGTAGAGGTCCGCCTGCTGTGGATAGCGAGCGATGAGCGCCACCGAGGCCGTGGGCTCGCGGGCCATGAGGTCCCGCAGGGCCTCTCCGAGATGGGCGACGCACTCGCCGGTGTCCCCGAACTCGAAGAAGGCCACCGGCGCGCCTTCCCGTGCCACGATGGCACCGTCTCCGTCGGCCAGCGGCCCCAGTACGTGGCGCGAAAACGCCATGATCGGGCGCGTCGATCGGTACGTGATCTCGAGCGGCTCGATCGCGGTGTGCGGCAGACCCGCTGCCTGCAGCAACTCCGGCCAGTCTCGAAAGTCATTGTCGAAGATCATCTTCTGGGCGCGGTCACCCGCGATCGTGACCGACTGGCCCTTACTTACGCAGTCCAGCAGCACACGAACCTCGAGAGCACACAGGTCCTGTGCCTCGTCGATGACCAGGTGCTCGTACTCGATCCGGCGCCCGCCCGCGAAGATCCCCCCAGACTGGCGCTGCAACAGCCGCAAGATCACCACGTCGTCCTCCTCGTCCGGCAAGGCGGCGTCCGAAAGATCCCGTTCGTCGCCGGCGTCGATGGCTTCTGCCTTTCGCATACACCAGGCCACGATTTTCTCGACATCCTTCGGCTCGAAGGCATCCGGCGCAGCTTGCTCGATCGCACCGCGGATCCGGTCGGGGTTCGTATTGAGTTCATAATAGTCCTCTGCCACGTCCGCGAAGGCACGCTCGGCCTCGGACAGCACGGTCTCGAGAGCCGTGCGGGCCGCAGCCGTCTCCGCCAGGCGGTGTGCGCCCGCCCGTAGGGAACGGATCCGTCCCATCGGTGCACGCGGGTCCGATCGCCAGGCTTTCGCCGCGGCCTCCCCTACCCGCTCCTCCAGATCTTCGGCCACCGCCTCGTCCTTCTCGGCGACGAGACGCTCGATCATTTCGATCATGACGGGATGTTTCTTGAAACGCGCGACGACCTCGGGGGTCTGGGTGCTGCGGCCTTGTGGAAGCGGAAGACGCAACCGCCGGAGGAGATCCCGCGTCCAGCGACGATAGGTCGTCACGCGCACCCCCTCCACCCCCAGGGACGGGAGCACATGCTTGATGTACTCGACCAGCGCGTCGTTGAAGACGACCACCATCATCTTGCTGGGTGCGAAGCGTCTCGGGTCCTGGTAGGCGAGGTAGGCGACACGGTGAAGCGCGACGGTCGTCTTGCCCGAGCCGGCCCCGCCCTGGATCAACACGATCCCGGACTCCGGCTGCGTGATGAGCTGAAACTGCCGGGCGTCGATGAGCGCGGTGATCTCTTGCAGGTGCTTGTCGGCGCGCGGCGCGTCGTCCTCGCCTCCGATCCCGAGCCGGTTGCGATCGTAACGAAGGGCCGCACCAGCCCCACCGGCCAGCGTGGGCTTTGCGTGCCCGACCGCCACCCGCCACATCCCGTCCCGGGTGCGCGCAAATGTCCCCTGGGGGCAGGCAATCCGACGCAACGCGCCTCCATGGATCGCCACCGACCGGCGCACCTCGAGCCGTCCTTCGAGGACGCGGTCATCAAATGCTTCCTCGTACTCGTCCCCCTCCTCGTACCGGTAGTACAGTCGGCTGACCGGTGCGTTGCGCCAGTCCACCACGGACAACCCGGAGCCGTCGTCGAGGAGCGTGTGACGACCGATGAGGACGTCCCGCCGCCGCCCCGTGGCCGCGTCTTGCAGGCGCATGTGCCCGAAGTAGGGGTTTTTGGGATCGACCGGCACGCTACGGCCCTTGCCTCGCTTGGAGCGCAGCGACGCCACCTGGTGCATCTGCTCGACGAGGGATGCCACGTCCTCTTCCTTGGCCTCTGCGACCGCATCACGCAGTTCGATGAGCTGGGCGTCGAGGTTCCCAAGGACCTGCGATCCAGCCGCGGCTTCAGACGTAAGACGCGCCTGCAAGCGTTCGAGGATGGTCTCCTCCTCCTCGACGATGGCGCGAGCCTCGTCGGGCAGCTCGTCTCGGGAGGGCGAAGATGAGCTCGAAGACATGAGCCCCATTCAGTAGCAGGCACGCGACCTGATGAAAAGACGCGCGCACGCCCTCTCGGAGCGTGCGCGCGTCTTGCTGCAGAGCGAAAGCCCCTGCGGTCCGTCGCGGCCGTTAGGCGCGGCGGCGGCGGCGGCCGAGACCGGCAAGCGCCAGCGTCAGCAGCGTCGCCCCGAGGCCCCGCGGCGTATCGTCGGCGCGGCAGCCGCAGCCGTCGTCGTCCGAAGAGGCGCCAGCCGTGTCCGTGCCCCCCGTCGAGCCATCGGTCGCCGTCCCATCGGTGGCCGTAGCCGTGGCCGTGGCCGTGGCGCTCGCGGGGCCTGCGCTGGTGTCACCGCCGGTGCCCGTTCCGCTCGTGGCGGTCGTGGTGGCACCGCCGCTGCTCGCCCCACCGGTCGTCGTGCCACCCCCACTGGTGGTCGCCGGCCCCGTACCGGCCGTGCCACCCGCGGTCCCGGCGGTGCCAGCCGTGCCGGACGCGCCGCCGCTCGTGGTGGTGCCGACCGGGTCCGGTTCGCCCGTCGTCGGCTCCGGGTTCGCCGAGCAGTCGTTGAACGCGCAGCACGGGTCGAAGGAGAGCCCCTCGATGATGGTCTTGAGGGCGTCCTCGAGCTGCTGCTGCGTGCCCGCGTCGAAGGCGGGCGTCGAGCCGCCGGCGCAGTTGGGCACACCGGTGCCGCCCGAGCCCCAGCAGGCCATGCGGTCGAGGAGCGTCTGGCTCGGCGCGTCCCCGAAGCCGATGACGTAGGTCGTCACGCCCTCGTTGTAGGCGCTGGTCAGCTCCGCAGCGACCTGCGAGTCCGTCGAGTAGCCGCTGTAGTCACCGTCCGTGATCAGGATGTTCACGAACACCGTGTTCGCGTCGATGGGATACAGCGCCGGCGGGTTCGCAATGTACGACTGCCGGTTGCTGTTCGCGAGCTGCAGCCCCAGGTGGGTGTACGTCCCCGAGCCCAGACAGCGCAGGTCGCCCGGCTGCTCGTCGCACGACGGCATGTGGCTACGGGTCAGCTGATCGAACGTGTTGCCGAACTGGTTCAGGTCCGGCGGGCTCGTCTTGAAGGTCCAGGTGATCGGCGGACCGCTCCATGGATCCGTGCAGCCGGGCGCTTCACACGAGGTGTTCGGATCGAGAGCCCAGTCGAAGTTGTCCTTCATGCACGGCCCGTAGTCCACGAGCACCGTCTCCTCACCGACGTTGTCGGGCACCTGGCCCTGCTTCGGCTGGTTGTGGCCGAACGCGATGAGGCCGAGGTGAACCAGGTCCTCGACGGGCTGCATGACGGTGCCCACCTCGACGTCGAAGATCGAGTTGGCACCGGACAGGGCGTCGCGAGCCTGATCCCAGCCGGTCTGCCCCATGGGACCGGCCTGATTGCCCACGTTGAGCATCGACGACGAGGCATCGAGCACGATCATGATCCGCGGCAGGCCGGAGGTACAGGTCGGGATGATGACGTTGTTCTTGATGTCCTCGACGACCTGCTTGAGCGAGTCGATGAGCTGCTGCGGGTTCCCGGCGTCGATGGCCTGCATGGTGCCGCCGGCCATGGCGATCTCGTCGGTGAACATCTGCCCCTGTGCATCGCCGAGCGCGACGACGTACGTGGGCACGTCCTTGTTGTTGTAGAGATCCGCCGCCGTGATCGCCGGGTTCTCGCTGGGCGGGTTGAGCTGCTGCACGCCGGTGGGGTTCGTCCACAGACCGTCGGTCATGAGCAACAGCGCATACAGGCGGTTCTTCGACGGGTCGTTCGGGTCGATGTCGTCCGGGTGGTCGGCCCGGGACTGGTCGATGAGCTGACTGGCGAAGTCGAGCGCGCCCTTCGTCCAGGTTCCGATACCCGAGCAGTTCTGCCCCTGGCACAGCGGCGCCGGCGTGCTGTTCAGCGAGTCGATGATGGCCTGGCCGT
>Ga0256839_1000693_pt1 | contig 43170 bp, 33 predicted proteins | sample 354166metaG_FD_185968 | JGI IMG/M metagenome (GOLD analysis project Ga0256839, IMG submission 185968) | Hydrothermal vent microbial communities from Mid Atlantic Ridge, Atlantic Ocean - 354-166 | ecosystem: Environmental > Aquatic > Marine > Hydrothermal vents | place: Atlantic Ocean: Mid...
TAGAATGATGATGCTTCTGAGGCAGGGGTTTGAAGCTAATCCCTGGATTGCCGAAAAAGCAGGAAAAATACGCAAAAACCCTGTCAAGCTTTTTTTATGGTTTTTTTGCGCTGAGTAGTTACGATTTGTTTTACATTTCCCCCGCCATCACTTTTCTCATCAACGACCACGACCGCGCTTTGAATCACAGAGCCACTCTGGAGATTTTTCCCACGCTTGTCATAATACCGACAAGCACATCATAAGAACCGCTATGCATACCATCACCGCCTCTCCGGCATCACTCCTGCACCGCTTGGCTGCCATCATCTACGACGTTATTCTGTTGTTTTCCGTTCTTTTCGTCGCCTCGATCCCGGTTGTCGTCGTGTTCAATATCACCTGGGGCAGCCCCTATTATGGCTACTATCGCGCCGGCCTGTTTCTGCTGTGCTTTCTCTATTTCGGCTGGTTCTGGGTTCACGGTGGCCAAACTCTAGGCATGAAAAGCTGGGGGATTCGCCTGCGGAGCAATCGTGGCCCCAGCATTTCCTGGCGCCAGGCAATGCTGCGATTTGTTACCGCTATCGCGTCATGGGGGGTATTCGGGATGGGTTTTCTTTGGAGCTTGTTGCGTGAAGACCGTGCTACCTGGCACGACCTGATCTCGGATTCACAACTGATCAGAGAAAGTCGGGAAGACTAAACCCGCCGCAACATCACCATCGCAGCCGACAAAAAAATCAGCGGCGGCATCATGGCACTCAGAAAAGGGGGTAGGCCATAGACAATCCCCAGTTGATTGAGAAGACGGCTGATCAGGAAGTAACCCACACCCAGCAGCGTACCGATAAACAGTTTCTGCCCTGCTCCGCCGGTGCGTTGCGAACCAAAGACGAAAGGCAGCGCCAGCAGCAGCATGACCAGCGCCGACAGAGGCTGCGTAAAACGGTTCCAGAACGCGAGTCGATATTGGGCACTCTCCAGCTGGTTGGCTTTCAAATAGCGCACATAGTCATAGAGATCGAGCGCCGACATTCTTCCCGGCTTGCGCTGTAGAACGGCAAACATTTTGTCGTCCACCAGCTGCGCCCAGTGCTCGGTTTCTTCCTGCGACGTCTTCAGCGCATCGACATCGAATTCCACTCGACTCACAGTATGCAGTGTCCAGCCGTTGCCACTTTTCTGCGCACTGGCGGCGTGTACAACCGACTTTAGCCGGCTGCCATCAAACTCGAACACCTCAACGTCGAGCAAATGGCGGTTGTTGGCGATTCCACGCGTGCGAACGAAACGGCCAGCATGCTTCATCCACAATCCCGAATCAGACTGAATAGCTAGATTTCCGGATACCGACCCTGTGCGCAGACGCTCGCCTTTTGCCTGTGACAAAGGCGCCAGCCATTCGCCGAGCAGAAAAATGACAATGACGAAAACCATTCCAGCCTTCAGCGTGGCAACCGCAATACCACTGATCGACATGCCAGCAGCACGCATTGCGATCAACTCCCCTTGTGCAGCTAACCCGCCGAGGCTCAACAAGCCGCCAATCAGTACCGATGTTGGCGCATACTGATACATGCGCTCGGGCAAACTGAAAAAAATGACCAGCAACGCCTCCAAATGGCCATAGTCACCCCGTCCCACATTGTCGAGTTCATTGATATAGGAGAAAAAGGCGTCCAGCGCGGTCAGCGTCATCAACACCAGCAGCACACCGGCAAGCAATTGCCAGAATAAGTATCTGTCGAGAATTCGTATCAGCATGTCATTCGACCTTGTTCACGCCGTCGCCTTGCGTAGCAGACGGGGTAAGCGGCTGCCGGAATAGCGAACCATCAATACCGGAAACAGCAACAGAAAAATGCCATGCACCCACCACAGCCCCAGCCATACCGGCATCACTCCAGACTCGAGCCAGTTTTTGCCCAACCCCAGGAGGTTCGCGTAGAGCACATACAACAGTATTGCGATGGCAACACGCCCAAAACGCCCTTTACGTGGCGAGGTATGACTCAGCGGGATGGCGAGCAATGTCAGCACCATCATGCTGAACGGAAATGACAACCGCCAGTGCAATTCTGCGAGTTTTGCTCGGTCGGATGCATCCAGCAGCTGCCCGATCGGTAACATTTTCAACCGCAGCCGCGTAACGCTAGCAGCGCCAGGAACATTGATCCTGCTACGAGCATAACTGCCTGCAATGTAGCGATTCGAACCGGGCGCGCCCTGGTAGAAATTGCCATTGTTCAAATCCAGAAAGCGGGCTTTTCCCTCGTCATCATCCAGTTGCGTTGCTGTACTGGCGGTCATAATTTTGAGATTGTTGCCACGTCCGGAAAACAGCACGATATCTGTCAGCGCCGCGGCACTGGCGTCACGCCCACCAGCCAGGATTACCCGATCAGCCCCAGGGAGCGAGATGAATCGTCCCGGCACGATGGCGGAGAGATCGAAACGGCTGACCGCTTCCTGACGTAGCGCCTGCGTCTGCACTGCCGCATGCGGCGAAACCCAGGCAGCGAGCAAGACGAGCACCAGCGCCACCACCAAACCAAATGGCAGGAACAGGCGCACCAGCGCAGCATCGCCCATCCCCATTGTTCGTAGTGCATGGATTTCGCTGTTGCGATACAGCGTCCCCATGGTCAGCAATATCGCTAGGAAGGCAGAAACCACCAGCAACGTCGTCAACGAACTGACCGAGCCCCACAGCAGCAGGGGGAATACCAGGTCGAACTCGATACTGCCATCGGCAACCTTGCCCAGCAGCTTGACGAAGACACCGCCCAGCAAGATCAGCAGCAGCACCAGCAGGATGGCAAGAAAATTACCAATAACATCCTTGAGCAGATATCGATGAATGATGGGGATTTGCATGGGCCTGATTTGCTATGATTCGACGCAGGCCAAGAGTTTACATCAGCATACTCGGGTATACATCGCCCACGAGGAAAGCCTCAATGTCCCTGATACCCCTCAGGCACATTGAGGCAGCCGGGTGACCACGCAGTATGCCGTCAAGTAACTATTCAGCGACGCAGCCCGCGTAGCGGGCACACACCGAAACATAACGAAATGATACTGAGCCAGCCATTCAATAGCCACCCGGCCACTTGGTTTTCTTTCCCCTTCACACGCGCCGCTGTCGGGTGCGACTGGAGGGGGCAACCGGCCATGGATGGCCGGTTGAAGCTTGCGCGGCAGGAAGCCGCTCAAGCTGACCCCGGAAGGCGTGCCCGGCAGCGGAATCAAGCGTGTGTGGGGCGTCCTTTTTTGGGTTCCGTTTTTTGGACGAGCAAAAAATGGAACTCGCGCTGTGCGAGAATACGTTGGAAGAATCGTAGCGTTGAGGAGCGCGAAACCCATACCACCTCGCTTGATATGAATGGTGAGGACAACAAGCGTAAGATCTGGCTTGTTGGCCTCAATACTTGGAAAGCACGGTGGCATTGTTTCGTGGCCAATCAAGCTTTGCTGCTTCCGCCCTGGCTCTCTGCCACAGCCCCGAGTACCTTTTTGTCAACAGCAACAAAAAGGTACCAAAGCGCCGCTCTCTTGCATCCTGCAATCGCGGCATTCGTACATCCATGTACATCAATGCCGCCCCGATTCCCCGCTGTCGACTCCAGGGATGGAGGAGCTAGAGCGACGCAGGATGCCAAAGCCGCTTCCTGCGCTTCTCGGGCGGGCAAAGGGGAGAAATCATGGTTGCCAAGCGACCGGCTTGGTGGGAAGTTACTTGGAAGCAGGTGGAAAAATAGAGCCGTAACTGCTCAGATTGCCGATGAAACGCATCAGATCAAGGCGGGAAATGTGAGTTTACACATGTAAATGACCATTTCCCAACGCTGAGCTGATGTGTTTCACATGGTGAGCTGAGCAGTTACGCCGTCAATAGCATCAAGATGCACAACCCTGGAAGCAATTATGACCATTGAATACAGCATAAAAACCGGTCGGCCGGAAAAACAACGCTGCGGATGTATTGTTCTGCCCGTTTTCAAGGACGGTAAGCTGACCGATATTGCCGAGGCATTCGACAAGCTGACCAGCAATTCGCTCGGCCAGTTCCTCGCCAAAGGCGACTTCAAAGGTGACGCCGGTGAAGTCATGTTTCTCTACGGCATCTCCCAGGCCGCATCTGACCGCATTTTGCTGGTCGGCGTGGGTGAGCAGGACAAGCTCGGTTTTGCCAACTACAAAAAGGCTGCCTCAGCCGTAGCAAAACGGCTCGATGAATCTGGCGCCACTGATGCCGCCAACTATCTGGCCACCGTGGCCAGCGACAAACTCACCTTGGCGCAAAAAGTAAGAGAGCTGGTGCTCAGCACCGAGGATGCGCTCTACAACTTCGATGCCTTTCAAAGCAGCAAGGAAAAGAAGCGCCGCAAGTTCAAACGCATGACCATTTTCGTCAACCAGCGCCGCGAAACCAGCACTGGGGAAACGGCAATGACACAAGGCGTCGCCATTGCCGAAGGCATGGCGCTGACCAAAGACCTTGGCAACTATCCACCGAATATCTGCAATCCGGGCTGGCTCGCATCGCAGGCGCGCAAGCTCGGGCGCAAGCACCGCAAGCTCAAAGTCGAAGTACTCGATGAAAAGCAGATCGAAAAACTTGGCATGGGTGCGTTTTATGCGGTGAGCAAGGGCAGCAAGGAATCCGGCAAGCTGATCACGATGCAATACAACGGCAGCGGCAAGAAATCCGCCAAACCCATCGTGCTGGTCGGCAAAGGCATTACCTTCGACACCGGTGGCATATCTATCAAGCCGTCGGCGAAAATGGATGAAATGAAGTTCGATATGGGCGGCGCTGCCTCGGTTTTCGGTGTGATGCAGGCTTTGCTGACGCTGGAATTGCCTGTGCACGTCATCGGCGTGGTAGCCGCGGCGGAGAACATGCCCGACGGCAGTGCCAGCCGACCCGGCGACATCGTCAAAACCCTCTCCGGCCAGACGGTGGAAATCCTCAACACCGATGCCGAAGGCAGACTGGTACTCTGCGACGCCCTGACCTATATCGGAAAATACAAACCCGAGACCGTCATCGATATCGCTACCCTGACGGGTGCTTGCATCGTCGCACTGGGTCACGTCGCATCCGGCATGCTGTGCAACAACCGGGAGGTTGGCGATGCGCTGCTCGACGCCAGTCAGTCGATCGACGACCGTATCTGGGAGCTGCCGCTGTGGGATGACTACGCCGAACAGCTCAAAAGCAATTTCGCCGACATGGCCAATATCGGTTCACCAGGAGCCGGCACGATCACTGCCGCCTCTTTTCTGTCGAAATTTACTGAAGACTATCGTTGGGCACATCTGGATATTGCCGGCACGGCATGGAAGTCGAACGCCGACAAAGGGGCAACCGGGCGGCCGGTGCCACTGCTGATGGAATTCATCCTCAAACACATATGACCCAGGTGGATTTCTATGTGCTGGATTCGGGCGCGCATCTGGCGCGCCTGCATTTCGCAGTCAAATTCGTGGAAAAACTGTTCCGCGGCAAGATGGCGGTGCATGTGCATGCAGACGATCAGGCACAACTGCGCCAACTGGACGAGCTGCTGTGGACAGCACGCGACACCAGTTTCGTGCCGCACGAGATCAGCCCGGCACCATTGCAGCATTGTCCTGTCACGCTCAACGTGGGAAACTTCGCCGGCCACGAAGGCATTCTGATCAACCTTGCCAGCAGCGTTCCCGACTGGTTCAGCCGCTTCGAACGCGTGGTGGAGATCATCAACAAGCAGGATGCCGATGTGGCCGCAGGGCGCGAGCGTTACCGTTTTTACAAAGACCGGGGCTACCCTCTGGTCAATCACACGATTGGATAACAGCAGATGAGCGACGACGACAAGGATATTCCGATTCTTGACGAAGTGATCTTTCCCGGCCGCCCTGACCAGGTGAAAGACAACGAACCCGCCGCACCAACACCCCCTCCCCGCCCTTCGGTGGCCCCCAGTCTGCGCGAACGCATCGCCGCGCAGCAGCCACTGTCCGAGCAACAGGTCAGCAAGCCGAAACCCAAGCAGTCCAACTTCGAGGCAATGATCACCCGTCAGATCGATGCCGTACTGGAAAAGCATATGAAGGCCGCACGCGAAGAGATCGTGCGCATCGTGATGCTGGAGCTGCGCTCCAGACTGCCCAGCGGCGGCAAACGTCCGGGCTAGCGCGAATTTCTCGGCGGTTCATGACTGAGACCACCCGATGCGGCGGCCACGCATCTTCGCTTGCACTCGCCTAGGCCGCCATTATACTGGCCTCCCTCGCACATTCCGCGGCAGCGCATACCCATGGACAAGACTTACAATCCGCACGACATCGAACAACGCTGGTACCAAACCTGGGAAAGCAACGGCTATTTTGCCCCATCCGGCAAGGGTGATCCCTATTGCATCATGATCCCGCCGCCGAACGTCACCGGCACATTGCACATGGGGCACGCTTTCCAGGACACCCTGATGGATGCGCTAATCCGTTTTCACCGCATGAAGGGTGACAACACGCTGTGGCAGCCCGGCACCGACCACGCCGGCATTGCGACGCAGATGGTCGTCGAGCGCCAATTGATCGCTGAAGACAAGACCCGCCACGACCTCGGCCGGGAGACCTTCGTCGAACGCATCTGGGAATGGAAAGCGGAATCGGGTGGCGCCATCACCCAGCAATTACGCCGCATGGGCGCCTCGGTGGACTGGCGCCGTGAACGTTTTACCATGGACGAGGGCTTGTCCGATGCGGTCAGCAAGGTCTTCATCAGCCTCTACGATGAAGGGCTGATCTACCGCGGCAAACGTCTGGTCAACTGGGACCCGGTACTGCACACCGCCATTTCTGATCTGGAAGTGATCTCGGAGGAGGAAAACGGCTTTCTCTGGCATATGCGCTACCCGCTCGCCGACGGCTCCGGACATCTGGTGGTCGCAACAACCCGCCCCGAAACCATGCTGGGGGATACCGCCGTCGCGGTGCATCCTGACGACGAGCGCTATCAGGCACTGATCGGCAAGGAAATAGAGCTGCCGCTGACCGGGCGCAGGATCCCGATCATCGCCGACGACTATGTAGATCCCGAATTCGGCACCGGCTGCGTCAAGATAACACCGGCCCACGACTTCAACGACTACGAGATGGGTCAACGCCACCAGCTGCCGTTGATCAATATCTTCACCATCGACGCCACCATCAATGACGAAGCCCCGGAAAAATACCGTGGCATGGATCGCTTCGAGGCGCGAAAACAGATTGTCGAAGACCTGAAGGCACTCGATCTACTGGAAAAAATCGACGACCACAAGCTGATGGTACCGCGCGGTGATCGCTCGGGAACTGTTATCGAGCCTTTTCTCACCGACCAGTGGTACGTCAAGATCGAGCCATTGGCAAAACCTGCGATCGAGGCTGTCGAATCCGGCAAGATTCGCTTCATTCCGGAAAACTGGGACAAAACCTATTATGAGTGGATGCGCAATATCCAGGATTGGTGCATTTCGCGCCAGCTATGGTGGGGCCATCGCATCCCGGCCTGGTACGATGACGAAGGCAATATATATGTTGCCGCCAGCGAGAAGGAAGCTCGACAGAAATACCAGCTCGATGAAGACCTGCCGCTGCACCAGGACGAGGACGTTCTCGACACTTGGTTTTCATCGGCACTGTGGCCCTTCTCGACACTCGGCTGGCCTGAAGACACCGCAGAGTTGCGCACCTTCTACCCCACCAGCGTCTTGGTCACAGGCTTCGATATCATTTTCTTCTGGGTCGCGCGGATGATCATGATGGGGCTGAAATTCATGGGCGATGTGCCATTCCATGAAATCTACGTGCATGGCCTGATCCGCGACGCTGAAGGCCAAAAAATGTCGAAGTCGAAAGGCAACGTCCTCGACCCGATTGACCTGATCGATGGCATTGACCTCGAATCGCTGGTGAAAAAGCGCACCAGCAATATGATGCAGCCGGAAAAGGCTGCGCAAATAGAAAAATCGACGCGCAAGCATTTCCCCGACGGCATCCCCGCCTATGGCACCGACGCCATGCGTTTTACCTTTGCTGCGCTGGCCTCCAACGGCCGCGACATCCGCTTCGACCTTCAACGTATCGAAGGCTACCGCAATTTCTGCAACAAGATCTGGAACGCAGCACGTTATGTGCAGATGCAATGCGAGAACGAGGACACCGCCATCGATGGCGGCAACATGCAACTGTCTCTCGCCGATCGCTGGATCCTGTCCGAGCTGCAAAAAACCATTGCGATCGTGACGGAGCACATCGACAAATACCGCTTCGACATCACCGCCAAGGCGATGTACGAATTCACCTGGCATGAGTACTGCGACTGGTATCTGGAGTTGTCGAAGCCGCTACTGTTCAGTAAAACAGCCAGCGCAGCGGAAAAACGCGGCACACGACACACGCTGGTCAGCGTACTGGAAACCATGCTGCGCCTGATGCACCCGATCATGCCCTTCATTACGGAAGAGATCTGGCAGCAAATCAAGCCTTTGGCCGGCGCGAGCGGTGACACCATCATGCTCGCTGATTATCCGGCGCATGACCCCGAGCGGATCGATGAAGACGCCGAGCATGATATCGGCTGGCTGAAGTCCTTTGTTCTCGGTGTCAGAAAAATTCGTGGCGAAATGAGTATCAGCCCCGGCAAACCATTGCCCGTGATGCTGGCCAATTGGACCGCAGAAGATCGCGAACGCTTCGAGCGCAATAGCGATTTCATTGTGCAACTGGCCAGATTGGAAACGGTCAGCTGGCTCGACAGTGAAGACGATGCACCTGAATCAGCCATGGCGCTTGCCGGAGAAATGAAAATTCTGATCCCGCTAGCCGGCCTGATCGATCGTGACGCCGAAATCGAGCGGCTGGAAAAAGAAATCGCAAAGCTCCAGGGCAATCTGGATAAAACCGAAGCCCGGCTCAACAATCCCTCATTCGCAGGCAAAGCGCCACCCGCTGTGGTCGAGCAAACCAGAAAGCAGGCCGAAGAACAGAAGGCGACCCTGGAACAGCTGAAAACGCAGCTGGAGAAGATCAGGGCAATATGACCAGTATCGATTAGCCCGGTGGCAGCACCTGGTCTGGTGGATCAAAAGTAGTCACCATCAGGGGCGATACCACTCATTACGGTGCAACCACTCCACCAGTTCATCTGGTGGCTGTGGCCGGCTGATGAAATATCCCTGCACAACATCACAGCCCGCATCCATCGCCAGGTGATAGGTTTCGACATCCTCGATGCCTTCAGCAATCACGCGCAGACCAAAGCCTTTGGCCAGCTCCGCCACCGTTTCCACGATCAGACGATCTTTGCGTTCGTGACGCATGTTGTCGACAAAGGCGCGGTCGATCTTGATTTCCTGAATCGGAATATTCTTTAGATACTCGAATGACGAATAGCCGGTACCGAAATCATCCATTGACAGCTTGATGCCCATCGCATTGATTTCGGTAAAAACCTCCATCGCCTTGTCGGGATTTTCCATAAAAGCCGTTTCGGTGATTTCCAGCGTCAACGCCTCAACCGGCATGCCCCAGATATTCCTGCGGCTGATGAAGCGCATCAGTGCCGGGTCATTGATCACCTCGGTGGAGAGATTGACGGCGATCGGCACGGCATCCTTGCCCCAGCGCTGATACTGCAAAATCGCATTATTCAAAGTCTGAAAGGTCAAATTATTGATCAGCCCGGAGCGTTCCGCCGTGGCGATAATCAGATCCGGCCGGACAACACCAAAAATCGGGCTGGTCCAGCGTACCAGCGACTCGACACCAACCACCCTGCCCGTTCGCATCTCGACCTTTGGCTGAAACACCGATGTAATCTCGTTCTGCTCCAGCGCACGTTCCAGGTCCAGTTGCAGTTCGAGAAAGGGAAACTCATCCTGCTCATCGCTAATCTCATCATGAATGCATTGCGGCAGGCGGGAATCATGGGCATGCAGCAACGAGCTGTCTGCGAGACGCATCAGCTCCGGTGCATCGACCGATTTGTCGACACTGTAGCTGGCACCAATGGTGACATTGACGCGAAAACTGCTGTCCATCACGGAAAAAAGCTCAAAGACAATGCGTTGAATCTTATTGATGGCCAGTCCCAGCTGCTGCCTGATCTTCAAGTCCGGCAGCAGCACTACAAACTCGGAGAGGCCCAGTGGCAATACCGTTACTTTCGCTGGCAATTCCTTGTTCAACCTCTCTACCACCAGCTTGCTCAGCGTTGCGGCGAAGCGATAACCATAGCTGGCACGGATACGCTGATACTGGTTGATTTCAACGAGAACCACACCAACCATCAACGTGGTATCCCGGTTGGCTTTCAGTAGCGCTTCAATCCGGCAGATTGCGTCATCACGCGGCACCGTGCGGAACCCGGTATCGCCACAATCACATGGCGAAACAGCACGACTCTCAGAGGTAGAAGTCATCGGCCGTGACACCATACGAATTGGGCTTGAGCGCTGACTCGATAAACAGCTTGTTGCCGTTCTTGTCGAACAGTTCCATTGCCAGATCACAGTTGTATGGCATGTCGATCTCTTGCTTGTCACTGTCTCTGACAATCAACACAGTCGGGCGCAAACGCCGCAGTGGGTTCTGTTCGATAACGATACCTACCTCACCCGAACTCAGCAGCACGATCGAGCCAGTAGGGTAAACCCCCTGGCATTGAATGAATTCCTCGACCAGCTCGGGCTGAAAACGAGTACCGCTGCCGCTATAGAGCGCATTGATCGCCTGTGCTGTGCTATGTGCCGGACGGTAGGGGCGTGGATGTGTGTAGGCATCGTAGAAATCGACAATCGCTGCTATGCGTGCGTAGACAGGGATTTCTGACCCTTTCATCCCTTTCGGATAGCCCTTGCCATCGAAACGTTCATGGTGATAGGCAACAATCGAAAGCACCTCGGGATCAAGGCCTGGTGTTTCGGCCAGCACTTCGATCGAATAGTCGACATGCTGCTTCAACAGGCGTACTTCGACATGATGCAGCTTACCTACCTTGTCGAGCAATGCAGGGGGGAGCTTCAGCTTGCCGATGTCCAGCAGCAACACGCCGAGCGCCAATTTATTCAATTCTGCCTCGGTCAAGCCGAGATGGCGACCAAACAGAATGGCCAGCACGGAGGCCTCGACACTGTGCGCATAAGAGTAGCTATCCTGGGACTGAAGCCGTACCAGTAACGCGGATGCATCCGGGTTGCGAATCATGCTCTCGATCAGATGATTGGTCGAGGCTTTTACCTCATCGACATGCAGCTCGCTACTCTCATTGTAGGATGCCAGTGCATTGTTCAGCGAAGTTTCGAGTTCAGCATGCACCTCACGCGCGACATCCAGCTCCTTTTCAATCGAAGCGGTGACCTCATACTCAACGAATGCATTGGGCAACCCGACGGCATCATGTGCCTTGCGCGCTGCAGCGACGAGTTTGCCGCGCTCAGTCGCCCCCCCCGGCGTCCATTGATCATTCTGCACATCCCGCTGCATCACGAGATGGTCTACACCCTCGTCATCGCTGCCAGGAACAGCCGAACTGTCATGACTGCTCAGCACATGCTTACCTCGGGAGGGATCAATATAGACATGCTGGCAGCACTGCTGAAGTTGCTGCAGATCCTCATCGGATTCGATCAGGAACCCCTGCAACAGAAAGGGGGATTCGTGCCAGGGTCGGTCCAGTTCGGTAACGAACATCCCTGCACTCAATTCATCGACTGTGATCTTGACGGTCATTATCCCTTGACAGCTATCGGTTCCAATCCGGAACGCGACAGTACCAAGGCTTTCATTTTCGCTCCACGAGGCAGCTGGCAAACTCCGATCGGGATCACAGCGCATGGCGCAGGCGGTAGAAAAGTGGGACTTACCGGACTAACCCGTAAGAGCTAACCCCCATGCTCCCGCGTGGCGCGAAATTCGATGTCAGGCCACTTCTCCTGCGCCATCTGCAGGTTGACTCGGGTCGGTGCGATATAGACCAGATCACCTCCGTGGTCGATGGCCAGGTTGCTCGCCATCTTCTCGCGGAACTGTTCAAGCTTCTTCTCGTCGTCACTCGTCACCCAGCGGGCGGTGTTGACATTGACCGCTTCAAAATCGCATTCGACATTGTATTCCGCCTTGAGCCGGTGGGCAACAACATCGAATTGCAGAATGCCGACCGCGCCGAGCACGAGATCATTGTTGGTCAGCGGCTTGAACAGCTGGGTTGCCCCCTCCTCACAGAGCTGGGTCAAGCCCTTCAGCAGCGCCTTCATCTTCAGCGGATCACGCAGCCGGGCACGGCGGAAAAGCTCCGGCGCAAAGTTCGGAATACCGGTGAAACGGAGCGTCTCGCCCTGGGTAAAAGTGTCGCCAATGCGGATCGTGCCGTGGTTGTGCAGGCCGATGATGTCGCCTGGGTAAGCGGCCTCGACATGATCCCGCGATGCCGCCATGAAGGTGAGCGCATCGGCAATCTTCAGATCCTTGCCGGTGCGCACCTGATGGATCTTCATACCCTTGCTGAACGTGCCGGAGCAGATGCGCGCAAACGCAATGCGGTCGCGATGCTGCGGGTCCATGTTGGCCTGGATCTTGAAAACGAAGCAGCTGAACTTCTCTTCCGACGGATCGACCACCCGTGCCGAGGCATCACGCGGCAGTGGCGGCGGCGCGTACTTCACGAAGTCGTCCAGCAGTTCATTGACGCCGAAATTGTTCAGCGCCGAACCGAAATAGACTGGCGTCAGTTCACCGGACAGGAAAGCTTCCTGATCGAAGGCATGGCTGGCGCCCTGCACCAGCTCTATTTCTTCGCGCAGCTCAGCGGCCATGTCACCAATCAGCTCATCGAGGCGCGGATTATCAAGCCCGTCGATCACCTCACCTTCCTGGATCTTGCCGCCATGGGCGGGGGAAAACAGATGAATCCTGTCATTGCCCAGGTGGTAAACCCCTTTCAGACGCTTGCCCATGCCGATCGGCCAGGTCATCGGCGCACAGCGGATTTTCAGCACATCCTCGATCTCGTCGAGCAGTTCGATCGGCTCCCGCCCCTCCCGATCGAGCTTGTTGACGAAGGTCATGATCGGGGTATCACGCAGGCGGCAAACCTCCATCAGCTTGATCGTCCGCTCCTCAACGCCCTTGGCCACGTCGATGACCATCAGCGCCGAATCGACTGCCGTCAGCGTGCGGTAGGTATCTTCGGAAAAATCCTCGTGCCCCGGCGTGTCGAGCAGATTGACGATGCAATCGCCATAGGGAAATTGCATGACTGACGAAGTGACGGAAATTCCGCGCTGTTTTTCCAGCTCCATCCAGTCTGATGTCGCATGCCGGGCCGACTTGCGTCCCTTGACAGTGCCGGCCTGCTGAATGGCGCGCCCATAGAGCAATAATTTTTCAGTGATGGTAGTTTTTCCCGCATCGGGGTGAGAGATGATTGCAAAGGTTCTGCGCCTGCGCATTTCCTCGAGGAAACTGGACATGGTGTGGTGGTTGCCGTAATCGCGTAAAAGCGCGGAATTATACAGTATTTCAGGCTATTCTTAATTAGTTGCAACAGTACAATTTTTTAGGCAGGATCGTGACACACCACACTCAACATGCCGCCAACACTGACTTCCGGCGGCCAGTCACAGCAACCACAACGAGGGTACAAAAAAATGGCAGAACTTTTCTCGCCCGAATGGATGGAAGGCTTCAAGGATGCATGGAACGCAGAATCAGAACTCAGCGACGCACTCGCCGCCATCGGCTTCAATTCCGTCATCGGCTATGGCTTCCCAGAGGATGAAAATCCCAGCGGCGTACTCGTCGTCGAAAACGGCAAGGCCACCTCCGGCGGCGCCTACGACGGCCAGGAACTGAACTGGGACATCCGCGCCAAAAAAGCCCAGTGGGAAAAATGGATGAAGAAACCGCCTGGCATGGCTGGCCTCGGTATGGCTTTCACCACTGGAAAAATGAAATTCAAGGTGGGTGACTATGGCAGCATGCTGAAAGATCCACGCATGGCCGGGCCGTTCATCAAGAGCTTCAGCGTCATGGCGCGCGTCTGACCCAAACAAAATAATCCACTAACAGCAAATGGCCCGGATTCCGGGCCATTTCCGTTTTGTCCCCGACCTCAGCATCCATGAACTTTTTTAAATCCACCGAATCCGCCGACAAAGGCGCTCGTTTCGATCTCGACGAAGCCCTGCAAGCCATCAAATACAATGCCGATGGTCTGGTGCCTGCCATCGCGCAGCAATACGACAGCGGCGAAGTACTGATGATGGCTTGGATGAACCTGCCATCGATTCGCGAAACCCTGCAAACCGGCCGTGTCTGCTACTGGTCGCGCTCACGTCAGCAATATTGGCGCAAGGGTGAATCCTCGGGCCAGATCCAACTGCTCAAGGAAATCCGTATCGACTGCGATGGCGACACCCTGCTCCTGCTGGTAGACCAGACCGGCCCGGCCTGCCACACTGGCCGCAAAAGCTGTTTCTACAACATCATCCGCAACAACCATTTGGAGATCGGCTCCGAGCCACTGATCGACCCGGAGACGCTGTACAAACAATCGTGAAACGCCTGCTCACCGGCCTGATCAAAATCTACACCGCCCTCATCAGCCCCTACATCGGCCACAGCTGCCGCTACACCCCCACCTGCTCCGCCTACGCCATCGAAGCCATCGAGAAACACGGTGTGCTGAAGGGGTTGTGGCTTGGCACCCGACGGGTGCTACGCTGCCATCCGTTTCATGAGGGGGGGATTGATCCGGTGCCGGAGGTTAAGCGGGGGAAACGGGGGTGAGTTGGCTTGTGCTCTGTTGCTGTCACTGAGGTGGGAGCAAGATTCCGTTGGCGTCCTGCGCATTTCGCCCCCTCCCGTGGGGCGAGTTACCTTTTTGCCTACAGCTGCAAAAAGGTAACCCAAAAAAAGCCGCCCCACACACGCTTGATTCCACTGCTGGGCACGCCTTCCGGGGTCAGCTTGAGCGGCTTCCTGCCGCGCAAGCTTCAACCGGCCATCCATGGCCGGTTGCCCCCTCCAGTCGTACCCGGCAGCGGCGCGTGCGAGGGGGAGGCCCGCAGGCTCGCTATCGCATCGCTCGTATCTTCATGTCATTCCAGCTGGGACGCTGGAATGACGGCATTGAAGCAATGCCGGGCCAAAGGCCGGCGAGCCGTATTATTTCCCCTTTTGCCTGCCCGAGCATCGCAGGACCAGACGGGATCAGCCCACAGGGGCAGGCCAGGGATGGCCTGAGTCGGTCGCCGCGAAGGGACGCGTCGACCGACCCCCGGCTGGGCCGAGAAGCGCAGGAAACAGCAGGCAAGTGGGGCGGCGTTTCTTTGGTTACTTTCTTGTCGCTGTTGACAAGAAAGTAACTCGCCCCACGGGAGGGGGCGAAACCTGCAGGACGCCAACGGAATCAATCACTCGCTCAAGAGCAGCAACGAAGCCTCCAATCACCATCAGGCTCGCTAACGCATCGCACGCTCCATCAGCGATCACTGATACCGAACCGCCACCTTCCCCTCCCCAGCCCACTTCTCCAACCGCTGCAAGCATTCATCAGTAGGCGTCACTGCCCACTCCTCCGCCAGCCGGATCTCCGCTCTCGCATTGCCATTGACATACTTGAGCACAACCGGACAGCGGCCATCCCGGTAGGGCATCAACAGCCGTGATATGTCGGCCGCACCTTCTCCCCTGGTCAGCAGCGATCGCTCTACCTGCAATTCGAGAAAACGCGCATAGCGGGCACGGGCATGATCGATATCGAACAGTTCCTTGCAGCGCAGGCGGAACTGGCCGGAGTAGTCGTCGTAGGCGAGCGAGCCATCGACGACGAGAATCCGGTCCTTGACCAGAAGATCGGCATATTTTTCATAGTCTTCACCAAAAAAGCTCACCTCGATTCGCCCTGAACGATCATCCAGCGTGACGAAGGCCATGCGGCCACGGCGACCGTTGCGGGTGCGGATTTCGATGACCAGGCCGGCAACGACGACTTGCTTTTCGGCGCCCCGCCTGCCCTGGGTGGCGTTGTCGAGGTTGAGGTCAACAATACGACAGGAGGTGAACACCTTCAGTTCTTCGAGGTAACGATTGATGGGGTGGCCGGTGAGGTAGAGTCCGAGCGTCTCCTTCTCCTGCTTCAACCGATGCAGCTCGTCCCACTCCTCCACCGCTTCGCGTTCAGCATCCGAGACGACGACCGCCGGGCCACCGAACAGGTCGCTCTGACCGGCTGCCAGATCGCGATGATGCTGCTCGGCGCGCTGCAACGCGTCGTCCAGCCAGGCCATGGCGCTGGCGCGGCTGGGGGTGATGCTGTCGAGCGCCCCCGCACGGATCAGGGCTTCGAGCACGCGGCGGTTGGTCTTTTGCGTATTGACACGGCGACACAGATCATCGAGTGAGCTGTAGGGACCATTGGCCTCGCGCTCGTCGATCAGATTCTCGATGGCGCCCTCACCAACCCCTTTGAGTGCGCCGAGGCCGTAGACGATCGAGCCATCCGGCAACGCGGCGAATTTGTAGCGCGAGCGATTCACATCCGGCGGAATCACGGTGATGCCGAGATCACGGCAGTCGTCGATCAGGGTGACGACCTTGTCGGTGTTGTCCATGTCCGCCGACAACACCGACGACATGAACTCAGCCGGATAGTGCTGTTTCAGCCAGGCAGTCTGATAGGAGAGCAGCGCATAGGCAGCCGAATGCGACTTGTTGAAGCCGTAACCCGCGAACTTCTCCATCAGATCGAAGATGTAAGTGGCGACATGCTCGTCGACGCCCCGTTCGGTGGCACCGGTGACGAAGATGGTGCGCTGTTTTTCCATCTCCTCGGGCTTCTTCTTGCCCATGGCGCGGCGCAGCATGTCGGCACCGCCGAGGGTGTACCCGGCAAGCACCTGGGCGATCTGCATGACCTGTTCCTGATAGAGGATGACGCCGTAGGTCGGCTTCAGGATCGGCTCCAGATCGGGATGCGGATACTCCACCTTCTGCCGCCCGTGCTTGCGGGCGATAAAGTCGTCCACCATGCCCGATTGCAGTGGACCGGGCCGGAACAGTGCTACCAGAGCAACGATGTCCTCGAACACGTCGGGCTGCAAGCGCTTGATCAGGTCTTTCATGCCACGTGATTCGAGCTGGAACACCGCTGTGGTCAGCTGATTCTTCAGTAATGTGAAAGTATCGGGGTCGTCGAGCGGAATGCGGGAGATATCGAGCTTCTCCTCGCCATCGGCGCGGTGCTCATTGACCGCTTTGACCGCCCAGTCGATGATCGTCAGTGTGCGCAGACCGAGGAAGTCGAACTTGACCAGACCGACCGCCTCGACGTCATCCTTGTCAAACTGGGTGACGAGGTTGCTGCCATCCGGCTCGCAGTACAGCGCGGAAAAGTCGGTCAGCTTGGTCGGGGCAATGACGACGCCGCCCGCATGCTTGCCAGCATTGCGCGAGATGCCTTCCAGCTTCATCGCCAGCTCGATCAGGGCGCGGACTTCTTCGTCCTCGTCGTAGAGTTTTTTCAGATCCTCCGATTCATCCAGCGCCTTGGTCAGCGTCATGCCGATTTCGAACGGCACCGCCTTGGCGATGCGATCGACGAAACCGTAGGGATGGTCGAGCACCCGGCCGACATCGCGCACCACCGCCTTGGCCGCCATCGAGCCGTAGGTGATGATCTGCGACACCTTTTCGCGGCCATAGGTACGCGCCACATAGGCGATGACCTCGTCGCGGTTGTCCATGCAGAAGTCGATATCGAAATCCGGCATCGACACCCGCTCCGGGTTGAGGAAACGCTCGAACAGCAGATCGTATTCCAGCGGGTCGAGGTCGGTGATCTTCAGTGCATAGGCCACCAGCGAACCGGCCCCGGAACCCCGCCCCGGACCGACCGGAATATCGTTGTCCTTGGCCCACTGGATGAAGTCGGCAACGATCAGGAAGTAGCCAGGAAAGCCCATCTGGTTGATGACGTTCAGCTCGATTTCGAGCCGTTCGTGATAGGCCTTGGCGCGTTCTTCCCGGTTCTCGCAGCCTTCCGGCAGCAACACCTGCAAGCGCTGTTCCAGCCCCTTGCGTGACTCTTGACAGAAATACTCTTCGGTGGTCATCCCCTCGGGGATCGGGAATTCCGGCAGCACCGGATTGCCGAGGTCCAGCGTCACCGCGCAGCGCCGCGCGATCTCGACGCTGTTCTGCAGCGCTTCGGGCAGATCGGAAAACAGCTCGGCCATTTCCGCCGATGTCTTCAGATACTGCTCGGCCGTGTACTTGCGCGGGCGTCGGCTGTCACTGAGCGTATAGCCGCCGTGAATGCAGACACGGGCTTCGTGAGCATCGAAATCCGCGGCCTCGATAAAGCGCACATCATTGGTCGCCACGACCGGCACGCCTTCCTCAATGCTCAGCTCCACGGCAGCGCGGATGAATGCCGCCTCGCCAGGCCGTCCAACGCGCTGCAGTTCAAGGTAGAAGCGATCAGGGAACTGTTCGCGCCAGAACGCCAGCTCCGCCTTCGCCTGCGCCAGATCCCCGTTCTTCAGCGCTTCCCACAACTGCCCTTCGAAGCCGCCGGACAGCGCCAGCAGTCCATCGCTATGCGCCACCAGCCAGGCCTTCGAGATCCCGGGTGTGCCATCGATCTGCCCTTCCTGGTAGCCGAGTGACACCAGCTCGATCAGATTGCGGTAGCCCCGCTCGTTCTGCGCCAGCAGCACGACACGAGTCAGACGATCTGCATCGTGTTCGTCACGCAACCAGGCGTCGACGCCGAAGATCGGCTGAATCCCCTTGGCCAGCGCCGCGCGGTAGAACTTGACGACGGCGAACAGATTGCTCTGATCGGTCAGCGCCACGGCGGGCATGCCATCCGCTGCCACCGCCTCCATCAGCGGTTTGACGCGCACGATGCCATCGACGAGGGAGAACTCGGTGTGCAGATGCAGGTGAACGAAGCCGGGATCAGTCATCGCTGAGCAACTCCGCTACCGGCCGGAAACTGCGGCGATGATGCGGCGTGACACCCAGGCGCTGCAAGGCTTCGCGGTGCTGCACGGTCGGGTAGCCCTTGTGCTGCTCGAAGCCATAGCCTGGGCAGCTTTCCGCCAGCGCCAGCATCTCACGATCGCGCGTTACCTTGGCGATGATCGACGCCGCGCTGATCGACGCCACCTTGCTGTCGCCCTTGACGATGCAGCGCATATCGAAGGCCAGATCAGGACAACGATTGCCATCCACCAGCACCTTCTGCGGCGCAATGGCCAGCGCATGAACGGCGCGCTGCATCGACAACAGCGAGGCATTGAGAATATTGAGACGGTCGATTTCAGCCACCTCAGCGCGGCCGACGGCCCAGCACAGCGCGCGCTCGCAAATCTCGTCGTAGAGGCGATCGCGACGCTTTTCAGTGAGCTTCTTGGAATCGGCCAACCCGTCGATCGGCCTGCGGTGATCAAGAATCACAGCCGCCGAGATCACAGGCCCGGCAAGCGGCCCACGCCCCACCTCATCGACGCCGGCGAACAGCACCCCGGTCGCCGCTTCACAGCGGATCTGCGCAAGCATGTCATCAGCGGAGGTTGACGCCATCGAATACCCGAAAGTCAGTAACAGGATGCCGACAATACATCATTTTTCGGGAACCATTAAAGCGTCACGCCATCCAAGCAGCAATCGGGCGATTTCTGCAACTGCATCACAATATGTTATTCTGCGCCCACTTTTAACACAGCCTCTGGAACCCATCGATGAGCACTGAAACCACCGCCTCCGGCCTCGTGATTGAAACCCTGGAAGAAGGCAGTGGCGACGCCGCAGCCGCCGGCCACAAAGTCACTGTACACTACACCGGCTGGCTCAAGGATGGGACCAAATTCGATTCCAGCCTGGACCGCAACTCGCCGTTCCAGTTCAACCTGGGTGCTGGCCAGGTTATCCGCGGCTGGGACGAAGGCGTTGCCGGCATGAAACCCGGCGGCAAACGCAAACTGACGATTCCGGCGGAACTGGGATATGGCGCTCACGGCGCCGGCGGGGTGATCCCACCTAATGCCACGCTGATTTTTGAAGTGGAACTGCTGTCCATCGACTGAACTGCTCGCAAGCGCCAAAGCCTGCAAGATATACGGGGGAACGATCCTTGAAGCTCGAAGCCGTACAGAAAACCTATAAGCGCTATGCACCACAGTATGATCTTCTGTTCGGTGCCATCTTTCATCCGGGCCGCAAGGCGGTCATCGACGACCTGGAGTGTCAGCCCGGCGAGCAGGTGCTGGAAGTCGGCGTTGGCACGGGCCTGTCACTGCCGCTGTATGACAAGTCGGTACAGGTCACCGGCATCGATATCTCCGAGCACATGCTGGAGATCGCCCGCAAGCGCAAGGCGCGGCTGAAGCTGGACAACGTCGAGCTGCATGTGATGAACGCGCAGGAGACCGATTTCCCTGACAACCACTTCGACAAGGTCGTCGCCATGTACGTAGCCTCGGTGGTGCCTGACCCGGTGGCGCTAGTGGAAGAGATGCGCCGCATCTGCAAGCCTGGCGGCCAGCTGATCTTCGTCAACCATTTCAACAGCAACAACCCGGTCATCAGCCGTGTCGAGCGCTGGCTCGAACCACTGGCCAATACGCTGGGTTTCCACCCCGGCTTCAGCATGGGTGAATTTCTCGCCCAAACCGGTCTCAAACCCGAACAGGTCATGCCGGTGAATCTTTTCGGCTATTGGCAGTTGCTGCGCGCCATCAACGACAAGCCCGGCGTCGCCAACACAATGCCAGAAGACAACATCGCTGTTGCCGTCTGATCGTTCCTCCCAGCAGTTCAACCTGGCATTCTGACATGACCATTCGCTGTGCCGTGATCGGCGTCGGCTATCTCGGCAAATTCCACGCGCAAAAGTATGCGGCACTCGACTCGGCTGAACTGGTGGCCGTCATCGACCCCAACGTCGAGGCGGCGACAGCGCTGGCCGACGAACTGGGCTGCCAGCATTACACCACCCACGACACCATCCTCGATCAGGTCGATGCCGTCAGTATCGTCGCCCCCACCACGCTGCACCACCAGATTGCTTCCGACTGCCTGCGCCGCGGCATCCATGTGCTGCTGGAAAAGCCCATCACCACCACGGTGGCTGAGGCCGAGGAGCTGGTCGCACTGGCGAAGAAGCATTCAGCGGTATTGCAGGTGGGACATCTGGAGCGCTTCAACCCTGCCATCATGGCGCTGGGAGAGCGGCTTTCCGATCAAGTACGCTTCATCGAAGCGCACCGGCTGGCGCCGTTCAAGCCACGCGCTACCGACGTCAGCGTGATGCTCGACCTGATGATTCATGACATCGACATCATCCTCAATCTGGTGAAATCCGAGGTGACCGACATCCGTGCCAGCGGTGCTTCAGTGCTGTCGGATTCGGTGGATATTGCCAATGCCCGACTCGAATTCGCCAATGGCTGTGTCGCCAACGTGACTGCCAGCCGTATCAGCCAGAAGTCGGAGCGCAAGATGCGCATCTTCCAGCAGAACCACTACCTGACCGTCGATTTCCAGGAAAAGGCGCTGGATGTCTATTCGCGGGGCGACGAGGAGATGTTTCCTGGCGTCCCGGACATCGCTCACGATCAGTTCAGCGGCGGCGAAAGCGACGCCCTGCTGCTTGAAATCAAAGACTTCCTCGGTGCCATTACCCATGGCCACGCGCCCGTCGTCACCGGTGAAGATGGCAAGCGCGCGCTGGAAACCGCCATCCGCATCAGTGCGCTGGTGCCCGACACTCAATCCCTGTAAGGACGCAACACCATGATCCCAATGGTCGATCTGAAGCTGCAATACCAGCAGCTGCAAAGCGATATCGATGCTGCCCTGGCCGATGTGCTGGACAGCACGGCCTTCATCCTGGGCCCCAATGTGCGGGCTTTCGAAGCGGAAGCCGCAGAATATCTCGGCACCCAATTCGCCATCGGCTGCGCTTCGGGCACCGACGCCCTGCATCTGGCCCTGCTCGCCGCGGGGATTGGCCCTGGCGATGAAGTCATCACCTCCGCCTTTACCTTTATCGCAACGGCGGAGGCGATTGCCTACGTCGGCGCGACGCCCGTTTTCGTCGATATCGATGAACGCACGATGAACCTCGATCTCGACGCAGTCGCGACAGCAATCAGCGACAACACCGCCGCGATCCTGCCGGTACATCTGTTTGGCCAGCCGGTGGACATGGGCCAACTGTCGGCGCTGGCGGAAAAACATGACCTGACCATCGTTGAAGACTGCGCCCAGTCCTTTGGCGCCGATATTTCAGGTCAGCAGACGGGTAGCTTTGGCCTCGCCGGCTGCTTCAGCTTTTTTCCCAGCAAGAACCTTGGCTGCTACGGCGATGGCGGACTGATCACGACCAACAGCGAAAGCGTGCGCGACCACCTCTTGAGTCTGCGCAATCACGGCAGTTCGAAGCGCTATCATCATCAGGAGATCGGCTACAACAGCCGTCTCGACGAGATTCAAGCGGCGATTCTCCGCGTCAAGCTGCGGCACATCGACCGCTTCAACCAGGAACGTCGCCGTGTAGCCCATCGCTACAACGAACTGCTGGCGGATACTGGCATCACCACGCCATTCGAGGACGGTATCGGCACCCACGTGTTCCACCAGTACACCCTGCGTTCACCGCAGCGCGATGCGATCATGGCCGCCCTCAGCCAGCGCGAGATCGCCTGTGCGATCTACTATCCGGTACCACTACATCGCCAAGAAGTGTTCGCCGAGGTTTGCCGCGACCACTCCCTGCCCGTCACCGAAGCCATTGCCAGTGACTGTTTCTCGCTGCCGATCTTCCCGGAAATGACCGACCAGCAGATTGTCGAAGTCACCGACACCATCAAACAGGCACTGAATGGATGAGCGCCTGCTGATCGTTGCCGGCGAGGCATCGGGCGACATGCATGCCGCGCATGTCGTCGAGGCACTGCGCCAGTTGCGTCCCGGCATCCACGTCGATGCCATGGGCGGCGACGCACTCCGTGCCACCGGCGCAAATATCGTGGTTGATAATCGTGACCTGGCCGTCGTCGGGCTGTTCGAGGTCATCAGCCACTATCCCGTCATCCACCGTGCGCTGAAGCGACTCAAGGCACACCTCGAAACCAGCCCACCCGATCTGCTGGTGCTGGTCGACTACGTGGAATTCAACCTCAAGCTGGCGCAGCACGCGAAAGGGCTCGGCATTCCGGTGCTGTTCTATGTCAGCCCCCAGGTCTGGGCCTGGCGGCCCGGGCGAGTGAAGAAAATTGGCGAGCGCATCGACATGATGGCAGTCATATTCCCGTTCGAAACGCGCTTCTACGAACAACACGGCATTCCGGTGCGTTATGTCGGCAATCCACTGGTGGGCAAGGTCAAAGCATCGACGCCCGCCGCAGAAGTTCGCAACAGGCTGGGGCTCGATCCCTCAGCAACCGTTGTCGGCCTGCAACCCGGCAGCCGCAGCAGCGAAATCCAGCGGATGCTGCCCCTGTTTCTCGAAGCCGCTGAAAAGATTCACACCACCTTGCCCGACACGCAATTCGTACTCCCGGTCGCCCCCGGCATCGATCGGCGCAGCATTACCGAGCTGATTCCCCGCGACCCGCCCATCGCAGTCTGCGACGAATTCAGCGCCTATGACTTGATGCAGATCTGTGATGCCGTCATCACCGCCTCGGGCACCGCCACACTGGAGACAGCGCTGATGCAAACGCCCATGGTCATTGCCTATCGGGTCTCGCCACTGAGTTACCAGATTTTCCGCCGTCTGATCCGCATTCAGGATATCGGGCTGGTGAACATCGTCGCGGAAAAGCGGATTGTCGAGGAGTTTGTGCAGGATGCGGCCACGGGCGACAACATCGCCCGTGAAACCCTCACCCTGCTGCAGAACCCGGTCGCGCGAGAGCAAATGCTCGACGCCTTCGAACAGGTACGCGAGAAACTGGGCGACCTGAATGGATCGCGTGAAATGGCGCGGCTGGTCGATGAACTGCTCGATGGCCAGGCACCAGAGCTAAGCTCCCCTCCGCCACACAGCTGAATCGCTGTCCATGAACCTGTCATTGTCGACACACTCTGTCACAGCATGCCTTTGATTTCATTCAGGCCTTTGGTAGACAGCTGTGACACACTTCAACTAATCTATGTGGACAACAATATAGCATTCCATATAGAACTCAGGGATGACGTACCCGTCACAAGCAACCGGGCAACCGGCAGACATGGCAGTCTGAACAGCAGCGTGTTGAGCATGGGCAAGTCCCTGCCATCAGCCCGGATTTCTCACCGGGTCGCGTAGCGAGCTGGTGAGAAATTCGGGCTAACCATTATGGTTTCCCCCTGCCGACACATCGGCTACTGCGGCGGGGGCTCATGCCGCAGCGTCATCAGGGTCTACATCCAAAACAATGAAATCCTACGATTCGTCATCACCTTCGCAGCGCCACCCCATGACAGGGGGCAGAAAAACCGGGTGGCTACTGACACTGCTGGTGATCACTGCGATACTCATGCTCCTGCTGAGCTCGATTCCGCTGACGATCGAGCAACAAACCCTGTTTGTTCTCGCCTCTCTCGGCCTGTCACTGCTGCTGCGCCCCCAGAACGAGCTGGCGCGCTACCGCGTCATTGTACTGATTCTGATTTCCTGTATCGCCACCGGTCGCTACATCTTCTGGCGCCTGACGGAATCACTGGGCTGGTTCGACCCGAATCTGGAACTGACATTCCTCGACTATTTTTTCTCCGCCGGGCTGCTGCTGGCTGAATTCTATGCCTGGACCGTGTTGTTTCTCGGCTATTTCCAGACCGTCTGGCCTCTGCGTCGTGACATCAAAGTATTGCCGGAGAATCATGATCTCTGGCCGTCGATCGATATTCTGATTCCCACTTACAACGAGCCCCTCGATGTTGTTACACCGACTGTACTTGGCGCGCTGGACCTCGACTGGCCATCGGATCGGCTCAATGTCTACCTGCTCGATGACGGTTGCCGCGAGGAGTTTGCTGACTTTGCCGCCGAAGCCGGTGCCGAATACATCGAACGCAAAAGCAGTGAAGGCGCCAAGGCTGGCAACATCAACCACGCGCTGGCGCAAACCACGGGTGACCTGGTGGTGATTTTCGACAGTGACCACGTACCAACGCGCAACTTTCTGCTCGATACCGTTGGCTGGTTCATCGAGGACGACGATCTGGGGCTGCTGCAAACCCCACACCTATTCCATACCCCCGACCCGATGGAACGCAACCTCCAGGTATTTCACCAGGTACCCAACGAAGGCCAGCTGTTCTACGGCCTGGTGCAAGATGGCAACGATTCCTGGAACGCTGCCTTCTTCTGCGGCTCCTGTGCCATCATCCGGCGCGAGGCATTGGACGACATTGGCGGCATCGCCACGGACACGGTGACGGAAGACGCGCACACCTCACTGCTGATCCAGAAGGAAGGCTGGGGCTCGGCCTACCTCAACACGCCGTTGGCAGCTGGCCTTGCGACCGAGCGACTCTCCGCCCATATCGGTCAGCGCAAACGCTGGGCACGGGGCATGTTGCAGATCTTTCGCAAGGACAACCCACTGCTGGCAAAGGGTCTGTCGATGGCGCAGCGTCTGTGCTATTTCAATGCGATGCTGCACTTCCTGTTCAGCCTGCCACGCATCGTGTTCCTGACCGCTCCACTGGCCTATCTGTTTTTCGAAGCCTATGTCATCCAGGCCTCGGCAGTACTGATCGCGATCTACGCGCTGCCGCATATCTTCCAGGCTCAGCTGGCCAACTCGATCATGCAGGGGCGCTACCGTCACAGCTTCTGGGCGGATGTCTATGAGACCATTCTGTCGCCCCACCTGATCATGCCCACGCTCACCGCGCTGATCCGCCCCGACAAGGGCTCGTTCAACGTGACCGACAAGGGTGGCATCGTCGAAGAAGATTTCTTCGACTGGAAATCCGCCAAGGTGATTTTTCTGCTGCTGGTGCTCAACCTGGTTGGACTGGTATTTGCGTTCCTGAGGCTGTTCTGGTGGAACCCCGACGAGACCGGCACCGTACTGATCAACCTTGGCTGGACGGTCTATAACAGCATCATTCTCGGCGCAGCCATCAGCGTTGCCTGGGAGAAACGCCAACGGCGCGAAGAACCGCGCATCCATCGTAAGTATGATGCCTTTGTGACCTTGCCCAACGGCAAGCGTGTACGCGCGGAAACGCGGGATCTTGCGCTGACCAGCATCAGCCTGCACGTGCCCCCTGATCTACATCTGCAGCGTGACGACGAAATCGATATCGAAATCAGCGATGGCGAACACAGCGCCTCCTTTCACGGCACTGCGGCTACCATCCTGCCACGGTATCTGGGCGTTAGACTCGCGCCGATGCCCGCCTGGGAACAGCAGGAGCTGATCTACTTCAGCCATGGCAAGGAGCACTGCTGGGACGACTGGTACACGGCCTGCGAACCCAGCAAGCCACTGGCATCCTTTTTTGAGATCATTCGCCTCGGCATCATTGGCGCCATTAGAGCCGTGTTCGGCCATTCCGATGACCCTGAAATCAATGCCGCGCGCCTGCGCCGCCTCAAACGCCCAATGGCTATTGCCCTCGTCAGTATAGCCACATTGCTGGCTGGACAGAGCGAACTTCGGGCACAGACGGAACAACCTCAAGCCAGCACCATCAGCACTGAGACAGCATCCGGTGCCACCACTGACACATCCAGGCAAGCAATGATGGCAGGACGCTATGCCGAAAGCCGCACGCTACGCTTCTCTGAACTTGGGGTCGATCAACCACTGAAGCTGCGCGGCGGCAATTCGCAGGATGACGTCTGGTTTCATGTCCGCGCCGACCGCATCGTCAAGGCCGGGGAACTGCGGCTGCTGTACAGCATTTCCAGTGAATTACTCGAAGACTTCAGCGATGTGGCGATCACGCTCAACGGCCAGCCGGTCGCGACCATTCCAATCACCCGGGACAACGTCGACAAACCGCTGGTGGACGTGTTTCCAATAGAACGCCTGAACTTCAGCGACCTCAACCAGCTGGGCTTTCGCCTGGTGCCACGTGACGAGGAAAACTGCGAGAAGCTCGATCGCGAAGCGATCAGTGTCGAGATCCAGACTGACAGCGAACTGGTACTGCATATGAACTCGCTGGATCTGATCAACGACCTCGCCCTGTTTCCGGTCCCGTTCTACGATTTTCGCGACGACCGCAAGTTGGTACTGCCCTTCCTGTTCGGTGATACGCTCTCCCAGGCCTTGCCAGCATTGAAAGCCGGCGCCATTCTGGCCTCGTGGTTCGGTGCCAAAGCCGACTATCTTGGCGCCAGGTTTCCGGTATATACCTCATCTATTCCGTTGCAACATGCCATTGTGTTTCGCACCCCCGGCTCGCAATTCTCCGGCCTGTCCAACCGCCCGATCGAGGGGCCTTCGGTGGAAGTGCTGAGCCACCCACTGGAGCCGTCGATCAAACTGCTGCTCGTCTCCGGGCGCACAGCGGAGGAATTGATCATTGCCGTCAAGGGACTCGTCTCCGGCCAGCTCGAACTGCAAGGCAGCTATACCTTGATCACACCGGATCAGTTCAACCTGCCACTACGAACACCCTATGACGCCCCTCGCTGGCTACGCGATCAGGACAAGACCTATCTCAGCGAGCTGATCGCGCCAGCCAAGCTGACTGCCACAGGGATTTCACCACGCACCATCCGCATCAATTTCAGGCTGGCGCCCGACCTGCTGACCTGGCAGAACGAAAAGATCCCGCTACAGCTGGGCTACAGCTACAGCGACCTGCCACTGGAATCTGGCAGCGCACTGGACGTCGGTCTCAACGGTGAATGGCTGGCCAGCTATTCTCTTGATGGTCAGTCCGGCCGATTGCCCGAGATTGACAAAGCCAGCGGCAAGGCGGACGTGCAGATGATCAGCAAACAGAGTACCGTCGAACTGCCGGTGCGCCGTCTGGTGGGGCTGAATCAGATCAGCTTCTATCCCAACCTGATCCTCCCGGAGGAGGCCGCGCGGGAGTGCGCCGAGATCTATACCCGGTACATGACAACCGCAATCAATCGTGATTCCTATATCGACCTTTCCAACCACTATCACTTCACCCGGCTGCCGGATCTGGCAAAGTTCGCCAACCTTGGTTTCCCCTTCACCCGCTATGCAGACCTGCAGGAGACGGCCGTTATCCTGCCGCTGAGGCCGGACAACAATGAAATCGAGTTTCTGCTCAACAGCATGGGCATCGCGGGCGCAGCGACTGGCTACCCTGCATTCAGCGTCACCCTGCTCTACCCGGATGACATTGAAGCCGCACAAGACATGGACATCCTGCTGATCGGCGGTGACGACCGCCAACCACTCAGCGAGGCCTGGAAAGACCACATGGCTGTCAACCAGGACGACTCGCAGGCTTGGCAGCTGCGGCAGCTCTCCCCTCTGAAGCGGCTGTCACTATGGTGGAAAGGCGAAAAGCTCGATGATCTTCGCTCGGCACGCAAGATGATCGAAGCCAACAGCGACGACCTGACCGCGCTGAGCGGCTTTCAGTCACCGCTGGACAGCGACCATTCCGTCGTCATGCTGGTGGCGAGCTCGTCGGATTACCTGCAACAACTGAACGAGGTATTGTCCAACCCTGATCTGTTTGCACAGATCCAAGGGGACCTGACCATATTTTCGGGCAGCGCCATTCAAAGTTTCAGAGTGCTGCCCAGTTACTATCTGGGCGACCTGCCCTGGTATACGAAAATTCGCTGGTATCTGTCGACGCATATTCTCGCCATGATCCTGCTGACCCTGGTCGTTATCCTCATCGCCGCACTGGTGCTGAAATTGCTGCTGTCGGAGCATGCCAATGCACGTATCACCAGCGATCAGTAAAACCATGCTGCAACGTTTTCTGCTCACCACCTTACTGCTGCTCGCGCCGATATCACAGGCGATGGCATCAGCCTGGCCACAATGGGAAGCCTATAAACATCGATTCATCCAGCCCGATGGCCGCGTGGTCGAATATTCCCAACAGGCACGCACCACATCGGAAGCGCAGGCCTATGCGCTGTTCCACGCGCTGGTTGCCAACGACCGTAAGAGCTTCGACAAGATCCTCAGCTGGACCGAGAACAACCTCGCCGATGGTGATCTGACACGCCAGCTACCCGCTTGGCTATGGGGCAAACGACCTACCGGTGACTGGGGCATCATCGACGACAACGCCGCCAGCGATGCCGACATGTGGCTGGCCTGGGTACTGCTCGAAGCCAGCGAAAAATGGCATGCCAAACACTACCGCAAACTGGGCAAGGGTTTGCTGAAACTGATCGAACGTCATGAAGTCACGCAGCTGCCAGGACTGGGCTATATGGTGCTGCCCGGGCCTGATGGCTTCGTCACTGACAACAAGCGCTGGAAACTGAATCTCTCCTATCTGCCATTACAGGTCATTCGCAAGTTCAGCCACACCGGTGACTCGACCATCTGGACTGAAGTGCTGCGCAACAGCATCACGCTCATTGACCGGGCCAGCGTCAATGGCATCGTGCCCGACTGGGTCATCTACCAAGCGGATGGCCGTCTGCAGGCCAGCAACAGTTCAGCCGCGAACCACATTGGCTATGACGCCATCCGCGTCTATCTCTGGGCGGGCATGCTGCCACCCTCTGAACCCACCAGAACATCGCTATTGCAGCAGCTGACACGAGACTGTGTTGAACGGATCACCCCCTCTGCCAGTGAATCACCAGGCATGAAGATCGCCATCGCGCCACTGATGAAAACAACCGGCAACACCCGCTGTCTGGGCCAACTGGTGAACCTCGTCGATCGCTCCTGGCACCAGGGGCTGCTGGGTGATCCGGCGCGTTACTACGACCAGAACCTGTCGATGTTCGCCCTTGCCTGGCTGGAGAAACGCTACGCATTTACTGCGGACGGAGGTCTGCTGACACGCCACCATGAAACTGACTAACGCAACCAACCAACTTATCTTGACGCTGGCGCTATCGAGCCTGCCCGTATTGGCAAGCGTCGCGGCGAGCCAGCCTGAAGATATCCAGCAACTATTGGTACAGGGCCACTACTGGGTTGGGCAGGGTCAACCTGACCTCGCCATCGCCGCCTGGAAAAAGGTATTACTGACCGACCCGAACAATGACGAAGCCAGCAATGCACTGCGCGAACTGCAGGACTTCCACCCCTCCCTGATCGACCGCACGAAGCTGGAACTGGCGCGCAAGCTGGCGCGGCAACACAAGTACAGCGATGCCTTGAAGATGTACAAGCTGGCCTTTTCCGGTGGCACGCCCAACAGCTTCTACGCTGCGGAATACTACGAAACCCTGAGCGGCACCCGCGGCGGCTGGAAGCAGGCCATCGAAGCCCTGGACGAACTGGTACGCAAATACCCCTCCAATCACCACTATCGACTGGTTCACGCACGCGTACAAACCTACGCCGAATCGACCCGACGCCAGGGCATCGACACCCTCGAACAAATGGCCACGGATGACAAGCTTGACCAGGAAATCCGGGATGCCGCCACAAAAGCATGGCGCAATGCACTGCTTTGGTTGCCAGGTATCAGCAGCGACCGGGAACGTTACGAACGCTTTCTGGCACTGCACGGCAGTGACAGCGAGATCGAAAACCGCCTCGCCAACCTCGACAAGCTGGGCAAACACACCAGTTTGCAACAGGGGTTCGACTACCTCGAATCGGCTGCGCTGGACAAGGCGGATGTCATCTTCAGCCGGCTGTTGCAAGCATCGCCCGACAACGCCGATGCCCATGCCGGTCTCGGCATCACCCGGATGAAACGCCAGCGCTTCTCCAGTGCAGCGGAACACCTGCAAAAAGCCCTGGAGATCGACCCCGAAGCCCATCGGGAGCTGGAACCACTGTTGCAGGAAGCGCAATTCTGGGTCAACTACAAGGCGGCGGAGCAAGCCTACAAACGGGGGCACTATCACAGCGCGTTGACGCGCTTGGGCAAGGCCGAGCGGATCATGCCCGACCGTATCGAATCACTGTTGCTGCGCGCCGCCATCGAAGCACGGCGTGGCAATATCCGCGCGGCCAGCCGCCTGTACGATCAGGCGCTGGAGCGCCAACCTGGCAACCACATTGCCCGCCACGGCCTGCTGCAACTGCTGATTCAGTCCGGCGATGAAAAGGCCGCCACAGCGCTGCTGAAGAAGCATCAGCTACCTGAACGCGAATTCCGCCGGGCACGCAACCAGCTGCAAGCTGAGCGATTGCGGCAACAGGCGCGGCTGGCCGACGATCCGCGTAGCGCCATTATCGACCTGCGGCAGGCGCTGGAACTTGATCCGGGCAATGCCTGGCTGCGCCTCGACCTCGCCAGATTACTGGCATCTCAAGGCCAGGATGATGCGGCCACCAGCCTCTTCGACGGCTATCTGCAAAGTTTCCCGAACGACAGCGAAACCCGCTACGCCGCCGCGATCCTGTATGGCGAAATGGATCACCCGGAGAAGGCATTGCAACACCTCTCCGCCATTCCCGCAGCAAACAAGAGCGAAGCCCAGCTGTCATTCGAGCAACAGCTGCATGCCCGTTTGCAACTGAAGAAGGCGAAACGACTGATCAGCAAGGGTGACTACCGGGCTGCTGCTTTGATCGCCGAATCACTGCGTCAGTCGGCGGACAACCCGATGACCCGGTTGCTCCACGCCGAATTGCTGGCGCGACTCGGCGAGGAGAAAGATGCACGCTGGCAGGCACAGCATGCCTGGCAGTCCGTCAGTGACGACATCGGCGCAAGCCTGCAATACGCCACCGTACTGCTGCTGATACATGACTACCAGACACTGGACGAACTGCTGACAAACCTGAAGCACCGCCCTGGCCTGACACCTTCCGACAAGACCGCATTATCCCGGCTGCGCCTCGGCCTTGAACTGGAACTGGCCAACAACCTGCGAAAATCGGGCGACTACAACGCCGCCTGGGAACAATTGCTGCCCTTTTTGCCTGAACACGCTGACGACGCCGCCGTACGATCGCTGCTGGCCAGCATCTATCACGACGCCGGCAATCATGAACTGGCACTGCGACTCTATCAGGAGGAAGTTGCCCACCATCCTGATAACCGAGACGCCTGGAGCGGTGCCGTGGGCGCGGCCATGGCGCTCGATGACAACGAACTGGCCATGACCTTGCTCACGCAAGCGCTGGAACATCACCCTGATGATCCGGTGCTGCTGGTACAGCGCGCACAACTCAACTACCTGCGGGGATATCGTCAGGCGGCGATCACCGATCTCGATCAGGCACTGGAACAAAATACCCCCGCTCCCGGCGCAATCCGCCAGCGCACTGCGGCACAATACCCAAGGCCCATTCAGGGCAGCATCGATCAACCGGCTGTCGAACAGGAAGCCTGGGCGATCGAAGCACAGACTTTGCGCCAGCGAATCGACGCTGAGACCGCAACGACATTGACCATCGGCAGCAAGATTCGCAAACGTGACGGCTCGCCCGGACTGGATCAGCTGAGCGAAACCGCACTGCCAATCGAGTGGCAAACCGCGCTCAATGCCGACATGCGCTGGGGCATCCGTCTGACGCCAACGCTGATCAATGCCGGTACTCCCACGGCCTCGACGGCACATCTGCTTGGCAGTCAGGCCACAGTACCATCAGCAACGGTCGCAGATAGCGATCTCAAGGACGATGGAACCGACCTGTTGCTGTTTTACCAAGGCCGGCAATGGGATGCTGACCTCGGCCTGTCCGGCGCGGGCTATCTGATCGACAACCTCGAAGGCCGCATCGCCTGGAAACAGCAGGATTTCAACAACCAGTTGATCATCGGCATCGAACGACGTGCGGTACGTGAATCTCTGCTTTCCTGGGCTGGCCTGAAAGACGGACTGAGTGGCATCGAATGGGGCGGCGTCAGCCGCAATGCTATTCAGATCGACCACTATCTGCGCAGTGCGGAGATGGCACCGGCAACGATTCACAGCAGCGCCAGCTATGCCCTGCTTGAGGGGGAGCATGTCGAGAACAACAGCCAGCTCCACCTTGCAGCGGCTGTCCACTGGTCGCTAGCGCGCAGCAGCGAGCTGCAATCACAGCTGGGCATCCGCGCCAGCTACCAGCACTTCGACAAGAATCTGCGCGGCTTCACCCTGGGTCAAGGCGGTTATTTCAGCCCTCGACATCACCTGGCCCTGAGCATTCCAGTCGACCTCAGCGGTCGCCGCGGTGCCTTGCAATACGGCCTCTCACTCTCGGTTGGACTGCAATACTTAGAAGAGCAAGACAGCCCGGTGTTTCCGCTCGACAACACCTTGCAGCAGCAACTCGAAACCAGCGGCAGCGCAGCCACGCTTGAAGGCGACTCGAAAAGCAGCTTCACTGCGGCTATTCGCGCCGGCTTCGAATACCGCCTGAACCGTGATATCGGCATTGGTGGCCTGCTGTCATCAACCAATGATCGGGACTTCAGCGAGACCGGTGTTGCACTCTACCTGCGCTATTACTTCAATGGTTCCCGCGCACAACCGGAGCCTGGACGCTGGCAGCAGCGTGGAGAGTTTGCCGGCCTTTGGTAGGATACCGCCTTTCCCAGCCACCCTACTGCGGCTCTGACCATGCGCGGCGTTCACAGCGATTTCAAGGATATCAATCAGGAGCAAGCCTTATTTGCTGCACGTCTGCTAGTGCTGCTCGTCGTGGTGGCAACCATGACTGGCTTGCTGGTGTGGCGCATGATCGATCTCCAGGTCATCGACAGCGCACGCTACAGCGAGCTGGCAAAAAACAATCGCGTGCGCATCTCGCCACTACCACCACCCAGGGGACTGATCTATGACCGCAACGGTGCCTTGATCGCCGAAAACCTGCCCTCGTTCAGCCTTGAAATCACACCATCTTTGGCTGGCAATCTGGGCAACACGATCCAGCGTTTGCGCAAAATTATCGACATCAGCGAGGAAGACATCCAGAAATTCAACAAGTTACAGCGCGGCCGCTCCTCCCACCGCAGCACGCCCCTGGTGGTCGGTCTCAGCGAAACCCAGGTGGCAAAGTTTCATGTCAACCGGCGCGAGTTTCCCGGGGTGACGATTCAGGCCAGAACCCGGCGCAACTATCCCTATGGCGCAGTATTTTCCCATGTGCTGGGGCACGTCGGCAGAATCAACACCCGTGATCTGGAGCGGGTCGATCGCGCCAACTATCGCGGCACGGCGCGCCTCGGCAAAACAGGCATCGAACGCTACTACGAAGAAGATCTGCATGGCGTCACCGGCTTTCGCAGCGACGAGGTCAACGCCCAGGGCAAGGTGATTCGCGCCTTGTCGCAACAGCCGCCAAGCAGCGGCAAGAGCCTGATTCTGACCATCGACCTCAAGCTGCAACAAACCGCTATCGAGGCCATGGGTGACAATACCGGTGCCGTCGTCGCAATCGATCCGGAAAATGGCGAGATCCTGGCGCTGGTCAGCCTGCCGAGTTTTGACCCCAACCCCTTCATCAACGGTATTTCCAGCCGTGACTATGCGCTGCTGCGTGATAACGACCAGCGTCCGCTGTTCAATCGAGCCGTGCAAGGCCAGTACCCACCCGGTTCGACGATCAAGATGCTGACGGCCCTGGCCGGGCTGGAGGCGGGCACCACCACAGCGACGAAACGCATGTATGCCGCCGGCTACTATCAGATACCCAACGATCCACGCAAATATCGCGACTGGAACCGCGGTGGCCACGGCTGGGTCGATCTGACCGACGCCATCGCACGCTCATCGGACGTCTATTTTTACGATCTGGCCTACAAGACCGGCATCGACCGTCTGGCACCGATGTTTCGCCGCTTTGGTCTGGGCAGCAAGACCGGGGTCGACCTGCCCGGCGAAGCGGCCGGTTTGGTACCATCGCGCGCCTGGAAGAAAAAACGCTACGGCAAGCGCTGGTTCCCTGGCGAAACCCTGATCTCGGCCATTGGTCAGGGATATATGCTGAGCACCCCCTTGCAGCTGGCAAGGATGACAGCTTGCATTGCGATGAAAGGAGACTGTCCGCAACCACATCTGCTGCGCTCCCGTATTCCGGGTGGCCCGGCAACACGGTTCATTGAGAACAGTGGTGACAAAGAGATCGAACTGGCAAATCCGCTGCACTGGGAGCAGATTATCGATGCCATGGAAAAAGTGGTCACCGACCCACAGGGTACCGGTCGGCGGATCAAACAAGGACTCAAGTGGCGCATCGCCGGGAAGACCGGCACCTCACAGGTGTTCGGGCTAAAAGAGGATCAGGAATACGATGCTGCAACGCTGCAACGCCATCTGCGCGACCATGCCTTGTTCGTTGGCTTTGCACCGATCGAGAAACCGAGCATTGCGCTGGCTGTCATCGTCGAACACGGTGGGCATGGCGGCGTAACCGCTGCGCCGATTGCCCGCAAGATCATCGATAGCTGGCTGGAGCGCCACTGATTTGGACATGACATCACCACGGCAGGGATGGATGCAAAGCCTGCTCTACCGCCTCAATCTCGACCCGGTGCTGCTGACGGCCATTCTTGGTCTCGGCCTGTGTGGCATGCTGCTCCTGTACAGTGCTTCGGGCGGCAATATGGATATCGTCACACGACAGGGCATACGCTTCGGCATGGCGCTGCTCCTCATGATGGCGGTGGCCATGCTGCCACCACCCGTGCTGTATCAGTGGACACCGTTCGTCTTTTTCAGCATCGCGCTGATGCTGCTGGTCGTGCTGGTGGTCGGCAGCAGTGGCAAGGGGGCGCAACGCTGGCTCGATATTGGCATCCTCCGCTTCCAGCCGTCGGAGATGATGAAGATCGCCATGCCGATGATGATCTCCTTCTACTTTGCTGAACGGCGCCTGCCACCCAACTTTCGTGATGTCGTCATTGCACTGCTACTGGTGCTGGGTCCAACCACGATCATCTTCTTGCAGCCAGATCTCGGCACCGCTTTGCTGATCAGCACCGCAGGCCTCACGGTCATCTTTCTCGCTGGCATCCGCTGGCGTACGATCATTCTCACACTGCTTGGCGCCATTGCTGCATTGCCTGTGCTGTGGCATTTCATGCATGAGTATCAACGCCGCCGCGTCGAGACATTCATGAATCCTGAGTCTGACCCGCTCGGCGCCGGCTATCACATCATCCAATCGAAAATCGCACTGGGCTCTGGCGCTATCTATGGCAAGGGCTGGCTCAATGGCACCCAGACCCAGCTCGACTTCCTGCCAGAACAAACCACCGATTTCATTTTCGCGGTGTTCGGCGAAGAATTCGGCCTCTGGGGTGTGCTGCTGCTGTTCGCGCTCTACCTGCTGATCGTACTGCGCGGCTTTTATATCGCCTGGAACGCACAGGATACCTACGCCAGGCTGCTGGCCGCGAGCATTACAATGATCTTTTTTACCTACTTCTTCGTCAACGTGGGCATGGTGTCCGGGCTGTTGCCCGTAGTGGGCGTGCCACTGCCACTAATCAGCTATGGCGGCTCATCGATGGTGACGATCATGGTCGGCTTCGGTATCCTCATGGCTATCAACAGCGAAAAAAGACTCTTGTCGAAATGAAATCCCGCCTGCTGCGGTTCCTCCTGCCATTCATTGCCATCGTACCGATCTGCACCAGCGCCGGCATCATCCAGCGTGGCGATTATCTGCAACGCGAAGACGTGCGCGCATTTATCAACAAAATGCATCAAGAACATGGTGTCTCGGTGCAACGGTTGGAGTCCATTATCGCCCAGGCCAGGCAGCAGACCCGGGTGCTGGAGCTGATTGCGAAACCCGCCGAAGGTAAGCCATGGCGCGACTACCGGCCAATCTTCGTCAATGAAAAGCGTATTGCGGCCGGTGTCGCGTTCTGGAATGACAACGAAAAACTGCTGGAAAATGCTGAAAGCCGCTTTGGTGTGCCGCCGGAAATCATTACTGCGATCATCGGTGTCGAAACCTTCTACGGCACCCGCATGGGCGGTTTTCCGGTACTCGACTCACTGGCGACGCTGGGTTTCGACTACCCACCCCGGTCAAAGTTCTTTAGCAAGGAGCTGGAGCAATTCATTCTCTTCACCCTGGAAGAGAATATGGATCCGTTCTCGCTCAAAGGCTCCTACGCCGGCGCCATGGGCATGGGACAGTTCATGCCCAGCTCGTACCGCCAATACGCTGTGGACTTCGACCGCGATGGCCAGCGCGATCTGTTCAACAACAGCGCCGACGCCATTGGCAGCGTGGCCAACTATTTCGCCCGGCACAAATGGCGCCAGGGTGACAAAATCGCAACCCGGGCACAGGTAAAGGGCAGCAAGTACCGCAAGCTCAAGGCCAACGAACGCAAGCCACGCTACACACTGAAACAGCTGGCAGCAGCCGGCGTAACGCCAGTCTCCAGGCTTTCAGGCAATGAAAAACTCAGCTTTCTGGCCCTCGATGGCAACAAAGGCAAGGAATTCTGGCTTGGCCACCACAATTTTTTTGTCATCACCCAGTACAACCATAGCGTAAAATACGCGCTGGCCGTCTATGAACTCAGCGAAGCAATCAAGGCCCGACGCAACAATGCCCACTGACCGATACAACCCAACCGAAAACTATCCGCAAATGACCAGCCCCCGATATCTGCTCGTACTCGCGATCGCCCTGTTGCTCAACGCCTGTGGCACCGCACCGAAACACAAGGTAATCCCCCTTGGCGACCTCGACCTGGATGCCATACCAGATGCCGTACCGCGCTCCGAGCCACTGAGTCGGTACGGTAATCCGGAGTCCTATGTCGAAGGTGGCCGGCGTTACTGGATCATTCCCAACCCCAAGGGCTATGTGGAGCGCGGCCTTGCCTCCTGGTACGGACCCAATTTCCATGGTAAGCGCAGCTCCAGCGGCGAACCTTACGATATGTACAAGATGACAGCAGCCCACAAGACCTTGCCGTTGCCAACCTATGTGCGGGTGACCAATTTGGAGAACAATCGTAGCGTGGTCGTCAAGATCAATGATCGCGGCCCATTCAAGGATGGCCGCATCCTCGACCTCTCCTACGTTGCCGCCGCCAAACTGGAGATCATCAATAACGGTACGGCGACAGTCGAACTGCATGTGCTCGACGAAGGCGTACCGGGTGCCGCGGTAACAGAGGCCGATGATGAATCTGTCATCACCAGCGGCATTGCTGCAGCTGCACCGCTACCAGTGGAAACCCTGCCGACACCGGCAGACACCGCCGCAGCTGAAGTACCACCCGGCTCGGGTTCTGGCCTCTCGGCCGCCGAAGCAGGGCTACCCACACCGGGGGGGCAACCAGCGGTGCCGACGGCCAGCGAGACCTCTGCGGTGCCTGCCGTCACCCAGCAAGCTGCTGACAACACCACGCCAGCGGCCCAACAAGGCATCTTTATTCAGGTCGGTGCCTTCTCCAACCTGCAAAATGCCGAGCGGGCAAGGCAGAAGCTGCTCGAAGTACAGCAGCATCCTGTTACAATCTCGCCGGTTCAGGGGCGTTACCAGATGCTTCAGCGTGTGCAGATCGGCCCGTTCGAATCGAAAGCCGATGCGGAAAAACTCAAAAGCACGCTGAACGAACTGGGGTTCAAGGGCCACCGGATCATTTCTCGATAGGCAATGCCAACAAAGTTATCTTGTAATTACTCAGTATAGTCCCGTAACTGCTCAGATTGCCCCCGTTTTGCGTCAAATCAAGGCGGAAGCGCGCAGTTTACAAGTGTAAATGAGCACTTCCAACGCAGAGTTGGCGCAAATAAGGGGGTAAGCTGAGTAGTTACGTTATCTTTTGGCCATGCGTCAATACCTGCGCATGGCTCTTCTTTCATGGAATGAAACGATCATGAAACAACATTTTGCAACCCTGTTTTTCATTCTCTTGCTCGTCGCAACAGCGACGGCCGAGGCGCTGCCGATTCCCGCGCCACCATCACTGAACGCGAGCAGCTACATCCTCGCCGATGCCGACAGTAACCGCATTATTGCCGAGAAAGAGGCCAATACCCCGGTCGAGCCAGCCAGCATCACCAAGATCATGAGCGGCTATCTGGTTTTCCAGAGCCTGGCCGAAGGGCTGATCTCGCTCCAGGACAAGGTGCTGATCAGCGCCCGCGCCGGCCACACCGGCGGCTCGAAAATGTTTATTGAAACCGGCTCGCTGGTCACGGTTGAAGACCTGATCAAGGGTATGATCATCCAGTCCGGCAACGACGCCACCATCGCGCTGGCCGAGCATATTGCCGGCACCGAGGAAGCCTTCGTCGATCTGATGAATGCACAGGCCGCCGAACTCGGCATGAAGCACACCCACTACATGAATGCCACCGGGCTGCCAGATCCCAACCACTATTCGACGGCACACGACATTCTCAAACTGACCCGTGCGCTAATCCGTAACTTTCCCCAGGAATACCGCTGGTATTCGCAGAAGGAATTCACCTGGTCCGGGATTCGCCAGTCCAATCGCAACAAGCTGCTGTGGCAGGACAAGCGGGTCGATGGCGTCAAGACCGGACACACCGACTCCGCCGGCTACTGCCTGGTCGCATCCGCCGTGGAGAAGGAAATGCGCCTGATCTCGGTGGTACTGGGTGCCAAGAGCGAAAGCGCTCGCATTCGACAGAGCCAGGCGCTGCTGAACTACGGGTTCCGTTTTTTCGAGACGCGCAGACTCTACAAGCAGGGCGACAAGCTGGCCGATACCAAGATCTGGAAAGGCGCGCTAGAACAGCTGCCTATGGGTGTCACCGAAGACATTTACGTGACCTACCCCAAGCGCCAGGGCGACCAACTCAATGCCCGCATCGACCGCCCAAGGCTGCTGGAGGCACCCGTGAAAAAAGGCGACCCGCTGGGAAAACTCACGATTTCGCTGGATGAAACAATACTCAGTGAAGCACCGCTGGTGGCGCTGGAAGATGTGCCAGAGGGGGGATTTTTTACCCGCGTGAAGGATTCTCTGATGTTGTTTTTCGAGTAAACGATCCGGCGAGTACGACAATGACCGATACCAACGACAAGCCAACCACAACAGACGAACAACAGAGCTGCATCGAATTCCCCTGCGATTTTCCGATCAAGGCCATGGGAACCGACCGCGCGCTGGTGGAAAAGACTCTGCTCGATGCTGTCGAACGCCATGCCCCCGACTCACCGCGCGATAATATCGAACGGCGCGACAGCAGAACGGGCAAATACATCGCCGTTACCATCACCATTACTGCCAGCAGCAAGCAGCAGCTCGACAGCATCTATCAGGAACTGACCGACTCCGAACACATCACCATGGCACTTTGACGCCGTCTTCTCGCTCCAGCTGCCATCATGACACCCTCACAGCCCCCCGATCTCGAGGTTCATTTTCTCGGCCGACGCGACTATCGGGACGTTTGGGAAAAGATGCAGGACTTCACCGACCGGCGCTCACAGCAGACCCCTGACAACCTCTGGGTCGTCGAACACCCACCGGTCTTCACCTTGGGACAGGCCGGAAAAACGGAACACCTGCTCGCGCCGGGCGACATCCCCATCATCAAGGTCGATCGTGGCGGTCAAGTCACCTATCACGGCCCCGGCCAACTGGTCATCTATGTTCTGATCGACCTCAAACGCCATCAACTCGGCGTGCGTCAGCTCGTTAGCGCACTGGAACATGCGATTATCGGCTTGCTGGCAAGCCACGGCATTGAAGCGACACGTCGCGACGATGCACCGGGCGTTTACGTTGACGGCGCCAAGATTGCCTCTTTGGGCCTGAAAATCCGCAAAGGCTGTAGCTATCATGGACTTGCACTGAACGTCGACATGGACCTGGAGCCATTCAGCCGCATCAACCCTTGTGGCTACGAAGGGCTGGCCGTCACGCAGCTCCGTGACCTCGGTGTCTATACGCCAATGTGGGAAATTGCAGGAGAACTGTGCGAACGGCTGTATGAGGAGATTTCAGGCTAAAGAACACACTAGCGATCCCCGGCCAACAGAATCTCCTCGCCATGCTCGACCGCCTCTGCACTGCCTTCGAGAATCACGCCGTCACCTGCACGTAACACCATATCGGCTTGCGGTGACTCACCCCGCATACCATCACGGCAGACAGCCACCACCGTGGCGTTGACGCCTTCCAGCCCCAGTTCGCCAACTCGCTTGTCGACGGCCCAATTTTCCGGATCGAGCAGCACGGTATGCAAGCGGGGACGCTCACTCTCCTCCAGCGATTCAACGTCCTCGCCGTGGAAATAACCGCGCAGCTGATGGTAGTGATCGGCGCGCGCCGCTTCGATCACACGATGGACCTCCTCGGCATCGATACCGAGGAACTCCAGCATATGCTGTGACAGCATCATGCTGGCTTCCAGTGTTTCGGGCAGTACCAGCGTCGCGCCAGCTTCTTCCAACAACTCCATGCTGGTATCACTACGCGTTCGTACCAGAATCGGCACCTCGCTGTCTTCACTCCGGACGGTGCGAATAATTCGCTCGGCAGCATGCAGTTCGTCGATGGTAACGACAATGACCCGTGCCCGATCGAGGCCAGCGGCGCGCAGCATATCGATATGGGTCGAATCCCCAAAGTAGACCTGCTCCCCGGCTTCCCATGCTTCCTTGACCAGTTTCGAGTTGGTGTCGAGCGCGACATAGTCGATGCCTTCACGCAGCAGAAACCCGGCCATGTTCTGGCCAATCCGGCCATAGCCGCAGAAAATCACATGACCACGCTTATCTCGCACGGCCTTGCTGAGGCGGGCACGCTGGGAAACGTGCTCTCTGGCCACCTCGCGCGCAAACAGGCGTTTCACAATGGCACCATTGCTGCTGACCAGCAGCGGCGCCACCATCATGCTGAAGATCACCGCAGCCAATACCGGCTGCGCTTCTATCGGGGTCAGCAACTGATTGGCGATTGCGAGCGTCACCAATGCAAAACCGAACTCACCACCATTGGCGAGCACAATCCCGGTACGCATCGCAACAACCCTGTCGTAACGCATCAGCCGAACGATCAAGGCCACCAGGGCCGTCTTGCCAACGATAATCCCCAGCGTTAACACCATGATCAGCGGCCACTGCGCCCAAGCCTCGACCAGATTGAGCTGAGCACCAACACTGATAAAGAAAATGCCCATCAGGATGTCACGAAATGGGCGTATATCGATCTCGATCTGGTGCTTGAACTCGGTTTCGCTGAGCATCATACCGGCGAGAAAGGCGCCCAACGCCAATGACAAACCAAAGAAGTTAGTCATCCACGCCGCCGACAACGACACCAGCAACGCGGTGAGGGTAAACAGCTCGGTGGAATGCGCCGCGGCAACGACATGGAATATCGGCCGGATAAACCAGTGCCCCAGGGCCAGCATGCCGACAACGGCGACAACAGCCTTGAGCATGGCCAGCAGGATTGGCACAGCCACCCCGCCATCACCACCAGCGCCAAGAATCGGGATCAATACCAGAAACGGCACCACGGCGATATCCTGAAACAGCAACACCGCAAACGCGAGACGCCCATGCGGCGAATGCATTTCCAGTTGTTCGATCAACTGCTTGATGACAATCGCCGTGGACGACAGAGCAAGAATACCGCCAATGACCAGCGATCCCTGCCAGGAAATACCGCTGAACCAGGCAATGGTTCCCGCCGCGATCACCGACAGCAGAACCTGCGTTCCGCCAAGCCCGAATACCGCGCGTCTCAGGGTCCAGAACTGCGCCAGCGAGAATTCCAGCCCGATCATGAACAGCAGGAATACCACGCCGATCTCGGCAAGAAGCTCCAGCATGTGAAGATCAGGCAACCACTGTAGCGCATGGGGGCCGGCAACAATGCCAACAAAAAGGTAGCCGAGTACGGGCGGCAGGTGGATTCGCCGGAACAGCACGACAGCTGCCACCGACAGGGCAAGCAGCAACAAACCGGCGGTCAGGGCGTCATGGTGCATGATGATGCTTCACGTCTCGTGTCCTAAAAGAGAAATCTGGGTAACTACTCAGCACAGTCCCGTAACTGCTCAGATTGCCCCCGTTTTGCGTCAAATCAAGGCGGAAGCGCGCAGTTTACAAGTGTAAATGAGCACTTCCAACGCAGAGTTGGCGCAAATAAGGGGGTAAG